>Ga0209777_10000227_pt1 | contig 99715 bp, 91 predicted proteins | sample FrelakmetHBP12HB_FD_187147 | JGI IMG/M metagenome (GOLD analysis project Ga0209777, IMG submission 187147) | Freshwater lake sediment microbial communities from the University of Notre Dame, USA, for methane emissions studies -HBP12 HB (SPAdes)... | ecosystem: Environmental > Aquatic >...
GATCTGACCAGTACCGGCGCTTCCCAAGGCTGTAACCAGGGCGGCAGCACCTGGGGCGGCCCCGCCCCCAGCGCCACCACACTCTGCCAACCACGCCACATTGCCTTTGACTCGGCGGGTAACCTCTGGGTGGCCGATACCCTTAACAACCGCGTGCTGATGTACCCCCCGCGAATTTGGTGACCGGTGGGTCTGCCACCGTGGTGCTGGGGCAGACCGGCTTCGGTGCCAACGCCGAAAATCAAGGAGGGAGCCCTGCCGCGAGTACGCTGGCTTATCCCTACGCACCACGGTTCGACAGTGCGGGCAATATGTGGGTAAGCGATTCCCTCAACCACCACGTGCTGATGTACCCCCAAGTGAGTTTGGCGACTAACGACCCTGCCGCCACGGTGGAGTTGGGCCAGCCGGCGGGCGCGTCGGCATTCACCTCCAACACTTCCAATAATCCCACACCTGGAGCCGGCACGCTCTATCTGCCCAAGGGGCTTGCACTCGACAGCAGCGGGAGACTTTTTGTGCTGGATGCGGGGAATGACCGCACCCTGGTCTTTGCGCCTCCGTTCAGCAACGGCATGGCCGCAACCCTGGTGATTGGACAGCCCAACTTCACCACCAATATTAGCGGCTCCGGTGCAGCAAACCTGGGATACGGCGCCGCCGGCGTAGCGACCTACTGATCGTCTTCTTCGCGGGCGGCCTCGGCACTCACCGGGGCCGCTTGTGGCTCTACCGGCACTGCGTGTATTCCACCCCGTCGGCCACGATGACGTAGTAGCCGTTGTTGTTGCGCTTCAGGACCGTCCGCACTGCCTCCAACTGTCCGCTGCCTTCGGAGAGGTAAAGCTCTCCGCCCAGCACCCGCCACTGTCCGGCGAGCTGGCCGTCGCTCTGGCTGGTCATGCTGCCTCCGCTGCCGCTGGAGTAACCTTCACCGCGGCTGCTTCTGGCATACGTACCGTTGCGGTAAAACACGAGGCGCGAGGTGTGCGAGTAGCCCGTGGTCTGGTTGTAGCTGAAGGTGCACCATGCGCTGGACATCATGAGCTGGGGCGAGAGGTCTCCGGCACGGACCGGGACAGCGAGCAGGACAAGGGAAAGGACGGCGCCGGCGGCAAGCAGCTTTTTCATGGGGTGCTCCGTGAAGGATGAATTCACCAATGTGGATTATTGCGACGGCAAATAATAGCGAGCCGCGAGGAATGCCACAATTCATATTTTTCCACCCAGCCCGAAGGGCTCCGACCGCTGCTCGCGAGAGACGACGAAGGCGCCAACCATGGCGTTCGTGTAGCATAGCCGCCAGCCATGCCCGCGCCGCTCCAGCTCCGCCAGGCGAGTGCCGCCGCCTACTACAGCACGCAGCTGCGCGCCGAGCTGGGCTCGTTGAACCGCGCAAACGCCTTGAAACACCAACTGCCGCACGTGGAGAGCTACGGCGCAGCGCCGGTCATTGTCTATGAGCCCTACGGCTCGCCGCCGCGCCACGGCAACTTCTCCGACCCGGCTTACGCCGCCATCCTCGCGCATCCGCAATGGCAGAAGCGCTTTGCCAAGGTGCACACCTCGGCGCGACAGGCGCTGCCGAAGAGCGACCGCCGCTGGCGCGAGCTGGACTCCTCCAACAGCTCCGACGCGCTGCTGATGAACATCTTCTGCTGGCCGGGCGTGTGCGAAGAACGCGCACTCCTGCTCCAGCTCGGGCTTGACGCACCCGCCGAGCCGCAGTTCGGCCACAAGGCGCGCGTTCCGCTGAAGGACGGATCGGTGGACCGCACCGAAGTGGACATGCGGTTGGGACCGCTGCTGGTGGAGGCCAAGCTGACAGAGAGCGGCTTCCAGACAAAGAGCGCCGCAGTGGTCAATCGCTATCGCGACTTTGCCAGAGTCTTCGATCGCAGCCTGCTGCCCAAACTGAAGGCGAAATATGATGGCTACCAGCTCATCCGCAACGTGCTGGCGGCGCATGCCACCGGCGCGCGCTTCTGCCTGATGCATGACGCCCGCCGCCCCGATCTGCGCGAGGCCTGGTACGGCGTGCTCAGCGCGGTGAAGTCCGCTGAGCTGCGCACGCGCTGCACCGTGCTTACCTGGCAGGAATTGGCGCGCGCTCTGCCCGAGGCGCTGCGGGATTTCCTGCAGGGAAAATACGGCATCGTACCGGCCTGACGCGGCACCGCCTTCGGGGAGGAATATAATGTCCTCCTCCGTCATGCCAGACTCGTTATCTCCGCAATACGCCCTTGTAGCTTACGTCCGGAATGCTCTCGGACAGTTTGTGGAGGAGCTGCGGCGCGAGCTGCACCCGGCGCATGCCCACCTTCCCGCGCACGTCACCGTGCTGCCTCCACGGCTGCTGCTGGGCAGCGAGAGCGAGGCGGTGGAGATGCTCCGCGAGTACTGCGCGCCGGTGAAGCCCTTCGAGGTCGCAATGGGTGAGGTGGCGTCGTTCGTCCCCACCACGCCCACCGTCTTTCTGCGCGTAGCCCACGCCGCCTACCGGTTGCGCGAGCTGCACGACCTTTTGAACCGCGACGTCCTTGTTTGCCACGAGCCCCTGCCCTACATGCCGCACGTCACCATCGGCAAGATGGACACGATGGAACGCGCTCGCGAGGTCTTCGAGATCTCCAGCGAACGCTGGGATCACTACCTTGGTCCGCACCGCTTCCAGGTGGAGGAGCTGAGCTTCGTACGCGGCAGCGGCTGCGAGTGGCACGACCTGGCCACGGTTACCCTGGGACACGGCCGCAAGTCCTGAGCTGCCCAAGAGTAACTGCACCTGGCGGGAATCCTCCCATAGAGAGTGGTTGTCCGGGCATGTCCGATGTGCATCTTGCCGGCGCCCGGGACGCGGTGAGATAAGAGGAATCGAACAGCAGCCTACTCTCTCCACGAAGTGTCTCGAATGCGATCCCCCGCCCCGGTTCCGGCCGGGGCATTTTTGTGCGTGAAGAAGGTGCGACGGGGGCCGTCTGCTATAATTTTCAAGTCACGGTGGGTGTAGTTCAGTGGTAGAACCCCGGACTGTGGCTCCGGTTGTCGTGGGTTCGAATCCCACCACCCACCCCAATTCCTTCCAATCGCTATCTCCCTGCACCGAATGGCGCGACGCTGCCGCGCGGAGGCCCCGTGGACGCCGCAACGCGCACAATTGATGGATGATTCATGCGCGCGGACTGGAAAATGCCGCCGGGCAGGGCGCATTATTAAGGCTCCGGGAGGGCAGCGCACCTCGCGTTGCCGGACGGAAGGCGCCGTCATAACCTGTGGGGAAGGGTCGCAATCATCATGAGTCCGATCGGCAAGGGCGTAGGCAAGAAACCGGCCTCTCGTGCGCACGACGTTCTGCGTGCGGACGGGCATCCGCTGGACTTCATCTTCGCGCCGCAGAGCGTGGCGCTCATCGGCGCCAGCGAGCGCGCGGGCAGCGTAGGCCGCAGCGTTCTCTGGAACCTACTCAGCAGTCCCTTCGGCGGCACCATCTTCCCGGTCAACAACAAGCGCACCAACATCCTGGGAGTGCGCACCTACCCCAGCGTGCACGAGCTGCCCGAGGTCCCCGACCTGGTGGTGGTCACCACCCCGGCGGAGACCGTTCCCGGCATCCTCGGCGAATGTGCTGAGCTGGGTGTCCCCGGCGGGATTGTGATCTCGGCCGGCTTCCGCGAGACCGGCGAGCACGGCACCGCGCTGGAAGAGCAGATCCTGAAGAAGATCCATGGCCGGATGCGCGTCATCGGGCCGAACTGCCTGGGCGTGATGAACCCGGTGCGCGGCTTGAACGCGACCTTTGCCGCCGGCATCGCGCTGCCCGGCAACGTGGCTTTCATCAGCCAGAGCGGCGCGCTGTGCACCGCGGTGCTCGACTGGAGTCTGCGGGAGAAGGTCGGCTTCAGCTCCTTCGTCTCCATCGGCTCCATGCTTGACGTCAACTGGGGCGACCTGATTGATTACTTCGGCAACGACCCGCGCACCCACTCCATCGTCATCTACATGGAGTCCATCGGCGATGCCCGCGCCTTCCTCTCGGCGGCGCGCGAGGTATCGCTGACCAAGCCCATCATCGTCATCAAGGCGGGGCGGACGGCGGCGGCGGCCAAGGCGGCGGCTTCGCACACCGGCGCGCTGACCGGCTCCGACGAGGTGCTCGATGCGGCCTTCCGCCGCGTGGGCGTGCTGCGCGTCACCTCCATCGCCGACATCTTCTATATGACGGAGGTCCTCTCCAAGCAGCCGCGCCCCAAGGGCAAGCGGCTGTGCATCCTCACCAATGCCGGCGGTCCGGGCGTGCTGGCCACGGACGCGCTGATCACCGGCGGCGGCGAGCTGGCGGAGCTCTCCGCGGAGACCATGGCGCACTTCGACCAGCTTCTGCCGGCGGCCTGGAGCCACAACAACCCGGTGGACATCCTCGGCGACGCCGAGCCCGAACGCTACGCCAAGGCGCTGGAGATCGCCGCCAAGGATCCGAACATTGACGGCATGCTCGTCATCATGACCCCGCAGGGCATGACCGACCCTGCCGGCATCGCCGAGAAGCTGCGTCCCTACGGCCGCGGCCTGGGAAAGCCGGTGCTGGCAAGCTGGATGGGAGGCGCCAGCGTGCAGCAGGGCGCCGCCATCCTGAATGAAGCAGGCATTCCGATTTTCAACTACCCGGACACCGCGGTGCGCGCGTTCAACTACATGTGGCGCTACGCCTACAACCTCAAGGGACTCTACGAAACTCCGGCCATGCCGCTGGGGGAGCGCGGCCCGGACCGCACTGCGGCCAGCCGGTTGATTGAGAGCGCGCGCCAGGCAAAGCGCACCCTGCTCAGCGAGTATGAGTCCAAGAAACTGCTGGAGACCTACGGTATCCCCACCACCCGCACCGAGATTGCGCTCGACGAGGCGCATGCGGAGGAGCTGGCGCGGGAGATGGGATATCCCGTCGCACTCAAGCTGCACTCGGTGACCCTGACCCACAAGAGCGACTTCGGCGGCGTGATGCTCAACCTGCGCGACGCCGAGATGGTGCGCAACGCCTTCCGCACCATCCGCGAGTCGGTGACGCAGAAGGCCGGGGCGGAGCACTTCCTGGGCGTGACCGTGCAGAGCATGGCGAAGACCGGCGGCTACGAGCTCATCCTCGGCACCACGCAGGATGCGCAGTTCGGCCCCGTGCTGCTCTTCGGCACCGGCGGCCAGCTGGTCGAGGTCTACAAGGACAAGGCGCTGGCGCTGCCGCCGCTGAACACCACTCTGGCGCGCCGCATGATGGAGCAGACCCGCATCGGCCGGGCGCTGAAGGGCGTGCGCGGCCGCAAGTCGGTGGACATGACAGCGCTGGAGAACCTGATGGTGCGCTTCAGCGAGATGGTGGTGGAGAACCCCTGGATCAGCGAGATAGACATCAATCCGCTGCTGGCGTCTTCCGAGCGGCTGCTGGCGCTGGATGCGCGCGTGGTGCTGCATCCGGCGGAGATGACCGGGGACCGCCTTCCGCGGCCGGCCATCCGGCCCTACCCGGCGAAGTACGCCTCGCCGTGGAAGATGAAGGACGGGGAGACGGTGATGATCCGGCCCATCCGTCCCGAGGACGAGCCCAAGATCGTGGACTTCCACAAGAAGCTCAGCGAACGCAGCGTCTACCTGCGCTACTTCCAGCCGCTGAAGTTCTCGCAGCGCACCGCGCACGAGCGCATGACGCGCATCTGCTTCATTGACTACGACCGCGAGATGGCGCTGGTAGTGGAGCGCAGGCTGCCCGCCGGCGACACCGAGATCATCGCCGTGGGCCGCTTGAGCAAGGTGCATGGCCTGCCCGAGGCCGAACTGGCCGCGCTGGTGCAGGACGGCCTGCAGGGCAAGGGACTGGGCGGCGAGCTCTACCGGCGGCTGCTGGCGGTGGCCCGCGACGAAGGAATCAAGAAGGTGCACAGCAACATGCTGGGCGAGAACAAGGAGATGCGCGCGCTGTGCCAGAGCCTGGGCTTCAAGACCAGCACGCCGGATCTGGAGGACAACCTGGTGCTGGCGGAGCTGACGCTGCAACAAGAAGATGTCATGTTGGAGTGAAGCACCCACTCAACGTGCAGCGCGTTGAGCGGACCTCCGGTCGCGGGAGGACGTGGACATTGAGATTGACGATTATCCTGCAGGGCGGTAGCGTTTTGCTTCTGGTGGTGTTGCCGCTGTGTCTGACTTCGGTTGGACAGGATAGTCGCGTCAGCAAACCTGTTGTCACGGCGATCACTCAGGCCATCGAGGATGAGATCTACGACAATCAGCTCAACGAATCCTACGAGGACATCGGTTCAGCGGTTGACGAGAATGTAAGGCGAGTTGCCATCTATATCGAACCGAACGAGACACAGACCGGCCATTACAACGTCATCTATAAGATGCCACCACCGTACGGCGAACTCTATCGCATGGTAACGCTTCGCAACGACGGGTTGGCAGTGCTGTACAGTGCCCCCGAAACAGGCTTTCCACCGACCGGCCCGGCGTTTTCCACGGTCTACATGGATGACGACAAGGTCTGCAGCCTCAAGGCGGGTGCGGTGAAAGCTTATCTTGAGATTCTGGTTGTTCCAACCAAAGACCGCTTAGAAAGTGCAATACGGAGGCAGAAGGCGCGGCTGGGGTTCTCGTTACTTGAACACGCGAATGGAGTAACGGAAGGCGGTCCGAAGCACCGTTGAACCCCCCGACATCTGCGACTCGTGGCCCGCTCAAGCCTGTCGCTGGCTTGAGTGAGGAAGCGCCAGGCACAAGGCGCACAACGCCTGCTTCATTCACGTGTTCCTCAAAACGGGTCCTTGTTGCCGCCGCCGCAGAGTTCGACCGCGTGGGTGAGCGCCTTGGCCAGGCGGTCGGCAAGATTGGAGTCCGCGAAAACGAAGTCGTTCCTAGAACCATGTGGCCGGCGCACCTCCAGTCTCGTCACGGCCGGGGTGACCGTCGAGACCCATGGCGGCCCGGACTTCGCATGGTCCTCGTTCGCACCCTGCTCGTAGGGCCGGACCACAACTTCCTGAACATCGCGCAGGGAAAACGAATGGTCGTCTTCCGGCGCGAGCATTCCATTCGCCCATCGCTTCTGGTGGTAGGAGATGCGGCACTGGCTCGCATCGGCGATCACGTTGCTGTACTCATAGACGGCGTGGATGGTATATCCACCGCCTCCGGCGCGCAGGCTCTCGGCGAAGGCGACCCTGCCGAGTTCGTTCAGCTTGTCCTGAATGAAGCTCATGGTGACTTCAAGAGATGGTCCGTCGCCGGCGGACCCGGACGGGGGCGCAACGGGCTGCTGCGCAAAGAGAGTGACGGCGATGCCGCACAAAAGGCTCGGCGCCAGCAAGATTCGTTTCTTCATGATCCCATCTCCGTTTCATGGTGGCCGGCGGAAGCAGCGACATCTTCCTGCTTCCCCCGAGAACGGTCTGCCGGTGGCTCACTCAGGCCTGCCTTGGCTTGAGTGGCGCAGTAGCTTTGCCGGGCACCGCCGTCCGCTCAAACTTTCTCGCAGCCCAGACAACGCAACCAGCTTAGCCCGCGGAACTGTCGCGCACAACGAAAAGAAGTTGCGCAGGCCGGTGCCCGTAACGCGTGCTCCGCATAGAGCGGCCATTCCAACCTGAATTCATCGCCCGGCTGGAATCGGAATGTCAGATGTTCTTGCCGCTTCCGTCTCGACCACCCTGGCTGCCAGTTCGGAAACGGCAGCGACTCCTGCAAACCAGCCACCATGGCCGAGATTACCAAGGTGGCAGCACTAACGGCAGATTCACTACTGTCCCAACGGCCGTCATACTATATGCGTCGCGAAGAGGTCCCCCAATGCAGAAACTCTCTCGCCTCAATCCGTTGTTGCTGCTTTTGCTCGTCGTGTGTCTGTTGGCGTCTTGCGCCGTCGCGCAGGAGTCCGGCCGCAAGGTGACGTACAAGGTGGAGCCGGTCTATCCGGACGTGGCCAAGCGCCTGGACATCAGCGGGTCGGTGCGCCTGGCGATTACCGTCTCCCCGCAGGGAACGGTGCGGGAGATCAAGGTGATGGGCGGGCATCCGCTGCTGGTCAACGCCGCCGTGACCGCCGTGCACTGGTGGAAGTACACGCCCGGCTCGGAGACGGTCGAGACCGTCGTCGCAGACTTCACGGGACGAAACTGAACCTCCCCGGGCCAGTCAAGAGCGGGTCCGCGAGGGCCGCCCCGGACAATTAAGCGATCACCCCGCCTTGCGGATGCCTCTCTGAAACGTCAGAATAAGGTATGCCGACAAACCGCTCGCGCGCCACGTACGCCTCCGTTGTATTCCTGTGTCTCTTCTCCATGCTGGCCGTGCTGCCCGCGCCGGCGCAGCAGGCCGCCGCGCCGGCCGCACCGCAGATCGCGTCGCCGGTCTCCGACCTCTCAGCGCAGGCCGCGGTGGTGGAGAAGGCCTCCACCGTCTATCGCTTCAACGACGACGGCACCGGCACCAAGACCGAGACCATGGTGGTAAAGGTGCAGAGCGAGGCCGGCGTGCAGCAACTGGGCACGCTGCGCCTGGGCTACAGCTCGGCCAACCAGAAGCTCGACATCCGCTATGTGCGCGTGCGCAAGGCCGACGGCAGCGTGGTGAGCGCCGACCCTGCCACGGCGCAGGACATGACCGGGCCGGTGGCGCGCGTGGCGCCCATGTACAGCGACTACCGCGAGAAGCACATCGCCGTGCCGGCGCTGCGCCCGGGCGACAAGCTGGAATACGAAGCGGTGACCGAGACCACCACGCCGCTGGCGCCGGCAAACTTCTGGATGGAGCACGACTTCAACAAGGAGGTCGTGATCCTCGATGAGACCCTGGCGGTGGATGTGCCGGTCGCGCGCAAGGTCCAGCTCAAGGCGCAGCCGGAGTTCACCAACTACACCACGCGCGACGAGAGCGGCCGCCGGACCTACACCTGGACCTACAAGAATCTTGAGACCCGCCAGGACCGCGAAGACCGCGAGAAGCGGGAGAACCCCAGCAAGAAACCGAAGAAGAGGCACGACGAGCCCAGCTCGGTGCAGTTGACGACCTTCAACAACTGGAGCGAGCTCGGAGCGTGGTACTCGAAGCTGGAGCAGGAACGGCAGCAGCCCTCCGACGAGATCAAGGCCAGGGTGGCGGAGCTGACGAAGGGCCTGACGAGCGACCGCGAGAAGATCAAGGCGCTTTACGATTACGTGGCGCTGAACTACCGCTACATCAGCCTGTCATTCGGCGTGGGCCGCTACCAGCCGCACGCCTCCGCCGAGGTCTTCAAGAACGAATACGGCGACTGCAAGGACAAGCACACGCTGCTGGCCGCCATGCTGCGTGCCGCGGGCTTCCATCTCAACACGGTGCTCATCCACTCGCAGCACCGGCTCGATCCGGACGTGCCCTCGCCTTCGCAGTTCGATCACGTCATCGGCAACCTCAAGCTCGGCGACGAGACCATCTGGTTGGACACCACCGCCGAAACCGCGCCCATGGGAATGCTGGTGCTCCCGCTGCGCAGCAAGATGGCACTGCAAATCGCCCCCGACGCGACCACCACGCTGGTGCAGACGCCCGAAGGCGTCCCGGTGGAGCAGCAGAACGTGTTCGTGCTGGAGGGCAAGCTGACGGAACTGGGCCGGCTGCAGGCGCACGTCACGCGCACCCTGCGCGGCGACCAGGAGGTGAGCCTGCGCAGTGCCTTCCGCGGAATCGGCAAAGACAGGTGGAACAGCCTGGTGGAGTACCTGAGCAACTACGAGGGCCTTGCCGGCCGGGTGAGCGACGTCAAGCTCTCCGACCTGGGAGACACGGCTCATCCGCTGGTGTTGGAGTACGACCTGGAGATTGACGGCTACTTCGACTGGGCGGCGAAGGACTCAAAGATCCCCATCCCGGTGCCGCACATGGTGATCCCGGACTTAGACGTAGAGGATGTCGAGCCGGCGGTGCTTGGCGGCCTTACCAGCTTCGACTACCAGACGAAGATCACGGTGCCGGCGAGCGTGGCGCTCACCCTGCCGCTGCCGGTGACGGTGAAGCGCGATTATGCCGAGTATTCGGCCGGCGCCACCCTGAAGGACGGCGTGCTCACCACGCGGCGCTACCTCAAGTTCAATGCGTTCGACCTGCCACCGCTGCGCGGCAGCGACCTGACCGCCTTCACCCGCATCATCCGCGCCGACGAGGGCCAGCAGGTGCTGGCCAAGGTGAGCGGCGATGCCGCGCTCGTCGCCAGCAAGCAGGCCACGCCGGAGGAGCTGGAAGAGGCGGCGATGAACGCCTTCAACTCCCACAAGTACGAGTTCGCCGCCCAGCTCTACCTGCAGCTCACCGAGAAGGAGCCGCGGCATCCGCGGGCGTGGGACAACCTGGGCCGCGCCTACGCCCAGCTTGGCCAGTACACCAGGGCCGAGGCGGCGCTGAAGAAGGCCATCGAGGTCAATCCCTACGGCGAGTTCTCCTACGACCTGCTCGGCGAGGTCTATGCGCAGCAGGAACGCTTCGAGGACGCCATCGCGCAGTATCGCAAGCAGCTCGAGGTGAACCCGCTCGACAAATACGCCCACTCCAACCTGGGGCAGGCGCTCATCCGGCTGCGGCGCTATCCGGAGGCCGTGCCCGAGCTGGAGTCGGCGACGCAGATCAGTCCGGACGCTGCCTTCAACTTCCAGATGCTCGGCGAGGCCTATCTGCATACCGGCAAGATCGATGAGGCGATGAAGGCCTTCGACCACGCCTTGGAGAAGCAGTCCGAGCCGATGATTTGGAACAACATCGCCTACACCCTGGCCTGCGAGAAGCAGGGGCTCGACCGCGCCCAGCAGTACGCCGAGTCGGCGGTCTCTTCCACCTCGGCGCTGCTGCGCAACCTGGCGCTCGACCAGGCGGACTGGCAGGGGGCCTCGCTCAGCGGGCAACTTGCCACCTACTGGGACACCCTCGGCTGGGTGTACTTCCAGAAGGGCGATCTTGCCGCAGCAGAGAAGTGGCTCTATGCCGCGTGGGTGAACACGCAGCACGGCGAGGTCGGCGACCACCTGGCGCAGCTCTACCAGAAGCAGGGCCTGCGCGAGAAAGCGATTGAAACTTACGCGCTCTCCATGGCCGGCCGGCGCACCGTGCCGGAGACGCGCGGCCACTTCAAGACCTTGGTGAATGATGACGCTAAGATTGACAAGCTGGTGACAGAGCGCAAGCCGACACTGCTGACGCTGCGCACCGTCACCTTCAAGCTGCCCAAGGCGGAGGGTAAGGCCGAGGCGGTGTTCATCTTTGATGCCGGCGGAACGGTGGAGCAGGTGCGCTTCCGCGAAGGGGGCGACGCTTTCACGAACTTCCAGGTCGAGTTGCGCAAGCTGAAGCTGCCGGTGGCGCTGCCGGATGCGACCACCGCGCATTACGTGCGCTGGGGCTCGCTGCGCTGCACCAAGGGCGACTGCACGCTGGTGCTGGTGCCCGCCGACGAGAACAACCTGGGCGAGCAGGAGGAGAAGCCGGCAGGGCAGTAGGGCGGGGATTCCCATCAGGGCCCGAGCCCGGAGCAGCGCTCCGGGGAGAGGGAACAAATGGCTGAATCCAAGGCAAAGGAACCCAAGCGGTCGCGATGGTATGACAGCACGCCGTTTTGGGGCGGTCTGGGCTTGGGTATAGCTTTTCTGCTGCCAGCGTTGATTGAAAGAGAGCATGATCTTCGTTGGCTCTTCATCCCGGCATGGCCGTGTCTTGCCTTTTCAATCTGGTCCATCGCTAAGCGTGGCCCACACGCCTGGAGAGTAATCGTTCCGTGGGCACTGTTCTTTGCCGTGGCCCTCGGCTTGGTCGCCACGAACCTCCCACCACGGAAGAAACCTGCTTCTCCTGTCCAGGTAGCTGAACAAAAGCCTCTGTCCCACGTTCCGCAAATTCTACCTCCTCCCTCCAACCCCGAATCTCTGCCCTCAAACGATTCGCCGAAGGCCGGAAGGTCAAGTTCGCCCGTCAGCGCTAAGGCTCCGCCACGAATCACGATGACCAGAGATGTTCACCAGAGTGCAAACGGAAGCTGCAATGCAAATGTGATCGGCGGCGACGCCAGCGTTAACTGTACCCTGGGTCTCCCGCCGCGACAGTTGTCGGATTCACAACGAGCGAAGATGTCGGAGATTCTGGCCGGGGTCAAGCCGGACCATCATCTGGTTATAGGATCGCTAGTTGGTGATGAAGAAGCTGCTCGACTGGCAATTGCCATCGCCGACACGTTCGAGAAGGCAGGATGGCAGGTCGAACGTCTAATCGGAAGGCAGATGATGAGTGGTTCTACCCCCGAGGCGGTGATGATGAGCCTTTATGCAGCTCCAGGGTCCACCAGCACAGAAAATCTGCCAGCTAAGACCGCGGTGAACGCACTGAACGGTGCAGGAACTACTGTGGGCGTGAACTTCGACTCCACTTTGGATCCGGGAGCCTTGAACCTGTTCGTCGGCGCGAATCGCCCAAGAAAGTAACCTGCTGAGCGCAAATCTGGCACACAGTGCCATCCGAAACTCTTAGAACCGACGGCTGAGAACCGAGAACGGGGTAACATATCCCGCATGGCTGCGCTCGAGAGCACATCCGTGACCCAGCCATTCCTGCTCAACGGCAAGTGGATCAGCGACGGCGCGACGGCTGCAATCCGCGCGCCCTACGACGGCCGCCTGCTGGCGCAGGTGGCGCGCTCCACCCCGGCGCATCTTGAGGCGGCGGTGGCGGCAGCAGTCGCGGCCTTCGAGAAGACGCGCAAGCTCCCCGCCTACGAGCGCCAGCGGGCGCTGTTAGCGGCGCGGCAGTTCATGCTCGAGCGCCGCGAGGAGTTCGCGCAGACCATCTGCAATGAGGCCGGCAAGCCCATCAAGACGGCGCGCGCCGAGGTGGACCGCGCCCTGTTCACGCTGCAGGTCGCCGCCGAGGAGAGCACGCGCATCTACGGCGAGTATCTGCCGCTGGACCTGCAGGAGTTCACTGCCGGACGCTGGGCGCTGGTGCGGCGCTTCCCGCTGGGCCCGGTGGCGGCCATCACGCCATTCAATTTTCCGCTCAACCTCGTCTGCCACAAGCTGGCGCCGGCGATGGCCGCCGGATGCAGCATGGTGCTGAAACCGGCGTCGCAGACGCCGCTCTCCGCCCTGTTGCTGGCGCGCGCAGTGGAGGCGGCTGGCTGGCCGGCGGGCGCGCTCAACGTCCTCTATCTTTCCGGCGCGGAGGCCGAGGCGCTGGTGGCGGACGAGCGCATGAAGCTGTTGAGCTTCACCGGCAGCGCCGAGGTCGGATGGGGGCTGAAAGCGCGGGCAGGCAAGAAGCGCGTGGCCCTGGAGCTGGGCGGCAACGCGGGCTGCATCGTGCACTCGGACGCCGACCTGCGCTATGCCGCCGCGCGCTGCGTGGTGGGAGGCTTCAGCTACGCCGGGCAGAGCTGCATCTCAGTGCAGCGCATCTTCGTGCAGAAGACTGTCTTTGATGCCTTCCTGGCGGAGTTTGTGCCGGCGGTGAAGAAGCTCAAGGTGGGTGATCCGCGCGACGAGGCCACCGACGTGGGGCCGATGATCCGCGAGGCCGATGCCGTGCGCGCCGCCGAGTGGATTGCCCAGGCGGTGGAGGGCGGCGCCACCCTGCTTTGCGGCGGCGAGCGACGGGGCAACCTGCTCGAGCCCACGGTGCTCACCAGAACCAAGCGCGAGCAGAAGGTGAACTGCGCCGAGGTCTTCGCGCCGGTGGTCACGGTGGAGCCCTACGACGCCTTCGATGAGGCGCTGGAGCAGGTGAATGATTCGCCCTTCGGGCTGCAATCGGGGCTGTTCACGCGAGACGCGCGGCTCATCTTCCACGCCTATGAGGCGCTGGAAACCGGCGGCGTCATCGTGGGAGACGTGCCTACCTTCCGCATTGACCACATGCCCTACGGCGGGGTGAAGGACTCCGGCCAGGGCCGCGAGGGCCTGCGCTGGGCCATCGAGGAGATGACGGAGAGCAAGCTGCTGGTGATGAACCTGCAGTAGGGCGCGCCCGGGTTACGAAAGTGCGCTATGAGCCAAACAGATGTGCGCTGCGTCACTGAACCCGGGGACGCCGAGGGATTGAGATAGAGACAGCGACTCGCATCGTGCACCCGTTTACCCCGGGGGAAAGGACCGCGTAATGAAGCGCGCATTCTTATTCATCTTGGTGATAGCCGTCGTCCTGCTCTGTGTTGGACTGCTTGTGGCGCAGAAGCCGAACAAGCCGCAGCCTTCGTTTCCCGACGCTGTTGCGTTAACCGATGACATGACTCCTCCAACGCTGCTGGAAGTGGCGGAGCCGAACTACACCGAGGCCGCGAAAAAGAAGAAGATCGAAGGCGACGTCGTGCTCGAGATCGTGGTGGACAAGCAGGGCAACGTGGTGGACGCCAAGGTGAAGAAGGGCCTGGGCTTCGGGCTCGACGAGAACGCCGTCGAGGCAGCCAAGTACTATCGCTACAAGCCGGCGCTCGACAAGAGCGGCAACCCGGTGATGGTGCGCATGGAGACTTCACTCACCTTCTACCTGCACGACTAGGCCGACCGCCTTCTTTTCGCGCTCGCCGGAGGGCGTGGCAGCTGCCACGCCCTCCGGCGCTTATGACGAGGCCTCCCGCCCTAACACTATTTTGCCGCACCATCAACCAGTAGGATTCCAAGCCATAGGCCCGGAAAGAGGGCTGCGCGGCGGCCTGCATAAGGCGCTGCTCGTGTGCGCTTCTTGGTGGAGGTGTGCTACTCCTCGAAGATCACCAGGATCGTGGTGGTGAGCGGCGTCTTCTTCCTCCTCATCCTGCAGGGTCTCACCATGAGCGACTCCATGACGCGGGCGGATTGACGACCCGCTGACGCGGATGTGGTATCGTCTTTTCCCGTGAACGGAACGGAGGAGACGATGCTGAACAAGTTGGTTCTGCGTGTGTTCTACGCAGCCGTGTTGCTCTGCGCGCTGGCCGCGCCACTGTGGGCGCAGTCGCAGGCGGTTGTAAACAAGCGAACGGTATTGGGCCAGGCCCAGACGGCCTACTACAACCTGCGCAGCGAGGGCCTCTCCGGCTTCGAGTGCAGCATCACACCGGACTGGAACGCGCTGCTGGCCGATGCGCGCCGGCAGAACCCCGACGCCGCCGCAACCGCCATCAACCTTCTCAACCAGCTTCATTTCGAGGTCAGGTTCGGCCCGGACGGCAGCGCGAAGATCACCCACAACGAGCTTACGGGCCAGAGCGAAGAGATGAACAAGGCACTGCAGCGAATCTACGGGGGCATGGAGCAGATGACCTCCGGGTTCTTTGACATCTGGAAGACGTTCATGCTCTCGAGCCCATTCCCGGAGACGGACAGCGAGTACCGGCTGGAGGCGAGCGGGTCGCAGTACATTCTCTCCTACGTCGAGGCCCCGAGCACAAATGTTGTGATCACCATGGGCCACGATGCCGCCATCAGCAAAATGCGGGTCACGACGAAGGACTTCGACAGCAGCATCCAGCCGAGGAACACCCGCAGTCCGCGCGGCTTTCTGCTCGCCGGCTATGACGCCACCTACGAGTCGGGCAAGCCGGAGGAGTCCACCGTGCTCAAGGTCGCCATCTCCTACCAGGAGGTGCAGGGCCTGCAACTGCCGAGGACGTTGGACCTGGCCGGCAGCTATGGCGGCAGCCCGTTCTCCATTGCGGTCACGTTCTCCGATTGCAGCGTGACAAGGAAGAACTGAGCGGATTCCTCTGCACGGAAAAAGGCCCGGCCGCGCAGCCGCCCATTCCCTGGATTGTTAACAGGGAGTGAAAACCCGCACCCTGCCGCTTGGAAGCGGCCCCGAACGGCTACAATGAAGGCGTGAAGCCACTCATTTTCGTAGTAGAAGATGAAGCTGACATAGCACGCTTGGTGCGCCATCACCTGGAAGCCGCGGCGTTCGACGTCCGCACCTTCGCCACTGCCTCCCAAGTGCTTGCCGATGCCGAGCGTGACCGCCCTGCGCTCTTCCTGCTGGACATCATGGTGCCCGGCGGCGACGGCTTCGAGCTCTGCCGCCGCATACGCCAGAGCCGCTCGCTGGCCATGACGCCGGTCATCTTCCTTACCGCCAAGAGCGGCGAGGCCGACCGCGTGCTAGGGCTGGAGCTGGGCGCCGACGACTACATCCCCAAGCCGTTCAGCCCGCGCGAGATGGTGGCCCGGGTGAAGGCAGTGCTGCGCCGCTTCGAGCGGCCGCTCACCCCGGACGTCGTCTCCACCGGTGATATCCAGATTGATTCGGCCGCCATGATCCTGACGGTCCGCGGACACCAGGTGGCCACCACGGCCACCGAGTTCCGCCTGCTCGACTACCTAGCCCGCCATCCGGGAAGGGTCTTCACCCGCGACCAGCTTCTAGACGCCGTCTGGCGCGACACCGCCTTCGTCACGCCGCGGTCGGTGGACGTCTATGTGCGGCGCATCCGCGAGAAGATCGAGAAGGACCCGGAGGAGCCCCGTTACCTGCGCACGGTCCGCGGCGCGGGCTACCGCTTTGAGAGCGCCAAGTGAGAAGCCGCATCTTCCTCAAACTGCTGGCGATGTTCGCCCTGGTCATCGCCGCGGCGACGCTCACCCTTGACTTCACCGTGACCCGCGCGTGGGAGCACTCTCTGCGCGAGCAGGTGAGGAGCGGCCTGCAGGAGAAAACCCGCATGTTCGCGGCGCGGGTGCGGGCCAATCCCACGGCCGATCCGCGGACGCTGGCCGCGGAGACCGCCGGCAACGCTGATGTGCGCGTCACCATCATTGACACCACGGGCAGGGTGCTCGCCGACTCCGAGGCCAACCCCGGCGAGATGGAGAACCACGCGCAGCGCCCCGAGTTCCGTGAAGCGCTCGCCGGGCGCGAGGGTACGGACACGCGCACCAGCCACACCCGCGGCGTGCCGTTCCTGTATATTGCCGAGCCGGTGCCGGGCGGCGCCGTCCGGCTGGCCTACCCCCTGGCGCTGCTGGCGCAGGCAGCGCACGACGTACATCGCACGGTGCTGCTGGCGTCGCTGCTGGCGTTCGCCGTGGCCATCGTGCTGGCCGGCGTGGTCTCGCGGGTGCAGCGCAACCGGCTGGCGCGCATCCTCGAGTTCGCCTCGAAGATCGCGGAAGGCGATCTGACGGCGCGTGTGGCGGAGAACTCGAGCGACGAGATCGGCCGCGTGGCTTCCGCGCTCGACCGCACCGCGCGCCAGTTGCAGGGCACCTTCAAGGCGCTGGAGCAGAGCCGCAGCGAACTGGAGACGGTACTGAACTCGATGCAGGAAGCCGTCATCGCGGTGGACCGTGACGGTCGCGTGCAGTGGGCGAACCAGCGCATGGAGAGCCTGCTGCCCACCGGCGTGCGCCGGGGCGTGCCCCTGGTGGAGAGCGTGCGCGACCCCGACTTCCTGGCGGCGGTGAGCAGTGCGACCCTCAGCGGGCAGGTGATCAGCGGTCGCGCTGCCACGGTGCGGCCGGGGCGGACCTTCTCGGTGACCGCCGCGCCCATGCCCAACGGCGGCGCGGTGGCGGTGATGCACGACCGGACGGAAGTGGAGCGGGTGGAGAAGACACGCCGCGATTTCATCGCCAATGTCTCGCATGAACTGCGCACGCCGCTGACCTCCATCGAGGGCTACGCCGAGACACTGCTGGACTTGCCCGCGCTGGAGAACAGCAGCCGCGAATTCGTGGAGATCATCCGCAAGAACGCGGCCCGCATGACCCGCCTGACCGAAGACCTTCTGGTACTGGCCAAGGTGGAGAGCGGGGAGCAGAAGCTCAACCTGCAGCCGCTCAGCGCCGACGAGATCCTGGGCGAGGCCGCGGAACACTTCCACGAAATGGACACAAGACTGGAGCTGGAGGTGAAGAACACCTCCCTGAAGCTGGTGAGCGCCGACCGCGACGCCATCTACCAGGTCTTCAGCAACCTGATCGACAATGCCAGCAAGTACGCCGCTGCGGGAAAGCACCTGGACATCGGCGCGCGCGACGTGGCAGGCGCGGTGGAGTTCTACGTGCGCGACTACGGGCCGGGCATCGCCAGCGAACACCTGCCGCGGCTCTTCGAACGCTTCTACCGGGTGGACAAGGCGCGCTCGCGGGAGAGCGGCGGCACCGGTCTGGGGCTGGCCATCGCCAAACACATCGTGCGCGCGCACGGCGGCGTTATCTGGGCGGAGAGCGAGCTCGGACATGGCAGCACCTTCTACTTCAACCTTCCTGAAGCCCGCGGCGAGGGCTGAGCCGCACATGGGCATCACCAGCTTATGGCTGTGGCAAGATATAATCTCCCGTTTTGAAACACGGGGAACAAATTTCGACGCCACGGCCACACTTGGCAGCCATTGGGCGCATCCGACCCACTAGGGGTCATGCCGCCCGAATTGAGGCGGTGAGCAGCCTCGCAGAAACCCGGAGCTTCGGCGGACTGGCTCCGCCGTGGTGACCGGGCTGAGAATTGAATCTGACTGATACTCTCTTGACTTGGATAGTGGGATGTCCCAAGGCCTTTTAAGAACTCTAAGCAGTTCCGTGAGCCGATACCTGTTCGCGGTGGCGGCGGTGGCGCTACTGTTGCGCTTGGTCATTGTGCGCCAGGTGGGCGAGATCCCCACCTACGTCACCTTCTATCCAGTGGTCTTCACAGTGGCGCTGCTTGCCGGGCTCGGGCCGGGGTTGCTGGCCACCGCCCTCAGCGGGCTGGCCGCCATGTACTGGGCCATTCCACCGGTGGGCAGTTTCCGAATCATCCGCGTGGCGGACGCCGTCGGCCTGTCCATCTTCAGCCTGACGAGCATCGCCGTCTCCATAGTGCTGGAACTTTACCGGCGCAGTCGGACGCGCGCTGCGGACTACGAGATGGAACTGGCGCAGCGCAGAAGCGAAGCCGCGCTGCGGGTGAGCGAGTCGAAGCTGGAAGGCATTATCGGCTCGGCGATGGACGCCATCATCTCGGTGGACGAGGACCAGAAGGTCCTGCTGTTCAACCGCGCGGCAGAGGAGATGTTCGGGTGTCCCCGCGCGGAGGCGCTGGGAACCGACGCGGGTCGCTTCATCCCGGCGCGCTTCCGGGAGGCGCACGGCAGGCATATGCGGGTCTACAGTGAGACGGGGGCGACAACGCGCTCCATGAGGTCGCTGGGGCTGCTGCGCGGGCTGCGCTGCAACGGCGAGGAGTTCCCCATCGAGGCGACGATCTCGCAGGTGGAGGTGGCGGGGCAGAAGATGTTCACCGTCATCCTGCGCGACGTCACCAGGCGGGTGCAGGATGAAGAGGCGCTGCGTGCCAGCGAGAGCCGCTGGGCGACCACGCTGCGCAGCATCGGCGACGCGGTGATCTCCACCAACGCCGATGGCGTGGTGGAGTTCATGAACCCGGTGGCGGAGCACCTCACGGGGTGGCCGTCGAGCGAAGCCCCGGGGCGGCGGCTGGATGAGATCCTGTCGCTGGTGCACGAGACCAGCCGGGAGCCACTGGAGAGCTCCGTGCTTCAGGTGAAGAGCTCCGGGCAGACGTTGAATCTGGCCGAAAACGCGCTGCTGATCCGGCGCGATGGCGCCGAGTTCCCCATCCAGGCAGGGGCGTCGCCCATCCGCGACGAAAAGGGCGCGCTCAGCGGAGTGGTCATCGTCTTTCATGACACTCTGGAGCAGCGCCGGATGGCGCAATCCCTGCGCAACAGCGAGCGGCTGGCGACGACCGGCCGGCTGGCGGCCTCCATCGCACATGAGATCCACAATCCGCTGGACATGGTGGGGAACCTGCTGCATCTCATCCACCTCAAGACAGACTCCGCGGACCTTCAGGAATACACCAATCTGGCCGCGCAGGAGCTGGAGCGCGTCACGCAGATGACGAAACACATGCTGGCATTCCAGCGCGAGGCGGCGACGCCGGTGGCTGTGCGCATGGACGACATCCTGAACAGCGTGGTGGCGCTCTTCGAGCGCAAGCTGCATACGGCGTTGATCCACCTGGAGAGCAGGATCGAGTGCGGCGGAGAGCTGCTCGGCCTGCCGGGAGAGCTGCGGCAGGTCTTCGCCAACCTGGTGGGGAACGCGATCGAGGCAATGAACCAAGGCGGCACCATCACGCTGCACGCCTATGAGGCGCGCGAGTGGCGGCATGGACATCGGGGAGTGCGGGTGAATGTGGTGGACAACGGGCCCGGCATCCCTGCCGCTCTGCGCCCACGCATCTTCGAGCCGTTCTTCACCACCAAGGGTGAGAGCGGCACCGGGCTGGGACTGTGGATCGCGCAGGGCATCATTGAGAAACACGGCGGCTCGCTGCGGGTGAAGACCCGCACGGGCCAGGGCAGCTCCGGCACCTGCTTTTCGGTGTTCCTCCCGCTGGCCAATGCACGCGGCGCCGGAGGGCTGGGTCGCGGCATGGCGGTCAGCGTGTCAAGAGGGTAAGGGCGGGCGTTTTTGCGCAAGTGACTGAGCCGGGAAGAAATAGAGTTGCGGCTTACATGAGCAAACTGGCCGGGCGCAACTGCTATGCTTAATACACATGCGAACAACAGGCGGAAGTGAGCGTCCGCCGGCCTGGAGAAAGCAGTGGCGGAGTTTCATGCGGGGGCGGCTGAAGAGGCCGCCCGTTTTGATTCCGGGAGCCGAGGAGTCAGAGGGTGGAGGAGTTCGAGACAAAACGGACGGAAGAGACCGGGCCGAAGCAGGGGCCCGAGAAGAAGCAGCAGCGCAAGCGCACTCCGAAGCCGAAGGACAAGCCCGGGTCGCGGAAGGGCGAAGGGAAAAAGAGCACCGGCAAGAAAGGGCGAAAGCGAGGAAAGAACAAGGGAGACGGGAAGGTCCCGATAGAAAAACCGCCGAAGACGGCAAGAGAGGCGGTGAAGCGGGCGTCGGCGGAGGCGCGCAAGGCGCTGCCGGAGATCGTGAAGGCGGTGGTGCGCAAGGCCAAGACGGGCAGCGTGGCCCACGCCAAGATGGTGCTCCAGGAAACGGGGATGGATAGAATGCTGGAGAGGGAGACGCAGCGCGAGGCGGAACAGTCGCTGACGGACATCTTGCTGGAGAAGCTGGGCGGGACGGACCAGAACCAGGCCCGGAAGAAGGAAGAAGAGAGTGACGGTTAACCTGACATGGGTGACGGACCGGATCGCGGTGGGCGGCGCCATCTGGACGACGGAACGGATGATGGAAGTGGCGCGGCTGGGCGTGACCCACGTCATCAACATGCAGATCGAGTTTGACGACACGCATCTGGGCGATGACTGCGGCGTCGAGGTGCTGTGGAACCCGGTGGACGACGACTTTGAGCCCAAGCCGCCGCAGGTGCTGGCGCGCGGCGTGGACTTCGCGCTGGAGGCGCTGCGTGAGCCGGACACCAAGATCTTCATCCACTGTGCGGCGGGCGTGCACCGGGCGCCGATGATGGCGCTGGCGCTGCTGCGGGTGCTGGGCTTCAGCCTGGAGGAAGCGAAGCAGATGATTGCGACGCGGCGCTACGCGGTGGACTTCGCGAGCGTCTATGTGAACAGCGTTGAGGAGTACGTGAAGAGCCGGGGCTAGGGAGACAAGATCAGTTGCCGAAAGAAGGGTCGCCGAGAGGCGGCCCTTTTCATTGATTGCGGGTTGGTAGACCGGGGACCAGAAACGCAGGGTCCTTCGACTCGGAGTCGCCAAGCAGGCTGCGTCTGCTTTCGGGAGCCTCCTCGCTCAGGATGACGAATCTGTTGTGAGCATCGCGTCCTCGCTCAAGATGATGAGCTCGTAGCGGCTGCAAGCGAGAGCTGAGAACCGGGAACCGGGAACAAAGAACTGAAGGCGGGGATGCGGGAAGAGGCGGGCGTGAGTCACGAGCTGAGGATACTGCTGCGCATGGGAGAGCTGTTGGAGCAGCACCCGGCGGGGTTGCGCGGCGACTCGGTGCGGGAGTTCATGGCGCGCTCGCTGCTGCGCATCCGCGGGAAGGACGGCAAGCTGCTGCCGCTGGTGGCGAACCGCGCGCAGCAGGAGTTTGAGAGGCGGGCAGGCAAGAAGAACATCGAATTGAAAACCCATATGCGTTGGATAGTCGGCAACGGCAACGAAGGCAAGATGCAGGAGCTGGAAGAACGAGTGCAGAAGCAGGAGGCGGCTCTGCAACGGCTGGGCGGAATGGGCGCGGCGGTGGCGAGATTGCTGGTGTTGGTGCAGATCGGCACGGAGCTTTTGCGGGTGGTGAGGCACTGATTACAAGGGAGCAGTTTCTATTTAAGGCGTGGCGGGCGGTGGAAAAGGCCTCGGCGATGAGCGGGCTGCCGGCGGCGGTGACGGTGGCGCAGGCGGCGCTGGAGAGCGCTTGGGGAGACTCGAGACTGTCGCGTGAGGCGAACAACTACTTCGGGCCGAAGGCGCACGGCACGCATGATTGGGTGGAGATGCAGACCACGGAGTGCGATGCGGGCGGCGAGCACGTGGTGCGGGCGCGATTTGCGAAGTTCGGCTCGATGGAGGAGTGCTTTGCAGACCGCGACGCGGTGATCCTGCGAGCGGCGGTGTACGCCGAAGCGCGGGCGTGCAAGGACGATGAGGAGCAGTTTGTGCGGGCTCTGGCAAAGCACTGGGCGACGGATCCGAGGTATGCGGAGAAGGTGCTGGCGGTGATGCGCGAGGTTGGACGCAGACGCGTTCCTGAAGTAAGGAGAGAAAACGATGAAGAACTGGAAGACGACGGTGGCGGCGCTGGCGATCGCCGGGCTGTATGCGTGGCAGAACGCGGGCGGAGGGTGGAAGCAGCAGGCGGTGGCGGTGCTGATCGCGGTGTTCGGAGCGATGGCCAAGGACTTCAACACGGACGAGCGCCATGCTTGATCCGTTCGCCGCGCTGGCTGAGTTTGTGCTCGGCAGGCTGAAGCAGGCGATGATCGCGCAGTGGCTGAGGCTGCTCTTCGAGCTGGGATTCTCGGCGGCGGTGGCGTTCCTGTTTATCTGCGGGACGGCGCTGCTGGCGACGGGCTCGGTGACGATGAGCACGGGTTCGGGGATGGTGGCGGCGGCGCTGTGCATGACCTATTTGTTCCGGCGGTCTCCGCTGACGAAGAGACTGATGGTGGTGCTGCCGGCGGCGGAGGCGGTAAAGGAAGCAGAGGCGCAGTTGCAGACGATTGGGAGGAAGTGAAGGATGGCAAACATCTTTGTGAAGATTGGCAAGGACATTGAGCTGGGCGCGGAAGATCTGCTGAAGTGGATCACCAAGGGCGCGGCGGTGACGGCCCGCGCCGGACCCAACGTGCTGGCTGCGTTCGGAGTGCTGGCGGGGGCGGTGGAGAAGAGTCTGACGGACATTGTGGGCGCGGCGGCCAGCGGCGGAGTGAACATCGTGCTGGACATGCAGACGGTGACGGACCTGAAGGCGGTGTGGCCGGACGTGAAGGCATTCCTGGCGACGCTGGGAGTGAAGGTGTAGGCGAGGGGCAATCCTCCTGGTGCGGATGCGCGGCGGGCCGATGGGGCTCGCCGCGCGATTTTTGTATTGGGTGGTGAGCGAGTGAAGATGAAGAAGGGTGCCGTCCCTTCGGGACTCTGTCTTTTTCGTGCCAGGCTATCCTATTCCGCCCCTGCGGGGCTGGTGGGAGGAGATTGATTCCCGCCGGTGGGCGGGCAAATGGGTGGCGTCCCTGGCGGGACTCGGGTTCTCTGTCGAACGTGACCCAGCGCTTACGCGCTGGGCTATTCAAATGCCGCGCCTGCAGCGCTGGTTGGCGCAGATTCTCTCCTTTCCGCGAATGGAAAGCGGATACCGGAGCATCTTGTGTTGGCGATGATTGTTCAAAGCTGAACCCCAGAGGCTAAAGCCTCCGGGGTGATGTGTCCTCTTTCGCCGGACTAAAGTCCGGCGCTACCCGATTCAACTCCGCGCGTTGCAATTTGAAACTCCACAACGGAAACACAGGGTTGCTCGTCCTTCGACTCGGAGGCGCCAAGCAGACTCCGCCTGCTCCTGGGCGTCTCCTCGCTCAAGATGACGAAACTGCTCTTGCTCGCGCCCTGCACTTGCCATGACATTCTAGAGACCCGGACGCGAGTCAATCCGCGCGGCTCGTGTTCACGCATTGAGCCGCTGCTCTTCGGAAAACGCAGGGTCCCTCGACTCCGCTTCGCTCCGCTCGGGATGACGTTCCGCACGGTGGGACATGGTGCGCACCGAAGAAACGACCGAAGTCTTGAGTTCCACCATACGAACCGGCGTGCGCAGCTTCACTCCCATCAACTACGTCAGCGGTTCGGCCCAGTTCTCCAGGTAGTTCTTCACCACAACCATGAACTGGTCGGCGACGGCGCCGTCAATGATGCGGTGATCGTAGCCGATGGAGAGGTGCATCATGGAGCGGATGGCGATGCTGTCATTGCCGTCCTTGTCGGTGAGGACGACGGGCTTCTTGACGATGGCTCCGACGCCGAGGATGGCGACCTGCGGCTGGCTGATGATGGGCATGCCGAACTTGGCGCCGAAGATGCCGGGGTTGGTGATGGTGAAGGTGCCGCCCTGGACCTCCTCGGGCTTGAGCTTCTTGGCGCGGGCGCGCTCGCCGAGATCGGTGACGGCGCGCTGCAGTCCGACGAAGCTGAGCTCGTCGGCGTTCTTCACCACGGGCACGATGAGCCCCCAGTCGAGGGCGACGGCGATGCCGATGTTGACGTCGCGGTGATAGCGGATGCTCTCGCCTTCGACCGAGCTGTTGAGGATGGGCCAGACGCGTAGACCGTACGATACGGCGCGGACGAAGAACGGCGTGAAGGTGAGCTTGAGGCCGGTGGCCTGCTGGAAACGGTCCTTCTCGCGCTCGCGCAGGCGGACGATGCGGGTCATGTCAAGCTCGAAGACGCCGTGGACGTGGGCGCTGGTGCGCTTGCTCATCACCATGTGCTCGGCAATCTTCTTACGCATGACCGACATGGGTTCAATGGTGCCGGGGGTGCCGGCGAACTTGTTGGCGGGAGCGGGAGCGCCGGATGAGAGCGGCGCGGAGGCAGCGACGGCGGTGGCAAGCGGCTGAGGGGCGGCCGGAGCTTTGCCGGCGGGGTACTTCTCGAGGAAGGCGAGGATGTCGTCCCTGGTGACGCGTCCGCCGGAGCCGGTGCCGGAGACCTGACGAAGATCAACGTTGTGCTCGGCGGCGAGCTTGCGAACCAGCGGTGAGGACGGGACGCGCTCTCCTGAGTCTGCCGCAGGCGGTGGCGTTGCGACCGGAGCAGCTGCGGGCGCCTTGGCCGGCGCGGGAGCTGACGGCTTCGCAGCGGGCGCGGAGGCAGAGCCGGTGCCGCCGATGACGGCGACGACGTGGTTGACCTGCACGATCTCGCCGGCCTGGGTCTTGATGGCGGTGAGCACGCCGCTCGCAGGCGCGGGGATCTCGGCGTCAACCTTGTCAGTGGAGATCTCGAAGAGAGGCTCGTCGCGGGAGACCTTGTCGCCGACATTCTTAAGCCACTTGGTGATGGTGCCCTCGAAGATGGATTCGCCCATCTGGGGCATGACGACTTCGGTACCGGGGTCGGCGTGCGGTGACACCAGGCCGCCGTTCTTTGGCTGGGCGTCGGGCGCCGGCGCGGGAGCCGGAGCGGGCGGAGCAGCGGCAGGCTTTGCAGGCGCGGGTGGCGCAGCGGACTTGGCGGCGGGCGGCGGGGCAGCGACGGCGCTGCCGGATTCGTCTATGACGCCGACGACGGTGTTGACCTGGACGGTCTCGCCCTCCTTGTGGCGGATCTCCCTGAGGACGCCGGCCGCGGGGGCGGGAATCTCGGCGTCAACCTTGTCGGTGGAGATCTCGAAGAGAGGCTCGTCGCGCGAGACCTTGTCGCCGACATTCTTTAACCACTTGGTGATGGTGCCCTCGAAGATGGACTCGCCCATCTGGGGCATGAGTACGTCAGTCGGCATGCTGTTCCTTCCAGAAGATTTCGCTGCAGCTGTGAGACCCACCCCGAAGAGAAATTATAGCGCCGGAGGCGGAGTGCATGGGCGGGGCGGGCCCCAATGGATTAGAGGCGGCGAGGGTGGGGGAGGGTGCAGAGATCGGGTTATTGAAGATTGAAAATTGAGTATTGAATATTTGGCCTGCTGGCGACGCCGGCAGGTGCGCGTTCAGTAGGCGCGGAGGGAACGGCAGGCAGAAGTGCTCATTGTGGCTTGTTTGCCTTCTCTATCTCGCGCAGGCAACGGCTAGCAACAGGATCGGTCATCATTCGCAAGTGACTTCTCACTTTTCGCAAATCCGCGGGTGCCATTCCGCCGCCGTCCGCCGCCCCGGCAAATGAACATATCCGCCTCTGTGTGGGGACGGGTAGAGGCCGGATGGCGTCCAGAAACTCGTTTGGAGACTTCACAATCAGTTCGGAGAGGAATGAACCGATGGATTCCGAACCCGCGGCATTGTAGCTCTCGACGCCCTCGGTCATCAGAGGCTGCAAAACCTCGCGATGTCCGCGGTCGTAGAGGTATGCGAGATACATTCCCGTCACGTCGTCGCAGCCGCGGGTGATTTCGGGAACACCGCATCCCCTCAAGACCCAAAGCAGGTAATCGCGATTCTTCTCGTAATCAACTCCGAGCACTGCGAGTAGAAACGCAGCTTGCTGAGGCCGCGACCCTTGCTCTTGGGCTCGTAACTTACTTAGCTGACGCACCGCCGATTCTTGGTCTGCCGGTTTCGGGATGACAATGTTGCGCGGGCCTCCATCCGGCATGAGCCGCTCAATCAAATCCCTGTCGCGCGGCTGCGCGGGCGTCTAGCAGAACGCGCTCATCGAGCCCAGAATCAGAATGAATGCAGTGAGGGTCGCGATTCTCCGGGTTTTCATGGAATCTCCGTGAAATGGCTTGGCACCCTGAAAGGTCATTCTCCCACGTTTGCAAAGAGATGATGGACCGAAATGGCGGGCGTGCCTCAGCGGCTAAAGCCGCATGAATCGCGGCTTCTTCTGGCACGGCTGAAGCCGTGCCCTTTCAAAGCCCTATTCATGGAACCAGCTGCAGAGCCCGGACTCACTCTGCCGTGCTTTCCGCATGGCTCTGCGCCAGGGAGCTGTGCTCGTTGAGGGCCCCGGAAGTCGCACCCTCATGCGAAGCAGCGGTGCCGACGACTTACCTGGCGCCCTGCTAAACTGAAGGGCGAAATCCCCGAGGATGGAAGGCGGCGGTGTCGCGGGTGTGCACGCAGGCGGGCGGCGTCCGAGGGTGAAAAGAGGTCGAGGCATGTTCCCAACCAACCGGTTACGGCGCTTGCGCAGCTCGGAAGCGATGCGCAACCTGGTGCGCGAGACGAGGCTCTCGCCCGAGGGCTTCATCTATCCGCTGTTCGTCTGCGCGGGCAAGGGCGTGCGCAAGGAAGTGCGCTCGATGCCGGGAGTGTTCAACCTCTCGGTGGACGAGGCGGTGAAGGAGGCCGAGGAAGCGAAGAAGCTCGGCATTGCGTCGGTGATCCTCTTCGGGTTGCCGGAGAAGAAGGACGAGGTGGCGACGGGGGCGTGGGCCGAGGACGGAATTGTGCAGCGAGCGGCGAGGGCGATCAAGGCCGAGGTGCCGGGACTGCTGCTGATGGGCGACGTGTGCCTATGCGAATACATGAGCCACGGGCATTGCGGGATCGTGAAAAAGGTTAAGCCGGTGGTGAAGCCGAAGCCGCGCGCGGTGGCGGCGACGATGATGGAGAAGGTGGTGGCCGAGGAGTTTGAGATCGTCAACGACGCGACCTTGGAGATCCTGGCGAAGACAGCGGTCTCGCAGGCGAAGGCCGGGATGGACATCATTGCGCCCTCGGACATGATGGACGGCCGGGTGGGGGCGATCCGCACGGCTTTGGACAAGAACGGCTTCCAGAACATTCCCATCCTGAGCTACGCGGCGAAGTTCGCCAGCGGATTCTACGGACCGTTTCGCGAGGCGGCGGACTCGGCGCCGGCGTTCGGCGACCGCAGGGCCTACCAAATGGACCCGGCGAACCGGCGCGAGGCGATGCGGGAGATCCAGATGGACCTGGCCGAGGGCGCGGACATGATCATGGTGAAGCCGGCCATAGCGTACCTGGACGTGATCGCCGAGGCGCGGCGGCGCTTCAACGTGCCGATTGCGGCCTACCAGGTGAGCGGCGAGTACGCCATGATCAAGGCCGCGGCGAAGATGGGGTGGATTGACCACGACCGGGTGATGCTGGAGAGCCTGACGAGCATTCAGCGCGCGGGGGCCAGCATGGTGCTGACGTATTTTGCTAAGGAAGTGGCGAGATTGCTGGGTTAGGTTTCGAGAGGTTTCGGAAGGTTTCGAGAGGTTTCGGGAGGTTAGGGCCGGGGTGGATGCCCCGGCCGTTTGATTGTGGGCGGGGATTACGTGAGTCTCGTTTGGAGTGTCGTCCTCCGGACTCGCGCTTCCTTTTGCGTGTCACCTGGCACTCACGTGCCGGGCTCAGGGCTGTCGCCCTCCGGGCTCAGCGCGTGGAGATGTGCGCCGAGTCATTTTTCATTGAGAGTAAGTGTTCCGGCCAGAAAGCCCGATGGCGCAGTGGCACGACCGACGTGGTTGGGGTGCTTCGCTTCGCCGCGGATTCGCGGCTCGCTCAGCATGACACCCTTTGTAGGTAGTTCTGCCGCGGGGAAGGGCTGACCTCAGGGGCTGAAGCCCCTTCTTCAACATTGCGGGACGCCGGACTAAAGCCCCGCTCTACCGGAGCGTCGGTCGCAGAGCGGGCGTGTGCCTGTGAGAAGCTCTGTCGTCCCTGACGGGACTCGAATCCTTCATTCCTCGTTACCCCAGGCTTACGCCTGGGGCTACCGTCTTCTGCGCCTACGGCGCTGGGTTTGCGCAGATTCTTTGCGCCTTCGGCACGACCGACGTGGTTGGGGTGCTTCGCTTCGCCGCGGATTCGCGGCTCGCTCAGCATGACACCCTCCCTAGGTAGTTCTGCCGCGGGAAGGGCTGACCTCAGGGGCTGAAGCTCCATTGCTCAACGTCGTGGGGCGCCGGGCTGAAGCCCGGCTCTACCGAGTCCGTGGGTAGGGGAAGAAAGCGCGGCAGGTGTGATTAAATGCTTGCGATAAGGAGTGTGACCGGGGAGATGAACAAAGAGATGATACCGAGCCAGAGAGGTTGGAGAGCGGGCGCAGTTCTGCTGTGGATGTTGTGCGCTGTAGCGACCATGTGGGCGCAACCGCAGGGCGCGCCGCTGGACGCCAAGCAGCGAGAGCTGGCCGATTGGATCAAGGCGAACTACACGAAGTGTGAGTACCGGGTGGCAATGCGCGACGGGGTGAAGCTGTTCACCTCGGTGTACGAGCCGAAGGACGCCTCGGCGGAGCACACCTATCCCATCCTCCTCGACCGGACGCCTTACTCGGTGTCGCCCTACGGCGAGGACCAGTACAAGACGTTGATCGGGCCGAGCGAGCAGTTCGCGCACTCGAAGTACATCATCGTGTACCAGGACGTGCGCGGGCGGGCGATGAGCGAGGGCGAGTTCGTGGACATGCGCCCGTACAACACGAACAAGAAGACGAATAAGGATGTGGACGAGACCAGCGACACGTGGGACTCAGTGGACTGGCTGGTGAGGAACATCGCCTTCAACAACGGCAAGGTGGGCATCTGGGGCATCAGCTACCCGGGGTTCTACACGGCCCTGGGGATGGTGGACGCGCACCCGGCGGTGAAGGCGGTCTCGCCGCAGGCGCCGATCGCGGACTGGTTCCTGGGCGACGACTTCCACCACAACGGAGCGCTCTACCTGCCGCACATGTTCAACTTCATGATCAGCTTCGGGCAGCCGAGGCAGGGGCCGAGCGAGCGGCGGACGTTCCGGGAATTCGATCACGGCACGCCGGACGGGTACAAGTTCTTCCTGGGCGTGGAACCGCTGAGCAACATTGACGAGAAGTATTACCACAAGCGCGTGGCGTGGTGGGAGGACGTGCTGCAGCACCCGAACTACGACGAGTGGTGGAAGGCGCGCTCGACGCCGCAGTTCCTACGCAACATCAAGCCGGCGGTGCTGACGGTGGGTGGTTGGTTCGACGCCGAGGACCTGTGGGGCGCGCTGCACACCTACGAGGCGGCGAACCGGCAGTCTCCCGAGGGAGACGTGCGGCTGGTGATGGGGCCGTGGTGCCATGGGTGCTGGGCGAGAACCGAGGGTGACCACCTGGGCAACGTCTGGTTTAACGGTGAGCAGAGCGAGTTCTACCAGGCGAAGATCGAGTTCCCCTTTTTTGAGCACTACCTGAAGGGTGCGCCGGACGCGGGACTGCCGAAGGCTTATGTCTTCGAGACGGGGAGCGATGTGTGGCGGCGATACGACGCGTGGCCGCCCAATGAGGCGAAGGCGGCGGCGCTCTACCTGGGCGCGAATGGCGAGCTCAGCTTCGAGGTGCCGAAGGGGCAGGGGGGATTCGACGAGTACATCAGCGACCCCGCGAAGCCGGTGCCGTACATCACGCAGACGGCGATCGGGATGACGCGCGAGCACATGACCGACGACCAGCGGCTGGCTGGACGGCGGACGGACGTGCTGGTGTACCAGACGCGGCCGCTAGAAGAAGACGTGACGCTGGCCGGACCGCTGAAGCCGGAGCTGTGGGTTTCGACGAGCGGAACGGATTCGGACTTTGTGGTGAAACTGATTGACGTCTATCCCGACGACTACCCAGACATCGAAGGGAACCCGAAAGACGTGCGCATGGCGGACTACGAGCAACTGGTGCGCGGCGAGCTCTTCCGCGGACGCTTCCGCAACAGCTACGAGAAGCCGGAGGCCTTCACGCCGAACGAGCCGACACGGGTGGCGTATGCCATGCCGGACGTGAACCACACCTTCCGCAGGGGCCACCGCATCATGATCCAGGTGCAGAGCACATGGTTCCCGCTGGTGGACCTGAACCCGCAGACCTTCGTGCCGAACATCTACCTGGCGAAGCCGGAAGACTTCAAGAGGGCGACGGAGCGGGTGTACTACGGCGGGGAGAAGGCGTCGCGGGTGAATGTGATGGTGGAGAAGCAGCCATAGAGAAAGGAAAGACCTTAGCCACGGATCAACACCGATCGACACGGATCTCATTCGTGCGTGGCGAGAGAGAAGCGGGGTGCGCTGACACAAACGCGCTCCCGTGTTCTTGATCCGTGCTCATCCGTGTGCATCCGTGGCGAATTGGTTTGACGCCCCCAGCGGGACGCGCGAATCGTGCAGGAAGGCAGCGCATCCATCTAGAGTGACGCGATGATCTCAGTTCTTGATCTCGGAGTGATTGAGTATGGCGCGGCGCTGCAGTTGCAGGAGCGGCTGGTGGAGTTGCGCAAAGCCGGCAGCATCGGCGACGTGCTGCTGCTGCTGGAACACACGCCGGTCATCACCCTGGGGCGCAACGCCAAGGAGGGGAACATCGTCGTCTCGCACGAAATGCTGGCGAAGCGGGGCGTCGAGGTCTTCGAGATCAATCGCGGCGGGGATGTGACCTTCCACGGCCCGGGGCAGCTGGTGGCCTACCCCATCTTCAACATCCTGCAGTTCACTCCCAAGCTGGGCGCGGTGGATTTCGTGCGGCGGCTGGAAGAGGTGCTGATGCGAGTCTGCGGAGAGTACAGGGTGGAAACGCAGCGCATCAAGGGGATGACCGGAGTGTGGACGTTCGCGACGGAGCCGCCGAAGCCGGCGGAGCGGGAGATGGAGAGGGATTGGAAGGCGGAGAAGATTGAAGCGAACAACCCCACTCAAGCCAAAAGCGCGCTTGGGTGGGGCACTACCCCACTCAAGCCAACGACCGGCTTGAGTGGGCCACCTATGCGAACTTGGACGGAACGGAAGGTGGCGGCGATCGGGGTCCACATCTCGCGCGGAGTGACCTCGCACGGGTTTGCGCTGAACGTGGCGACGGACCTTGGGTACTTCCAGATGATCGTGCCGTGCGGGCTGACGAAGCCGGTGACCTCCATTGCGAACGAGACGGGAGAGAAGCCCGCGATGGAAGAGGTGAAGCACCGTGCGGCGCGGGCATTCGGCGAGCTGTTCGGGCAGCAGGTGCTGTGGCTGGAGTCTCTCGACGACCTGATGGCGACCGTGGCGCCGCAGCCGGAGGACACGCCGGCGAAGGCACCGGAGGAGCTGCGGCGGATGCGCGGCGAAGACACGCACCGGGGGTAGAGAACGCCGACCGGTGCCGGCGCTGCGGAATTCGCTTGGAGAGTGGCGTGTGAGGTAGGAGAATGCCAGTGCTGTGCGGAGGGAGATATGAGTGGTCCTAATTATGGATATCCGGCGACGGGCGGCCAGCCGCCGCCGCCGTACGGGGCTCCACCGCAATATGCGGTGAACCCAGGGCGGAAGTCCGGCGGCATCTGGAAGTGGGTGGTTTCAATCGTGCTGGTGCTCCTGCTGCTGCTCGTGGTGTTTGTCTGCGGGATCTTCTGGCTGATTGAGCGTGGGATGGGGAACTCGCGGGTGGTCACGATGGCGATGGAGCGTGCGCGCGACGACGCGCGAGTGACCAACAAACTGGGCACTCCCCTCGAGCGCGGCTGGTTCATCGGGGGCAGCATCAACGTGTCCAACGGAACTGGGCACGCCGAAATGAGGATCCCGGTCTCCGGGCCACGGGGCAAGGGAAAGTTGTACGTGACGGCGGACGAACGCGCCGACGTCTGGACGGTGGGGGAGCTTCTCTTCCGCGCGGACGGCGACACGGAACAGATCCAACTGGCGGGCCCGGAGAAGGTCTACGAGGGTCCCAGGCACCATGGCACCGCTGGTGCCGCGGAGGATGCGAAGCCGGAGCCGTAGAGGGGACGGAAGATTGAGACGCCCCGGGGTTTAGTCCCCGGGTTGTCCTATGACTATCCCGGCACTCACGTGCCGCCACCCCAGCGAGCTGCGCTCGCCGGGGCCCCCGGCCCAGGCTCAGGGCTGCCGCCCTCCGGGCTGGTGCGCGCAGATTCATTCCACCGGTCGCGGGGCCGCCGAGCTGACCCGCCGTTCACGCCCGTGACCCCAGGCTTGCGCCTTGGGTCACCATCTGTCGCGCCTACGGCGCTGGTATGAAGAGATTCAATGTGCCTGTTACGCGACCGCGGGGTTCGCATCATTCTGTTGTGGATCTCGGAGGGCGCTGAGCGCCGTCGTTGTTTGATCCCACGTCTCCTCGCCAACAAAGGCGAGGAGACATGGGGCACCCGGCCAATCTCGTCTGGCGCAATCATCGAGCTAGCGCGGGGACGAGACGGGAGTGCTGGCGCGCGCAGTGTAAACTCTAGGCGATGAGTGCGGCACTGGAGCACACGAGCGCGGGCGTGCTGGAGTTCGACCGCCTGAAGGAGATGGTGCGCGGCTACTGCGCGAGCGACCTGGGCCGGGCGCGGGTGGCCGGGCTGGTCCCGACGGGCGAGCGCGGGTGGCTGGAGCGCCAGCAGCAGATGACGGCGGAGCTGCGGCGCTACCTGCGGACGGGAGCGCGCTTCGACTTCAGCGGGCTGACGGAGCCGGCGGAGCTGCTGGCGAAATCGCGCATCCAGGGGGCGACGCTCGAGGCCGAAGAGCTGCGCGCGGTGCTGCTGGTGATGGAACGGGCGGCAGAGTGGCGCGAGGTGGCGCTGCATCCGCCGACCGACCTGCGGCCGCAGCATTCGGACAAGCCATCGGCGAGCGGCGGCGGGACGGATTCGCCGTGGCCCGCCATTGAAGAACTTTCGAGCGCGATCGGGGACTTCACCCCGCTGCTGCGCTACTTCCGAAACAAGCTACTTCCGGACGGAACGCTGGACGACCATGCGTCACCTGCGCTGGCGGCGGTGCGGAGGGAGATTGAGAAGCAGCGGCGTGGGATCCAGGAATCTCTGCGGCGCTACCTGCGCGGGCTGAGCGAGGGCGGGGTGGCGCAGGACGAGCTGATCACCATCCGCGGCGAACGCTTCGTCATTCCCATCAAAAGCGAGCAGAAGCGGCGGGTGCCGGGCGTGGTGCACGGCGCCAGCTCCAGCGGCCAGACGGTATACGTGGAGCCGCTGGAGACCATCGAACAGAACAACGAACTGGTGCGCCTGCTGGACGAAGAGCAGGCGGAGATCCACCGCATCCTGACGGAGATGACGGCAAGGATCGGCGAGCAGGCGGCGGCGATCGGGGCGGCGGTGGCGGCGCTGGCCGAGCTGGAGCTGCAGATGGCCAAGGCGCGCTTTGCCGAAGAGTACGACTGCGTGGCGGTGAAGTATCTCGCGGAGGATTCGGCGGAGGCGCTGGTCCTGCGTGGAGCGCGGCACCCGGTGCTGGAGCGCAACCTACGCGCCAAGCGCGGGAAGATTGTGCCGATGACGCTGGAACTGACGGACGGACAGAGGCAACTGGTGATCAGCGGACCGAACACCGGCGGCAAGACAGTGGCGCTGAAGACGGCCGGGCTGCTGGCGCTGATGGCGCTGAGCGGAATGCCGGCGCCGGCGGAGCGGGCGGAGCTGCCGGTGTTCGACGCGGTGCTGGCGGACATCGGGGACTATCAATCCATTGAGCAGAACCTCTCGACGTTCTCCGCGCACGTGACAAACATAGACTTCCTCTCGCACAGGGCGACGCGACGCTCGCTGGTACTGCTGGACGAACTGGGCTCGGCGACGGACCCGGAAGAGGGCGCGGCGCTGGCGGTGGCGATCGCGCAGCACTTTCTGCGCGCCGGGGCGACGACGCTGATCTCCACCCACCACACGGCGCTGAAGGTCTATGCGACAAACACCGACGGCGTGGTGAACGCGGCGGTGGGCTTCGATGAGCAGACGCTGGCGCCGACCTACGAACTGAAGGTGGGAGTGCCTGGAGCGAGCGCGGGCATCAACATTGCGCGGCAGCTGGGGCTGAACGCGGAGATCATCGCGGCGGCACGCGAACGGCTGAGCACGCAGACGCAGGACATTGCACGTTTTTTGGATCGCCTGCACCACGAGCTGCGCGAAGCCGAGGCGGAGCGCCGTCGGCTGGAGTCGCGCGAAGCCGAAGTGGCGAAGGAGAAGCGGAGGCTGGAGCAGGAGGGCGAACGCGAGCAGCGGGAGAGAGTCCGCGAGCTGGAAAAGAAGATGGAGAGCCTGCTGCGCGACATGGAGTACCATGCGCGGGAGGCGGTGAGCGCGGTGCAGGACCGCGCGGCGCAGACCAAGCTCGGCAAGGAGGCCGAGCGGCGGATGGCGAAGGCGCGGCGCGAGTTTCGCGAGCAGTTCAACCAGGCGGTGGTGGCACACCGCAGCGGCGCGGACCGGGAAGACGCGAACGCGGCGCCGCACGTGGTGGGGCGGGTGAGCGTGGGCGACATGGTGCAACTGAAGTCACTGGGGCGCTCCGGGCGGGTGGTGCGCAAGCTGGAGGACGGCGCCATTGAGATCGAGATCGGCGCGATGAAGACGAAGGTCCCGCTGGACGACGTAGCGGCGGTGATCGGCCGCGGGGCGGACGGCCCGGTGGCGGCGGCGCGACAGAAAGGCGTAAACGTGCGGCTGCGCGACGAGGGTGCCACGGCGGCAGCCGAGATCAACGTGATCGGACAGACGGTGGACGAGGCCACGCGGCAGGTGGAGAAGTTTTTGGACCGGGCATTTCTGGCAGGGATGAGCCGGGTGCGCATCGTGCACGGCAGCGGCATGGGCATCCTGCGGCGGGAGCTGCGGAAGTACCTTAGCGGGCACCCGCAGGTTGCGGGATACACGGAACCACCGCAGAATCAGGGAGGCGCAGGCGCGACTGAGGTGGAGTTGAAGACATAGTCGGCTAAGATAGAGCCACGAAGTGCAGATTGCAGTGGGCCAGAGGTGGCGGCGGGAGAGCCTTCCGCTGGCAAGGAGGACCAGGTGATTCGGATGTCGCTCCTTAATGATGACGTACCGCGGGAGGAAGTCGAGGAGCCGAGTGGGCGGAAGAAACTCAGGCTGGTGATCCCGCTGGTGCTGCTCGTCGTGGTTGTCGCCGCGTTGAACTTCATTCCGCGGCGCACGGCGCAGACCTACGTGAAGTCGGTGCAGGTATACTGGCGCGCCGACCAGGCGATGCTGACGATGACGACCACGGAGGTGACCCACGAGCAGAGCTGGCTGATGACCGGACTGGGATGGCTGGGGAAGCAGGTGGGAATGCTCCTGGGCGGTGGAAAGATGGAAGCGAAGCCAGGGGCTGCTCACGTCTATCGCTGGACGGGCAAGACGTGGGACCACCAAACGATACCGGCCTCGGCCGCGCCGCACATCCTGGTGATGTGGCCGTACGGCGGAAAGTTCTACACCTGGGACGACGCCAAGGTGGTGCAGACGTGGAACGGCCGGGCGCTGGAGCCGACGAAGCCAGAGCGCGCGGCGGAGCTGCGCGCCAGCTTCCCCAACAATCCGAACAACTACCTGGCGGCGGGCAAGGCGTCACACCAGCCGTACTCGATCGTGCAGGACGTGATCACGCGCGACGAGTGGCACGCCTACATGGGGGTGACGGCGATGGCCAACGGGGCGAAGCTGTCCTTCCCGGCCGGGGAGAACACGTTCGAGCTGCAGGTGCAGCGGGCGGTGTCGCAGGACGGGGAATCGCCGGCGGAGCTGACCATCATGCTGAAGGGGCCGGGCTTGGACCTGAAGCTGTGGCCGCAGCAGTGACGGATTTGGCAAAAGTGCAGACAGGCGAGTGGTGCTGATGCAACCCGCGGAAGAGGGACACGGGAAGTGAAGCGCCTGGAAGGACAGATCGCCTTCATCCTGGAGATTGACCAGCTGAAGAGGGTACTGCGACAAACGCTGGTCACCGACCAGTCTCGACGGGAGAATTCAGCGGAGCACTCCTGGCACCTGGCGATGATGGCTCCGCTGCTGGCCGAGTACGCCGCCGAACCCGCTGACGTGGATCGCGTGGTGCGCATGCTGCTCGTCCACGACCTGGTGGAGATTGACGCGGGTGACACCTTTGCCTACGACGCAACAGCCAACATAGACAGGACCAAGCGGGAGCGAGCGGCGGCGGACCGATTGTTCGGGCCGGTGACCGGCGCGCAAGGCGGACTGTTGCCGCCGGAGCAGGGCGCGGAACTACGCGCGCTGTGGGAGGAGTTTGAGCGTGGCGAGAGCTGCGACGCCCGCTACGCCAATGCGCTCGACCGGCTGCAGCCCCTGCTGCACAACTGGAAAACGGACGGCGGGACGTGGCGCATCCACGGCGTGAGGCGGGAACAGGTGCTGCGACGGATGGAGCCGATCCGGCTGAACATGCCGCGGCTGTGGCCGATGGTGCTCGCGATTGTGGAAGAGGCGCAGGGCAAGGGGTGGATCGAAGAGTGAGCGGCGGGCTTCACGGAGCCGAGTGCGCGGGCGCCAAGAAAGCTCACGCAGCCTCTCGCGGCTTGGCCAACCGCTGCCGCCCCGCAGGGTGGGGCTGGTTGCGCACAGATTCATTCCGCCTGCAACGCACCCGCCGCGGTCAAGGGCTGACCTCAGGGGCTGAAGCCCCTCTATTCGTGGTTGGCGCGACGCCGGGCTGAAGCCCGGCTCTACCAAAAACCGAAAGCCCGAGCACGACGCCGGGAGAGAACCGGTGCCGGCGCCAATTAGAGGTGCTGAAGTTCGCCGGGCGCGGAGCGAGTGCCGCGCTGCGGGAGTCAGGCGGCGCGCTTGCGGACGCCGCGCGGTAAGTGCGAGATGTCGCCCTGCTTGTCAATGAAGTAGAGGTACTGGTTGTCACGCTCGACGGCGCGCAGCAGCGGCGCCTCGGCCTTGCCCTTGCCGGACTTCGGCCTGCGGCAGACGTTTCCTCTTCCAGCGATGAAATACAAGAATGCGCGGTGATCGCGCTCGAGATTGAGCTGCTTTTTCTTTTCCGCCATGGTTGTTCCCGTGCCCACCTAGGATGCAGAACGCGGAGGCGGGATGGCCGCCCTGGGTCAGCGCGGAGGTCGCCGCTGGCGGACTCTTGCCTTAGGCCGAGCAGCAGGCCGGGCTACGACGGCGGCCCTGGGCTGCGGCTCGCCGGGGGCGAGCACGCGCAGCACACGGAAGCTGGCGAGGCGGAACTTGCGCTCGCTGACCGAGCCGTCCTGGTTCTGCTCGCGGATGACGAAGTACGGCTGGACGCCGTCCTTGCCGCCGAAGTCCTCGGTGCCGATGCGGGCGGGGAGGTATCCCATGATGAAGTGCTCGCGGTAGGCGGTCTCATAGCGGTGGCGGCGCAGGCCCCAGGTGAAGACACGCACCTGGTTGAAGTCCCAGGCGATGCCGTCACGCGGCTCATTCAAGAGGACGAGGTACTGCGGCACGTCACGGTTGCCGTCGCGCACGGTGTTGAGCACGAAGGCGGCCTGGATGCGCTGGCCTTCGGCGAGCTGGGCGACGTCGAGGGGGATGTCGAGCTCCACCACGCGCGCCAGCACCCAGCCGACACGTCCCTGCTTGTCGCGCACCAGCCAGAAATCGTCGTAGGCCTTGGGCGCCTCATCCGCACCGGGCGCCTGCGCGCCTGGGCCACTGGCAGCGGGCGCGGCCAGCGCCGGCTCCCCGGCGGCGCGGGCCTGGGCGGCGGCGCGGTGCGCGGCCAACTCCTCGGTGGAAGGACGCTCCGCGGCAGCGCGCTTGAGGATCTCGACCTTGTCGCCTTCGGCCAGTTGATAGAGGGTCTCGGTCTCGCGGCCTGGTTCGAGATGCATGTTGAGTTCAGCGCGGGTGGCGGCGCGGCCCTGAGCGGGGAAGCTGCGCACGGAGTCGGCGAGCTTCTGAAATCCGTCCCAGGTGTCCTGCGAAGCCAGGCTGCGAAGCTCCACCCAGCCTTCCTGACCGGCCTCGGTGCGGACGCGAGCGAAGCGCTTCTGCTTCTCCAGCACGGCGACGCGCTCGCCGTTCTTAAGGGTGCCAATACGGTTATAGACGGCGGAGACGTGGTCGCGGAGGCTGGTCTGGCTGGCGGAGACGTACATGGTCTCGCCGCCGACCCCGCGATTGCTGCGGCAGGCAGAGGCGAGCAAGAGCGCCAGCAGGACGCCGGCGAGTGCGAGGCGCAGGCAGCGGCGCGAGTCCGTGGAGCGCGGGATTCGGAGAGAGGAGTTCACGTGCAACATGCGTGATGTTAGTATGCGTCGCGCGACGGCGATAGGGAGAGGTGGTTCCATGAATCAGGTTGTACACCCCGGAGGCTAAAGCCCGGCTCCGGCCACACCATACCCCAGGCTTACGCCTGGGGCTACCATCTTTCCGCTCGCTACGCGGGCTTGCGCACGGCTGCGGCACTCCTCCACCCCGACGAGCTTCGCTCACCGGGGATCCCGGGAGCTGCGCCCAGTCAAAGCGTTGCTTATGAAACCAGCATAAAACGCATTTACCCTCAGCGGCTAGAGCCGAATGAAGCACGGCTCTGCGCGGCACGACTAAAGCCGCGCTTAAGAAAGCAGCTCTACTCGTCTCCGAAGTGGATGCCGATGGCGCGGGCGGCCCGCACCAGCTCGCCCTCGGGGTCCACGCGCTTCGCCTGGCCGATGGCGTCGGCGACGTCCACGTGGACGACCTTGGAGCCGCGCAGCGCCACCATCTTGCCGAAGCCGCCGCGGGCGATGAGTTCGACGGCGGCGACGCCGAAGCGCGTGCTCAGGATGCGGTCATAGGCGGTGGGCGAGCCGCCGCGCTGCACGTGGCCGAGCACGGTAACGCGGACCTCCTTCTTGGAGCAGGCAGCGATGGCGCCGCCGATCATGTATCCGACGCCGATGGCGCGCGGCACCGAGCCGTACTGCTGCTGGAAGTCCTTGACGACCTCGTCCGGCACGTTGATGCCTTCGGCCATGGCGATGAGGGTGAACTTCTTGCCGTAGATGTTGCGCTGAGTGATGAAGTCGCAGACGCTCTTGATGGTGAATGGGATCTCCGGGATGAGGACGACGTGGGCGCCACCGGCGATGCCGGCTTCGAGGGCGATCCAACCGGCGTCGCGGCCCATGAGCTCGATGATCATGACGCGATGGTGCGACTCGGCGGTGGTGTGGATGCGGTCCACGGCCTCGGTGGCGATGGAGACGGCGGTATCGAAACCGAAGGTGACGTCGGTGGCAGAGAGGTCGTTGTCAATCGTCTTGGGGACGCCGACGATCTTCATGCCTTTCTGCGAGAGATCGAGGCCGATCTTCTGGGTGCCGTCGCCGCCGATGATGACCATGCAGTCAATGCCGAGCGCTTTGGCGTTGCGCACCACATCGTCGGAAAGATCGCGCACGACCTCGCCGCCATCGTTCGGCATGCGGTAGGCGAAGGGGTTGCCGCGGTTGGTGGTGCCGAGGATGGTGCCGCCGCGCGGGAGGATGCCACTGACATCGCTGAGCTGGAGCTGGCGGCTCTTTTCCGGCCAGATGAGGCCGTCAAAGCCGTCGCGGATGCCGATGACCTCCCAGCGATGCTTGAGGATGGCCGTCTTGACGACGGCGCGGATGACGGCGTTGAGGCCGGGACAGTCGCCGCCGCCGGTGGTGATGCCGATCTTGCGAATCTCGCTCATAAAGTTGGCGCCACACACGAATGCATGAAATTAGACACCAGAAGCCGCATTGTAACTCAGCGATGGGGACGGCGGCGGCCAGACTAGTCGATCAGGATGATGGGGAATGTTCCCGTTGCGGTACCCGTCTTAGTCGTGACCGTTCCGGTAATGGTAGGGCAAGTGGGTTGCAAGAGACCTCCGCAGACGGCGACGGGGGTGATGACGCCGGAGGAACTAACCGTAGCGTAGGTGGTATTGGGAATCGACCAGGTGACGAGGCCGGTGACGTTGGTGTCGCTGCCGCTGACGGATGCGGTGGCTTTCAGTTGCAGCGTCGTCAGGGGGCTGATGGTGAGAGTGGAGCCGCCGGTGGTGGTGACGTTAAGGCTGGTCGGCAGCGTGGCAGTGGTGCTGACCATGACGATGGCGGTGCCGGTGACGCCGCCGGACTCTGCCGAGATGGTGGCGGTGTTGGCGCTTCCCCCAAGAGTCTGCGCGGTGACGACGCCGGCGGCGACGGTGGCGATGGTGCCGTCAGAGGTCGTCCAGGTGGCGGTGGCGGTGACGTCGGTAGTCGTGCCGCCGACGGTTGTGGCCTTGGCGATCAGGTTATAGGTGTCGCCCTGCTCGAGGATGACGCCTTTCGGGGTGACGGCGACGCTCTGGGTTGTGCTCTCCGAGACGAAGAAGCCGTGACACGCAGCAGCAGCGAGCAATGCGAGAACCACCAATGCCATGGCGCCGAACCTGATTGCTTTCATCGAGAGCTCCTTTGCTATTTGATGCTACTTCTCTTGCTCAGCCGCAACGCATGTTCGTGGAGCGTGTGCCGCCCCTTCGGGGCTCGAACCCTCTCTCGCCAGGTACCCGGCACTGACGTACCGGGCTATCCTATGCCGCCCCGCAGGGCGGGGCTGGTTTGCGCAGATTCATTCTGCACGTTCTAAATTGCCGATTCCCGGGCCCTCTCGATCCAAAAGCGGATAAATCTTACGCTTCAAGAATTTGCAAGTCCGACGGTTCAAAGTTCCCCTCAATCCCGGTTGTCCGAGCCGGGGGCGTTGGCGATGCGCTGATCCACCGGCTTGCGGCCGGTGAATCCCTCGTTCAGGCCATGCCAGTAGGCGATGGAAGGCTCTCCGAGTTTCCAGCATAGAAGCACGACCTCGCCCTCAACGCGGCAGGGGAAGTCGAGCAGTCCGGTATCCAGGTCTTTGACCTGGACGCCGGTGGCGGAGATCTCATCGAGGGCGTCCTTGGCGTTCTGCAGGGCCTTCTCGCGCTCTGCCTTGCGGCGGGCGACCTTGCGGATGTCCACCAGGGTGCCGCCGTTGATAAAGATGCGGGCCTGAAGTTCCTCGCCCTCGCTCTCAATCTCCTGCGCGATGTGGCGGGCGCGGAGGGCACCGCGCAAGAGCGACTCCAGGACGGGCAACATTTCCTGCGCCTCGTGCAGCGAGAATGTCCGCATGGTGGCCTACCCCTTGAGACGCGCCCCGCGGCACGCCGTGAGCCGATTCTATCCAAACCAGGGGCTAGCGACTAGGGGTTAGGGGCCAGCGCATTCTCCAGATCGAGGGCAGTTCCTAGCGGAGGCCAGGAAGGATCTCGTCGTTGACCCAATAGCTCTCAAGAACGATAGCGAGGAGGGTACCGGCGATCCAGAGGCCAAAGCGGTAGCGGCGCCAGAGTTCGCCGAAGGAGAGGTTCTCGAAGATGAAGTCCACCGGGTAGGCGGCGCAATACATGAGGTTGGCGATGAAGGCGAGGAAGACCAGAGCCACAAGATTCGGGAATGTGAACGCGCCGTGAAAGTGCGTCCAGCCCATTGCCACCCAGAAGGCGAAGACGGCGGCAAGCACGAGGTTGTAGTAAAGGCGGCGGTATTCCCAGTAACGGATGCGGTCGAGCATGGGTGTTCCTCCATCTCTGCGTGAAGCGGGTGCCGTCCCTTCGGGACTCGGTTTCGGTTTCGGCCGGCACCCAGCGCTCACGCGCTGGGCTAACGAATGCCGCCCCGCAGGGCGGGGCTGGCTTAGGGAATTCACTCCACCTGCCGGGCACGAACGAACTTTCATGCAGACTCCGAACCTAGTGTACTTCAGGGGCTAAAGCCCAACCTTCACCGCGCCGCTGACGCCGGGCTGAAGCCCGGCTCTACCCCTGGAGCGGCACGTCATCAGACCCCTTTCGGCGTGATGCGCTCGGCGCCGACGTAGGGACGCAGCGCCTCGGGGATGATGACGCTGCCGTCGGCCTGCTGGCAGTTCTCCACGATGGCGACCCAGGTTCGGCCGATGGCGAGGCCGCTGCCGTTGAGGGTGTGCACCAGCTCGCTGCCCTTCTTCCCCTCTGGACGGTAGCGGATGTTCATGCGACGCGCCTGAAAGCTCTCGAAGTTCGAGCAGGAGGAGATCTCGCGGAAGAGTCCCTGGCCGGGGAGCCAGACTTCGAGGTCATAAGTCTTGGCCGAGCTGAAGCCCATGTCGCCGGTGCAGAGAAGCACGCGGCGGTAGTGCAGGCCGAGGCGCTCAAGAACTTCTTCGGCGTCGCGAGTCAGCTTCTCGTGCTGCTCGTAGCTTTCCTCCGGGCGGGTGAACTTGACGAGCTCGACCTTCTGGAACTGGTGCTGGCGGATGATGCCGCGCACGTCCTTGCCGTAGCTGCCGGCCTCGCTGCGGAAACAGGGGGTGAAGGCGGTGAGGGAGACGGGAAGGCGCGCGGCGTCGAGAGTCTCGTCACGGTAGATGTTGGTGACCGGGACCTCGGCCGTCGGAATCAGCCAGAGGTCACGCTCGCCGTGCGGCACCTTGAAGAGGTCGGCTTCGAACTTGGGCAACTGCCCGGTGCCGTACATGGATTCCGAGTTCACCAGGTAAGGCGGCAGGACCTCGGTGTAGCCGTGCTCGCGGGTGTGCAGGTCGAGCATAAAGTTCATCAGAGCACGCTCGAGCCGGGCGCCAAGGTCCCAGTAGAGAGCGAAGCGCGCGCTGGTCAGTTTAGCGGCGCGCTCCAGATCGAGGATGCCAAGGTGCTCGCCGAGCTCCCAGTGCGGCTTGGGCTGGAAGTCAAACTTGGGCGGCGCGCCCCAGCGCTTCATCTCCTTGTTCGCGGACTCGTCATGCCCGACGGGGACGGAGTCGTGCGGCAGATTGGGGATGGTGGTGAGGATGGCCTTCAACTGGGCGTCGGCTTCGTCGCGCTGCTTCTCGAGCGCCGGAATGCCTTCCTTCAGATGACGCGCCTCGGCGCTCAACGATTCGCGTTTCGCTTGCAGTACATCAACACGCTGGACATCAACTTTGGCCCACGCGCCCCGGTTTGGTCCGAGCTTCTTTAGGAGTGGATTTAGCTGGCCGATGACGGCGCCAGTCTGTTCGCCCAGCTCGTTGCGGCGGGCAAGGGCGGCCTCCAGCGCCTGCACTGCGGTGCGGCGGCGCTGGTCAATGGCGCGGAAGTCTCCAAGGACTTCTTCGGGCCTGGCGCCGCGGGCGCGCAGCTTCTCTTCAACGAGGGACAGATGATCGCGGACGAAGGCAAGATCGAGCATGGGAGTTCACCTGCAGACCCCTAATGTAAAGGATTTGCAGGTGGAATGCACAGCGGAAGGACGGAGAGAGAACCGCTATCTCGCGCCCTTCGCCAGAGGGACGCGGACTAGGATCGCATCGTCCGCGCGAACGATCATCGAGGTGAAAGCGTCACGGCCGATGCCGTGCACCGTCCGGTAGCGGGCGTTCAGGGCGTCAATGTCAGCGTGCAGATGTTCCTTCGGGTTCTTCGGCACGTCGAAGCTCACGCGCACGTCCGGCTGTCCATCGCCATCAATATCCACAAGCTCGTTCATGTGCGGCGGTAATGCGCCTACCGGCTTCCAGTCGAGCTGCACAAACGTTTCGCCCCGTTGCAGCAAATGCGGAACCACCGTGCGATGAATGGCAACCGTGTAGCCCTGCGCATTGACTGTGCGCACGATGGGGCCGCCCGAGTACACCTCGTCCACGTGCAGTCCAAGCGAGGCAAAGCCGTTGGCAAACAGACCGATGAGCAGGAAAGGCGTCAGGACTGCGACGGCCAGCGTCACGCCGCCGAGGGTGTAACCGAATGCTGCGGTCGGGATTTTCATTCCTGCCTCCTACATGAAGAAATGCAGAATGGTGGCAGTGCTCTGCGCCAGGATGCTACCGCCGAACATGATTGCCAGCGCCCACGCGCCGTAGATGTACATCAGCCGCGCGCGCTCCGGCTTCACCGCGATTGGCGTGCCCTTGATGTGCCAGACCGCGGCATCCTTCGGACACTGATCGACGCAAGCACCGCATCTCATGCACGCCATATGCGTTTCGCCCTTCGCCAGGCTCTCGGCATTTACCGCCATGGTGGGGCAAACGTTGCGGCACACCAGGCAATCGTTGCAAAGTTCGCGGTTGATCTTCACGTCAAAGATGCTGATCTTGTTGAAAAGCGACTGAAATGCGCCGAACGGACAGAAGAACGCACACTGTGTCCGCCGTTTGGTGAGCAGCGGCAGGATGACGACCAGTCCCAGGAAGAGCGCGATGAAAATGATGTTCTGAATCACACCGACCAGGTTGCGCGCCGCCACGTACTCCGTCACCGCCTTGAACGGGCAGAGCCACATGCAGTAGGTCGGTTCAAAGAAGGCGAAAGAGAGCAGTACGATGGCAAGCAAAACCGCCCACGGGCCGTAGCGCCAGCGCGGGTTGATCTTCTTCACAGTGGCACGTTTGGGGATGGCGGCGAAGCCCTCCTCGATGCCTCCGAAGAAGCAGGCATAGCTGCACCAGCCCTTGCCCATCACCAGGGAGAGGGCAAACCACAGGCCGACCATCACGGCGATCCCCGCAGTGTTGCCGTTGTTGCCCAAGATGGAGCTCGGAAAGATGATGGATCTCGTGAACGCGGCGGGCAGAATGATCATGGGGATGGGGATGAAGCAGAACGGCGTTCGCCCGGCGATCATCTCCTCGATGGGGATGCCCATTGTGCCCCGGGCGGCCACCAGGTTGTAGATGAAACCGACGGGAAAGAGGAAGCCGAGGGCTACGAAGAACCAGCGCCGCCAGCGATAGGTCTCCGAGGTGCGCATCATCTGGAAGAAAAGCGCGACCATGAAGACGATGGTGAGCAGGGAGGCCATCTTGGTGGCGCGGCTGGCGCGCATGAAGCCCTGCGAGAACATCAACATGGACCAGAGGGCGATGGGCAGGGTGAGCAGCAGCGAGCGGCCCACGCCGCGCCGTGGTGCGACAGCGCGGGCAATGCTAGCGTTGGTAGCCATAAACCTGTCTCCCTGCCAGGAACATGATTCCGATGAGTGCGTAGTAGCAGGCGATGATCACCATGGCCATTCTAGCCACGGTAGCGACCGCCTCATCGCGGCGGATGAAGCTGATCCCGGCAAACGGCACGAACCAAATTGAAGTCCCGACAAAAAAGAACGCGAAGAACGATACCGCGGCGGCCAGGCTTCCCAGTGACGCCGCGCGGACTCCGGCGACAACGAAGGGCGGGCACAGGCTGATGCCGGTGAGAAACCCGAAGACTGCCGCGCTGTGCGGCAGCCGCCAGTGCCGGCGGGCGCCGATGGTGACCAGCTCCGGCGCTGCCGCTGCATGCCTATGGCCGAGCCTGATGGCGTGCCAGAGCAGCGCCGCCGCAAGCAGAAGATGAACGCTGCCGTAGACCACGGTGCGGACGGTTGGCGGCAGGCTGAGCAACGTCCCCAGCTCCCAGGCTACGGCCGCGAAGAGCAGGTAACCCAGCAGGCGCGCCCCCAGAAAGACGGTGAGGTAACGTCCGTGAAGACGCAGACCTGCCTGCTCGCCGAGCAGGGACGGAACGAGAACCGGGCCGCAGGAAGCGACGCACGCCGGGCCGGATGCCAGCCCCAGCGCGAAGGCTTCCCCCATCAGGAATGTCCCATACATTAGTGCAAACCTAATAATGCACCGCTGCCGCTGTCTGTGACGACGGTCTGGTATTGCCGGTTATGGATACGGGCAGGAGGGCGGGAGAGTTCCCGCCCTCGTCACGCAGGCCGGTTACTCCTGCGAGATGAACGTGGAGCCGATGAACAGCGCGATGCCCACGCCGAGCGGGATCAGGCCGATCATGCCGAAGGGGCGCCCGATGAGCATCCAGAGGAAGGGGACGAGCGCGAGGCCGACCATGGCGGTCACCATGCCGCCGACGCGCATGCCCTCCTTGCGCTGCCGCGCCTCGCGGACGGCTTCCTCACGCAGCATCTCGAGGACGGACTTCGCGCTGTCGGGAGAGGACTCCGCCAGCTTCTTGAGCATTTCATTCTTGTAGTAAGACTCCCGTTCTTCTTTGCGGTGGCCTGTGTAGACCGCCACGCTCAGGAAGGAGAACACCGAGAGTACAGCGATTATCGGGATCAGTACGGCAAGTACCATTTCATTCACCTCCGCCTCTAGGGCTGATTCTTGTTCGCTTCACCCGGTATGACCGGGGGAGATAGAATGCGGTTGCGTTTTCTTGTGTAATTTCCGGCGGAGAAATAATGCAACCGTTTCCCGGTGGAGGCGGTCGTACCGGGAAGAGAGAAGGTGCAACGCACGTGAGCCCCAGCGAAGACCAGGCCGACGTGGAACGGGTGCTGGCGGGGGAGACATCCGCCTTCGAGGGGCTGGTGCGCCGCTGGCAGAGTCCGCTGATCAACCTGGCGTATCGCTTCTGCCGCGACCGCGGGCGGGCCGAGGAGATGGCCCAAGAGGCGTTCCTGCGAGCTTACCGGGCGCTGGACAAGTGGCGCAGGGACGCGGCTTTTTCCACCTGGCTGTTCGCCCTGGCGATGAATGTGTACCGGACGGAGCTGCGGCGCATCCCGGCGCATGTGCCGCTGGAAGACATCGCCGAGCCGAAGGACGAGCGGGCGGAGGACGGCGGACTGGAGCAGCGGGACCGGGAGCGGGCGGTACGCGCAGCGGTCGGCGCGCTGCCGATGAAGTACCGCGAGGTAATGGTCCTCTTCTACTTCCATGAGATGGAGGTTGCGGCGGCGGCGAAGAGCCTGGGCCTGCCGGAGGGCACGGTGAAGGCGCGGCTGTCGCGGGGCCGCGACATTCTGCGGGACAAGCTGCCGCGGGTCTTCCATCCGCAGTTGAAGCCGGCCGCGGCGCAAGTGAAGGAGGCGTGATGCATAACGACGAACTGGACAGCCTGCTGCGAACGTCGAGTGAGGACGAGATCACACCGTCCTCCGGGTTTGCCGCCTCGGTGATGGAGGCCGTGCGGAGCGAGGCGGCGCTGCCCTCGCCGATCAAGTTCCCGTGGCTGCGGGCGCTGCCGGGGATGCTGGCAGTGGTGCTGGCTGCGGGTGTAGGGACCTACCTGGTGGCCACGCAGGCCGCCGGTGCCGCCGCGTCGCCGGCGTGGCTCAATTGGCAAGACGCGCTGGCGAGGGCGCCGGTGGCGGGTCTCGGGACCGCGATGATATGGTCGTGCAGCGCGCTGCTGTTCTCCTACCTCAGCGTGAAGCTCTCGATGCGCTTTGCCACCCGCCGGGCGTAGCGGGACAGCCGAGAATTCCTGTCCGTGAAACAGGCAGCGCGATTAAACTATTGCTGCCATGAAATCACACCTGCGTATCGCACTGCTGCTCGCTCTCGTGCTGCTCGTGTCCGCCACCGCGCTGGCCTCCGCCTACGACCGGAAGCCCAAGGTGGTGGTCGTCATCATCGTGGACCAGCTCCGGGGAGACCTGGTGGAGCGCTATCACGACGAGTTCATACCCGGCGGCTTCCGCCGCTTTACGGATGAAGGCGCCTGGTTCACCACGTGCTACTTCCAGTACTCCAATACGCGCACCGCTCCCGGACACGCCACGCTGGGCACGGGGAGCTACACGCTCGGCCACGGCATTGTGAACAACGAGTGGTTCGATCCCAAGATTGACCCGGGCGACGCCAAGTCGCTGCGCTGCGTAGCCGACGCGGACCTGGCGGCGCACCACACGGTGAGCAGCGTCTTCGACCCCAACACACTGATAGTGGGCATCGAAGGCAATCACTGCGGATCTTCGCCCTTCCGCTTGCTGACGGACACACTCGGTGACGAGCTCAAGCTGGCAACCGGCGGCAAAGCGCGCGTCTTCGGCATCGCCTTCAAGGACCGGGCGGCCATTCTGCCGGTCGGCTTCACGGCCAATGCCGCCTACTGGATCGATCACGTCTCCGGGAAGTGGGTGAGCTCGACGTACTACATGAAGGAGCTCCCCGGCTGGCTGGCGGCGTTTAATGGCAACGGTGAACGGGCCACGAAGTACCTGAACCAGGAGTGGAAGGATGCGCAGGGCAACGTGCTGCGCACCACCAAACAGGAGAAGACGGCGGACGGCACGGTCACACCGTTCTACGACCTGGTGGGCCCGACGCCGCTGGCGAACGATTACACCATCGAGTTCGCGCGCGAGCTGATGGAGCGGGAGAACGTGGGCAGCGGACCGGTCACCGACCTGGTCACCATCAGCTTCTCATCGCACGACATTCTGGGCCACAAGACCGGCCCGGATTCCCCTGAAGAACACGCCATGATGCTCGCCCTGGACCGCGAGTTCGCCGCGTTCTTCGAGTGGCTGGACAAGAGATACGGCCGCGAGAACGTGGTGCTGGCGTTCGCCGCCGACCACGGCATCGCGCCCATGCCCGACTACTCCGCCAAGCTGCGCATGCCGGCCTTTTCGGTTGACGGCAAGGACTTCGGCACGCAGATCAACCGCATGGTGGCTGCGAAACTCGGCCAGCCCGGCGACTACGTGCATTACTTCGACTATCCCAACGCCTTCCTGAACGCCGCGGCATTCGAGGCGGTCCACGTGAACCAGGCCGACGCCGAGAAGATGGTGGGGGAAGCCATGATGGCGCTCGGGCTCCGCGGCTACGTCACCAAAGGGCAGTTAGCACAGGGCGTGGCGCCGGCCACGGTGTTTGCCCGGAAGTATCTGAACGCCTACTCGCCGCACGCCAGCTGGTACGTGCTGGGCATGACACAGCCTTTCGTGGTGGGCTATCCGACGGGGACCGATCACGCCATGCCGTACACTTATGACAGCCATATCCCGCTGGCGTTTGCGGGACCGATGTTCCGTCCCGGGCATTACCGCGAAACGGTGGAGCCGGTGGACCTGGCGGTGACACTGAGCTCGGTGCTGGGAGTCAATCCTCCGGCCTCCGCGGTGGGGCGCGTGCTGCACGAAGCTTTTGTTGACGCGCCGGCGCCGGGCGCACCATCCGAGGGAGTTACGAAGTGAACAAAGCAGGACAGGGGACGAAGACGGCGAAGGGAAAAGCGGGCCAACGCCGTCGCGTCTCCGGCGACAGCGAGGCGACGGTTCCGGTCAGCAATGAAGTGAGCGTGACCGCAGAGCTGGCGCCAGTGCCGGCGCCTGAGCCGAAGTCAGAGCCAGAGCCAGAAAGACCGCGCGCTCCGGAGCCCAAGCTGAAGACCGAGACCAAGCCGCGGCGCGGCGCGGCGCCGTTCGATATGAGCGTGCGGGTGGGCACGCTGGAGCTGAAGAACCCGGTGCTGGCCGCCGCCGGAACCTTCGGCTACGGCATTGAATTTGAGGACATCGTCAGCCTGGAGAAGCTCGGCGGGTTCGTGGTGAAGGGGCTGTCGCGCGAGCCGATGGCGGGCAATCCTCCGCCGCGGCTGTATGAGACCGCGGCGGGCATGCTGAACGCCATCGGGCTGCAGAACATCGGAGCGCGGGCCTTTGTGGAGGAGAAACTGCCGCAACTGCGGCGCATCCCGAACACCGTAGTCATCACGAACGTCTTCGGGCACACCACGCGGGACATCGAAGAGACCATCCGCATCCTGAATGACGGCGAGGGCATTGCGGCGTATGAACTGAACGTCAGCTGCCCGAACGTGACTTACGGCGGGATCGCCTTCGGACAGGACCCGGCGCTGCTGGAGGAGGCGGTGGCATGCGCGCGGGGAGTGGCGGAGCGGCCGCTGATCGTGAAGCTCTCGCCCAACGTTACCAGCATCGCGCGCATGGCGCGGGCGGCGGAGGATGCGGGGGCGGCGGCGGTCTCGCTGGTGAACACCTTCCTCGCGATGTCCATCGATCCAGAGACGCGGCGGCCGCGGATCTCCAACGTGACCGCGGGACTGAGCGGACCGTGCATCAAACCCATCGCAGTGCGCATGGTGCACGAAGCCGCGCAGGCGGTGAAGATCCCGGTCATCGGCATGGGCGGGATCAGCACGGCGGCGGACATTGTGGAGTTCATGCTGGCGGGCGCGAGCGCGGTGGAGGTGGGAACTGCGAACTTCTGGGACCCCTGCGCCTGCGAGAAGCTAGTGGACGAGCTGGAGCGCTGGTGCCTGGGACACCGCGTGCGCCGCGTGGCGGAGCTGACAGGTGGATTGATCACCTAGGTGGTCTGACAGAAACTGAATTTGAGCGCAAGATTCGGATAGCCGGCCCAACAGGGGCGAAGTATTCTGCCGGCATGAAGAACCAACAAATCTCCGATGAACATTGGGGCGCGCTGCTACGGCGCGAGAACACTTTGTACTTCTCCAACTGCGACGAGGCGGAGAAGGCGGTGCGCGCGGTTGCCGGGGCGTGCAGCTAGAACCACCTGGCGGTGGTAGTGCCATGCCACCGAGTAGTGGGCGGGGACGGGAAGCTGGCGGGCTATCGCTGGGGCGTGGAGCGCAAGCGCAAGCTCATCGCGGGGGAGCGCGAAGCGATCAGCGCGGCATCCGCATGAGTCGAAGAACCACGTGGGGATAGGAGCTTACGGCAGGATGCGGTTGCGCATCTCTTCGGGTATCTTCTCGCGCAGGTTCTCCGGCAGACGGTCGTGCAGGATGCGGACTTTCTCCAGGGCGGCATCCTTCACTACCACTGGGGCGGGCGTGGCCACCGCCACAAGCACCCAAAGCACGACTGAGAGCAGGAACCCGGCGACGGCCGCGAGCTCGAACCACATGGCGTGCCGCGGACTGAAGTGATAGATGACGCCGAAGGCGAGCAGGAAGACCGCCGCCGAAACGGTGGCAAGTCCGATGAGCGAAAAGTCTATGGTGCGGTGCAGTCGGCGCCGGGCGCGGCAGAACTCGCAGTGCGCGAGGTGCGCTTCATAGTCCACGCGCATCTCGGGCGGGATGCCGGAGATATCGTACCGCCAGCCCGCGAGAATCTTTCCCACTACTCTGTCAATGCACCGATGCATGGTCGTTTACAGCGTGATCGTCGGCAGGCACTCGGACTGTGCGGCGAGGTAGAGCCGGTTGCGCAGCAGGCCGTGCCGGTCTCCCAAAGCGCGCTCTGCCGCCGCCCGTGCAATCTCCGGGTGGTTGTTCTGCTCCGACAGGTGCGCCAAGATGAGAAACGCTGCTCCACCATCATAATCGCCCGCAAGGAATTCCGCTAAGGCTTCGTTGGACAGATGCCCGACCCGCGACATGACTCTCTGCTTGACGGCCCACGGGTATGGCCCTCCGCGCAACATCTCGAGGTCGTGATTGCTCTCGATGAGCAGGCCGTCGCAGCCGGCGAGGTGGTGGCGGACGTTGCGGGAGAGATAGCCGAGGTCGGTGACGAAACCAAGCCGGAGTCCGTCGGCGCGAAAGACGAAGCCGACGGGGTCGGCGGCGTCATGCGGCGTGGTGAAGGGCGCCACCTCGATGTCGCCGACGTGGAAGCGCCGGCCGGCCTCGAAAGTCTCCAGCCGCTCGACGTGCACATGCTCGCCAGTCGAGGTGCGGAAGATGTGCTTATACGCGTGGTGCGTTTTGCTCGTCATGAAGACCGGCAGGCGGAAACGCCGCGCCATGACGAACAGGCCGGAAACGTGGTCGGAGTGCTCGTGGGTGATGAGGATGCCAGAGAGGGACTCCAACGCGATGCCGGTGAGCGAAAGGCGGCGGCAGATCTCGCGGCAGCTCAGGCCGCAATCCACCAGCAGGCTGGTGCGCGAGGAAGCGACCACGCTTGCGTTGCCCCGGCTTCCGCTGGCCAGCACTGTGATGGATACAGCCACGACTGCAGAATAGAACGAACCAGCCCGACTGCGAAAGTGCCGCACCGGTAAACAAACCGACGTTATTCCGCGTTGCCGTAGATCTCGCGGACCATGCGCCGCATGACGTAGCCGCCATAGGCGCCGGCGACGCCGGGCAGGATGATGAGCACCGAGCCGGCGATGCTGGCGCGAGTGTAGTGCAGCAGCGGTTGTATCAGCTGCGCCACCATCATGGTGAGCGGCACGGGCAGGTCCACCAGCAGCACCCAGTGCCACGGCCGCCGAGGGCGGGCAGTGCCGAGAATCATGGTGAAGACGAGCACGGCCAGCGCGGTGAAGAGAGGGTCGGCGACGAAGATCTGCAGCATCCCGCTGAGGACGCCGAAGACGATGGCGAGCGGCAGAAGACGGCGAGGCAGGAATCGGAGAATTGCGGCGGGGCGGGATTCGCGGCGTTGTTCATTCGTAGCACACAACGCAGAAATCTCAGCTCAGATTCATGGTAATGCTGTATCAGGCCACTGATGAACTGTCATCCTGAGGCGCAGCGAAGCGGAGCCGAAGGACCTGCTTTTCCACTGCATTGCGAAACAGCAGATCCTTCGCTGCGGGGCCTAGAACGCCCCTTGCTCAGGATGACAGCCAAGAGAGGGGGCTTACCCTCCTCCGTTCAGTACTTGTAGAACCCCCGGCCGCTCTTGCGACCCAGCCAGCCGGCGTCCACCATTTTGACCAGCAGCGGGCAGGGGCGGTACTTCGGGTCGCCGAGGCCGCTGTGCATCACGCGCATGATGTCGAGGCAGACATCGAGGCCGATGAAGTCGGCCAGCGTCAGCGGACCCATGGGGTGCGCCATGCCGAGCTTGAAGACCTCATCCACCGCCTCCGGCGTGGCGACGCCCTCCATCACGGCGAAGATGGCTTCATTGATCAGCGGCATGAGGACGCGGTTGCTGACGAAGCCGGGAGCGTCGTTCACCTCGACCGGGGTCTTCTCCAGCTTCTCCGCCAGCACTTTGATGGCGGCATAGGTTTCGTCGCTGGTGGCGAGGCCGCGAATCACCTCGACGAGCTTCATCACCGGCACGGGATTGAAGAAGTGCATGCCGATGACCTTATCCGGGCGGCTGGTCTGGGCCGCGATCCTGGTGATGGAGATCGAAGAGGTATTGCTGGCGAGGATGACCTCGGGACGGCAGAGGGCGTCGAGCGCCTTGAAGAGCTCGGCCTTGATCTCCCAGCGCTCACTGGCGGCTTCCACGATCAGGTCGCAGGAGGCCAGCTCGCGGCGGTCGAGCACCGGGCGGATGCGCGCCAGCGCGGCCTTCTGGTCCTCGACGGTCAGCTTGCCCTTGGCGACCTCGCGCTCCATGTTCTTGGCGATGGTGGCTAGGCCGCGGTCAAGAAAACGCTGTTCGACTTCGAGCAGCACGACGTTGAAGCCGCAACGCGCAAAGACGTGGGCAATGCCGTTGCCCATGGCTCCGGCGCCGATGACGCCGACGGTCTTGATATCCATAAATCCTCGCCTCCACGATTCGTAGAACGGATGGGAGTTTAGCAGGAAGGTGAGGCGGGGTCGAGATGTTCTCGCGTGCAAATACAAAGCCCTGGAGAGTGCTCCCGGGCTTTTCAGTTCACTTTGAGCTTACTTCTTTGCGTTGCCGGCGACCTGCAGGCGGGTCTCGGCACGCTGCAAGGCGGCGCTGGCGTTTTCGTAATCTTCAGCGGACTGCGCTTCCTGCAGTTGCTTGAGGGCGCGTTGGCGGGCGTTCTGGGCGCGCTCTACGTCAATGTCCTCGGCGCGCTCGGCGGCCTCCGCCAGAATGGTGACCTTATCCGGCAGCACCTCGGCGAAGCCCCAGGCGAGCGAGAGGTTCACCACGGTGGGACCAATACGGTAGCTGACCTCGCCCACCGCCAGGTCGGTGATGAGCGGAGCGTGACCGGGCAGAACGCCGATATAGCCATTGCGCGCCGGTATCTGCACCTCGTCCACGCGCGCCTTCAGCACCAGCCTGTCGGGCGTGACGATCTCGAGTTCGATGGTTTCCGCCATGACGCTTTCCTGACTATGCACCCGCCTTCATCCTTTCGGCGGCTTCGAGCACTTCCTCGATGGGGCCTTTCATGTAGAACGCCTGCTCGGGGACGTCGTCGTGCTTGCCGTCCACGATCTCCTTGAAGCTGCGCACCGTCTCCTCCACCTTCACGTACTTGCCCTTGAAGCCGGTGAACTGCTCGGCGACATGGAAAGGCTGGGAGAGGAAGCGCTGGATCTTGCGGGCGCGCGCCACGGTGAGCTTCTGGTCTTCACTGAGCTCGTCAATGCCGAGGATGGCGATGATGTCCTGCAGGTCTTTGTACGTCTGCAGCGTCTCCTTCACTCTCTGCGCCACGTCGTAGTGGTCCTTGCCCACGATGCGCGGATCGAGGATGCGCGAGGTGGAGGCCAGCGGATCCACGGCCGGGTAGATGCCGATCTCGGTCAGAGCGCGCGAGAGCACGGTGGTGGCGTCAAGGTGGGCGAAGGTGGTCGCCGGAGCCGGGTCGGTGAGATCGTCGGCGGGCACGTAGATGGCCTGCACCGATGTGACCGAGCCCTTCTTCGTCGAGGTGATGCGCTCCTGCAGCTCGCCCATTTCCGTGGCCAGGTTGGGCTGGTAGCCGACGGCGGAGGGCATGCGGCCCAGCAGCGTGGAGACCTCCGAGCCGGCCTGCGTAAAGCGGAAGATGTTGTCAATGAAGAGCAGGGTGTCAGCGCCTTCGGCGTCGCGGAAGTACTCGGCGACGGTCAACGCCGTCAGCGCCACGCGGAGGCGGGCTCCGGGCGGCTCGGTCATCTGTCCGTAGATGAGCGCCGCCTTGGATTCCGCCGGCACGCCCGGCTTGATGACGCCCGATTCGGTCATCTCCAGCCACAGGTCGTTGCCCTCGCGGGTGCGCTCGCCCACGCCGGCAAAGACGGAGTAACCGCCGTGTTGCTTGGCCACGTTGTTGATGAGCTCCATGATGACGACGGTCTTGCCGACGCCGGCGCCGCCGAAGAGCCCGATCTTTCCGCCCTTGAGGAAGGGCTGAATGAGGTCGATGACCTTGATGCCGGTCTCAAACATCTCGGCCCGCGTGGACTGCTCGTCGAATGCGGGAGCCTGCCGGTGGATGGGCATCCTGGTCTGGGCCTCGATGGGGCCCAGTTGATCCACAGACTCACCGATGACGTTCATCACCCGGCCGAGGGTGCCGCGGCCCACGGGCACGCTGATGGGCCCGGCGAGGTCAATGGCATTCATGCCGCGCACCATGCCGTCGGTGGGCTGCATGGCGATGCAGCGCGCGCGTCCTTCGCCGAGGTGCTGCTGCACCTCGAGGATGACGTCAATCGGAGTGGGCGTGACAAAGCCGTCGCCGACGACACGGATGGCGGTGTAGATGCTTGGCAGCGCCGCTTCGGAGAACTGCACGTCCACGGCGGGGCCCGCGATCGATACTACGTGTCCAATGTTGGAAGCCATATTCTCTAGTTCCCGATTCCTCGTTGCTTCAAATCCCTATAGAGCCGCCGCGCCACTGACGATCTCGATGATCTCTTTCGTGATCGAGGCCTGGCGCGCGCGGTTCATGGTCAGCGTCAGGAAGTCAATCATGTCAGTGGCGTTGTTGCTTGCTGAATCCATCGCGGTCATGCGGGCGGCGTGTTCGGCGGCCACGGACTCCTGTACCGCGCGGAACATCTGCACGCCGACGTAGCGCGGCAATAATGCGCGGAATAACTCCGCCGCCGGCTGCTCGTAGATGTAATCCACGGCCTGCGTGGCGATGGCGCGCGCGTGCTCGTCTATTTCGCGGGTGTCGCGCTCCTTCAGACTCACACCGGCGGAGACGGCGGCTTCGCCGGCGCGCTCGCGAGCTTCCAGCGAAAGCTCCTCGATCTCCGCGACGTCACGCTCGCCGATCTCGCTGATGGGCAGGAGCTGCTCCACCACCAGCCGCTGCGCGATGACAGACTTGAACTCGTTGAAGAGCACGTACACGGCGTCAATCTCGCCCGCGGTGTAGCGCTCGATGATCTCGTCAACCACCGGGCTCAGGTGCGTGTAGTCGGGCTTGGCGATGATGCCCATGTGCTCGCCGGTGATGCGAATGGGCGCCGTGCGCTGTCCGCCAGGATCCTGCACCGTGTATCGGCGGCGGAAGAAGTCACGCCCCTTGCGGCCGATGCACTCCAGCTCGATGTTGCGGCCTTCCTTGGCCAACAGGAAGCGCTGGGCGAGCTTGATGATGTTGGCGTTGAAGGCGCCGGCCAAACCGCGATCTCCGGTGACGATGACGAGCAGAATATTCTGCTCTGGGCGCTCCTCGAGCAGCGGATGCTGTACCGCGCCCGTCTCGGGATCCACGACGTCGGCGCGCTGCATCAGCGACTTGAGCACGTTGGTCATCATCTGCGCAAACGGACGCGCCGCCAGGGCACGCTCCTGCGCGCGGCGCAGCTTGGCCGCCGAGACCATCTTCATGGCCTTGGTGATCTGCCGCGTGCTCTTCACGCTGCGGATGCGGCGCCGGATGTCGAGTACATTCGCCATGGCTGACCTTAGCGGGCTGCGGCGGCCGTCTGCCGCTCAGCCACGAAGCGCTCCTTGGCTTCCTTGATGGTCTTGTTCATGTCGGCCTTGATGACGTCGTCGAGCGACTTCTTCTCGCGAATTGTCTTGAACAGGGCCGGGTTAATGGTCTCCACGTACTTGTAGAGATCGCGCTCGAAGGGACGCACCTCATCCACCTTCAGGTCATCGAGGTAGCCGTTGGTGCCGGCGTAGATAGCGAGAACCTGGTGGGTGAAGGGCAGGGGAGAGAATTGGTCCTGCTTGAGGAGCTCGACGAGGCGGGCGCCGCGGTTGAGCTGCGCCTGCGTGGCCTTGTCGAGGTCGGAGCCGAACTGCGAGAAGGCCGCCAGCTCGCGGTACTGCGCCAGCTCGAGCTTCAGGCTGGAGCCCACCTGCTTCATGGCCTTGATGGCGGCGGAGAACCCCACGCGGCTGACCGAGATGCCGACGTTGACCGCCGGACGAATGCCGGAGTTGAAAAGATCAGCTTCCAGGAAGATCTGTCCGTCGGTGATGGAGATGACGTTGGTCGGGATGTAGGCGGAGACGTCGCCGGCCTGGGTCTCAATGACGGGCAGCGAAGTGATGGAGCCGCCGCCGTTCTTGTCGCTGAGCTTGCTGGAACGCTCGAGCAGGCGGCTGTGAAGATAGAAGACGTCGCCGGGGTAAGCTTCGCGGCCCGGCGGGCGGCGCAGCAGCAGGGAGATCTCGCGGTAGGCCGCAGCGTGCTTGGAGAGATCGTCGTAGATGATGAGCGCATGGCGCTTGCGGTCGCGGAAGTACTCGGCGATGGAGGTGCCGGCGTAGGGCGCAAGATACTGCATCGGCGCCGGGTCGCTGGCGGAGGCTACCACCACCACGGTGTAGTCCATGGCGCCGTTGTCTTCGAGGATCTTGACGACCTGCGCGACAGTGGAGCGCTTCTGGCCGATGGCGACGTAGATGCAGATGAGGTCCTGGCCCTTGTTGTTGATGATGGTGTCGAGGGCGATGGCGGTCTTGCCGGTCTGGCGGTCGCCGATGATGAGCTCGCGCTGGCCGCGGCCGATGGGGATCATGGCGTCAATGGACTTGATGCCTGTGGCCATGGGCTCACGCACCGGCTGGCGGTCAATCACGCCGGGGGCGATGCGCTCCACCGAGTTGAACTCGGTGGTCTGGATGGGCCCCTTGTCGTCAATGGGCTGGCCGAGGGCGTTGACCACGCGGCCGATCATGGCGTCGCCGACGGGCACGCTCATGATGCGCCCCGAACGGCGGACCTGGTCGCCTTCACGGATCTCGGAGGTTTCACCCAGCAGCACCGAGCCCACCTGGTCTTCTTCCAGGTTCATGGCCAGTCCGGTGATGCCGTGCGGGAACTCGAGGAGCTCGCCGGCCATGACCTTGTCCAGGCCGTGGATGCGGGCGATGCCGTCGCCGACGGAAAGGACGGTGCCGACCTCGTCCACCGTGATCTTGGATTCGTAGTTCTCGATCTGCTCACGAATGAGCTTGGTGATCTCGTCTGCCTTGATCTGAGCCATAAGTCGTTATCCGATGCTGATGTACTTGCGTCACCACGCCCCTGGTGTGTGCCGGTGCCCGCGCCGCCGAAGCTATCCGGCGCTCAACTGCTGCTTGATCCTTTGCAACTGTCCGCGCACCGAACCGTCATAGACGGTGCTGCCGACGCGCACCACCGCTCCGCCGAGCAGTTTCTTATCCACGTTATAAGTGGCCGCCACCTGCTTGCCGGTCATGGCAGTAAGGCGTGCAGCCAGCTCGGCCTTCTCCTTCTCGGAGAGCGGCCGCGTGCTGGTCACCTCGGCGCGGACTCGGCCCATGCGCTGGTTCCATTCATTCTCAAACTGCTCCGCGATCTCCGGGAGCTGCCTAACCCGCCCGTGGTCAATGAGCACGGCGATGAAGTTGCGCAACTGGCGCGGCGCCGGGCCCATCTTCTTGAGGAGAGCGTCAAGCACCGCATGCTTTTGCTCGGCGGGGATGGAAGGCGCGTCCCAGACGCGGCGCAGGTCGCTGCTTTCCGCATAGGCAGCCAGCAGACTCTGCAACTGCGCCAAAACAGCGGGGCCGTCGAGCTTGGACTCCATCACCACGTCGGTGAAGGCGCGGGCGTAGCGGATGCTGACGGAGGCCATTACTTGCCGTCCTTCCCGAGCTGGCCGACGAAGCCCTTGACGAGCGCCGCATCGGTGGCGGGATCCACGTCTACGGACTTGGCGGCGAGGTCCACGGCGAGCTCGGCGGCGTAGCTCTTGAGCTCGTGCTGCGCGCTGCGCGCGGCGGCTTCGATCTCCTGCTGCGCGCTCTCGATCACGCGGCGGGCGTCTTCTTCGGCGGCCTGCGCAATGCGCTTCTCTTCGGCGCTGAAGTCGGCTTCGGCGGCGGCGCGGATGGAGGCTACCTCGCTGTCCAGCTTCGCCAGCCGCTCTTCGATCTCGCGGAGTTTCGCAGTGGCCTCGGCGCTGGCCTGCCGCGCCTCTTCAATCCCCTTCTTGATGGCCACCGAGCGCTCACCGAAGCTCTTTGCGATCTTTGATCCCATAACGGCATATAAGCCGCCAGCCAGGATGAGGAAGTTGAGGATGACGAAGAGCCAGTAGGAGGCCTCCTGAGAGAGGCCGGCCTTGCGCGCAACCCATTTGACGAAGGTGTTGTACTTGAGCTCGGCATTCTCCTCGCCTTCACCTTCGGCAGGCTTGCTCTCCTGCGCGGCAGTCTGGGCGGCCGGCGCGGAAGAGGAAGAGACATTTGCGGCCGGAGCAGAGGGCTCAACGGCTTTCGGCTTCTCCTGCGCAGCCAGCGTAAGAGCCGCCAGCATAACGAAAGTGATGACCAGCGCGAAACGGAAGATTCTCATCGTGCGCCACCCGTGCCTGAGGAGGCTCCCGCAGGCCGCAGAACGGTGCGCACGATCTCGCCGGCGAGGCGCGCAACCTCAGCCTGGAGGCTGTTCCTGGCGCCTGCGACATCCTGCTCCAACTGCTGGCGCGCCGCTTTCACCTGCTCATCGGCGCGGGTGCGGGCCTGAGCGACAGCATCGGCCCTCGCCTGCTGCGACTTCTGGCGGCGGGCGTCCTGCTGCTTGAAGACGGCCAGCCTGGCCTCGCGCAGACGGTCTTCGTAGTCGGCCGCCTTGGCCGCTGAGACGGCGATGTCAGCCCTAGCCTGTTCGATGGCGCCCTCGGTGAGAGCGTGGCGCTCGGCCAGGATGCGCAGCATGGGCCTATGCAACAGGTTGTGATAGATGAAATAGAGCAGCAGCAACAGGACCGCGGTCGGAATCGCTCCGAGCAGTAATCCGCCCACTTGCCTGATCGTGTCTTCCATTGCCTTGTGCAGAAACCTGCTACCGAGAGGAGATGCGGCTCTTAATGACACCTAGGCTAGCATCCGGCATTTTCGGGTGTCAATCAGAACTGCCGCGTTTTCCGGCACCTTGGAGGGGTTAAACAGGGCCGCAGGTCCCTTCCGGGAACTTTCAGAGAGAATTTTGCCAGATGGCTTGACACGCCGGGGGATGGGGGTACCATGGAAATATCACCTCCGATCCATCCGGATCGAGTGGGCCTGCGGGCAAGGAAATGTCACCGCTTCTTGCCGGCGGGCCCATTTTAGTTTTTCGCGCTTTTCCGCCCTCTGCCGCCGCGCCGCTGCTTGAGGATGAACTCCTTCATCCGCCAGAGCAGGGACTCCGGCGCATCCACTTCCAACATCACAACACCATCCACGTATTCACGGGTGATGACGCGAGCCTTGCCTTCGAGGAGCGCCAGCAGGCGGCCCTCCGACTGCGGCATCTTCAGGCGCGCGCGCTGGATGGGGTCGCGCTGCAGGCACCCGTCCATGGTCTTCAGAAGATTCTCCACGCGCAGGCCGCTCAGCGCCGAAAGATGGACGGTGTGCTGATCATCTGCCAGCTGGCTGCGCCTGGCTTCGGGGAGGCGGTCAATCTTGTTCATCACAAGCAGGCGCGGCTTGTCGCCGACTTCGAGCTCGCGCAGCACGCTCTCCACCTGCTCCATCTGCTCGGCCATCGTAGGACTGGTCGCGTCACAGACGTGGAGCAGCAGGGAGGCGCGTTGTACCTCCTCCAGGGTGGCGCGGAACGCCGAAACCAGAGTGTGCGGCAGGTGGCGGATGAAGCCGACGGTATCCGAGAGGAGTACCTCGCGCTTGGAAGGCAGATGCAAAGCACGCAGGGTGGGATCGAGGGTGGCGAACATCAGCTGCGACTCGAGCACCCCGGCATTGGTCAGCCGGTTGAAGAGCGTGCTCTTACCGGCATTGGTGTAGCCCACCAGGGCCACCACCTCCACGGGCACGCTCTCACGTCGCTGGCGCTGCTGCTGGCGGATGCGCCGCACCTCCTCGAGCTGCTGCTTCACGTGGCGGACGCGGCGGTGAATCTTGCGGCGGTCGGTCTCGAGCTGGGTTTCGCCGGGGCCGCGGGTGCCGATTCCGCCGCCGAGCTGCGACATCTCGATGCCGCGCCCGCCGAGCCGGGGCAGCAGGTATTCGAGCTGCGCCAGCTCCACCTGGAGCTGGCCTTCGCGGGTGCGCGCGTGGCGGGCGAAGATGTCGAGAATGAGCTGCGTGCGGTCCACCACGCGGGCTCCAAGCTCGCGCTCAAGATTGCGCTGCTGCGAGGGAGAGAGGTCGTGGTCGAAGATGACCAGGTCGGCGGCGCTGGACGCCACGGTGCCGCAGAGCTCCTCCAGCTTGCCGCTGCCGATGAGGGTGGCGGGGTCGGGCTGGTCGCGGCGCTGCAGAATCTGGCCGGCGATGCGAGCTCCGGCGCTGAGCGTGAGCTCACGCAGCTCAGCTAAAGATGCATCGGCGTCAAAGGGGATGGAGTTCTCTTCGGCGGCGCGCGGGGCGAGAGCGGCGTCACGCGCCTGGCGGGCTTGGGGCAGAACGGCGCCGCGGCGGGAGATGCCACTCTCCGGCGCGGGAGGCGCCTGCCTGCCGCGCTCGCCGCTCTGCCGGCGGAGATCTACACCCACCAGGAAGGCGAGTTCGGCTTCGCCGGGGACACGTTCGCGGCCCGGGCGCAATGATCGTTCAGCTTCCGAGGACCTGGCGCGGCGACTGGCGATGACTCACCCCTGGGTGCCGCTGGTGGGCCCGCCCGGCGGAGGCGCGGGAACAGCCACCGGACCTGCTGGCGGAGCGGCCGGCGCGGGCGAGGAGGCAGCGACCGCAGCGGGTGCACCGACGGCGTGCGACGGCGCCATGTCGCGTTCCAGGTGCATGCCGCGCGCCATCACCACGGTGGAGATGGCGTGCTTGAAGATGAGCTGCTCCTGGTTGTTGGTCTCCAGCACGACCGAATACTTGTCGAAGGACCGGATGCGGCCCGACAGCTTGACGCCGCTGAGAAGGTAGATGGTGATGACCGCCTTGTCCTTACGGGCGGTATTGAGAAACGAATCCTGAATGTTCTGTGCCGGCTTGTTTTCCATTTTTCATGTACTCCTTTTTCTTGAGGAACAGCCAAACACCTTGCCTTTACCGTTCACCAAAAGTGACAGCTCTCCGGGCAGGGGCAAAAAGGCCCTACCCTCGTTCTGTAAACGATATAGCCGAGACCATGTGCTTTTCAACTCCGGAAACGGCGCTTGGGAGGGCAGGATTTAGGGTGTTCTGTCACCCGGCTTGCTCCAAAACGTGCAGCGGAGGCCGAAATCCAAGCGCCGTGAGATTCTCCCTCGAGGCACCGTGTTGCGCCGGGGCAACTTACCCGCCACAGCCTGCCCGGAACTATAATGAAATGATGGAAGAACGCGAGTTCTACAACGAGCGCCAGGAGAACCGCAAGCACACCCTGGCTTGCCCGCACTGCGGCCAGTCCGCCGAATACGACATTCTCTGGATCGTCCGCACCAAGAAGAACAGCCTTCCGCCGCGCGCCGACGAACGCGACCGCGCGCGCTTCGCCAAGTGGCGCCCGTACATGGTGCGTCGCGAGGACCTGCTGGCCTGCAAGAACATTCGCTGCCGCAAACGCTTCGAGATCAGCGGCGTGCAGTCGGTCGCTTTCATGGACTAGAGGGTGTTTCAAGAACAGCCGTGACGGCCTCACGCCGTCGACCCCAGGGGCTAAAGCCCGCGAATTATACGGTCTTTGCGGCACGGCTAAAGCCGTGCCGTGATACAAACCGATTTTTGGAATAGCTCTGAGAGGACAGCCTTCGCCGTGCGCGTGTGCCGGATGCTGTGCGCACGGTGTCCCCGCTGGATCCCAGTTCATTTTCTCCTCCGTCCGTTATATACTCACCCGTCTTGTGGACGGGCTCCGGCTCCGTCCGCTGTGGGGATTCCGTCGCAACATCATCGTCATCACAAGGGGTAGTTGATGAAGGTACTGGTATGCATCAAACAGGTGCCACAGAAGGATTCGCCGCTCAAGCTCAATGAGGGCGGCACGTGGATCCGTGAGGACATCTCCTACGAGGTGAACGAACCCGACTCCTACGCATTGGAGGAGGCGCTCCGCCAGAGGGAGAAGCACGGCGGCGAAGTGGTGGCTATCACCGCCGGGCCGGCGCGCTCGCAGCAGGTGCTACGCGAGGCGCTGGCCAAGGGCGCCGACCGCGCCATCCACCTGGAGGACGACCGCTTCGTGGGCTGCGACGCTTTCAGCATTGCGCGCGCCATCGCCGCTGCCATCAAGGAAGAGTCCTTCGACCTCGTGCTGACCGGCCTGCAATCGGACGACTACGGCTACGCGCAGACCGGCGTCCTGCTGGCCGAGCTGCTGGGCTGGCCGCACGCCACCATCATCATGCAGATCGAGAAGACCGGCGACGGCCTGAAGGTGAAGCGCGAACTGGAGAGCGGCTTCTATCAGTACGTGGAGATGCCGCTGCCCGCGGTGCTCACCATTCAGAGCGGCCTGAACAAGCCGCGTTACGCTTCGCTGATCGGCATCAAGCAGGCGAAAAACAAGCCCATGCGGAAGGTGACGTGGGACGAAGTCGCGGCTGCCGTGGGCGAGAACCGGCAGAAGATAGAGAAGCTCTACGTGCCGCAGAAGACGAAGAAGACAGAGTTTGTGGAAGGCTCGCCCGCCGAGGTGGCGAAGAAGCTGGTGGACAAGCTGCGCAACGAGGTGCGGGTGATCTGAGTGGCGGCCCGGCGCTGAACATCGCCGGCTGGTACGTGCGCAGGAAGACGCCGTAGATGAGAGTTGTTGAGGTGGAGACTGAATTCCTGGTGAGTGATTTGCTCCCCACCGGGAGCGGCGATAAGAGGAACGAAGATGGCTGACAGCATTCTGGTAGTGGTTGAGCAGCGTGAGGGCAAGCTGAACCGCGTCTCGTGGGAGACGCTGACGGGAGCGCAGGCCATTGCAGCCGCGACCGGCTGGCAACTGGAGGCCGCCGTTGTGGGCAGCGGCGTGGGCGAGATCGCCGCCGAGGTGGCGACCAAGAAGGTCGCCAAAGTCTATGCCCTCGAGAGCGAGAAGCTGGCGGCCTACACGCCGGATGTATTCGTCTCCGCGCTCAAGGTGTTTCTCGAGCAGAAGCAGCCGCGGCTGGTGCTGATGCCGCACACCTACCAGGTGCGCGACTTCGCGCCGCGCCTGGCGGCAGCCTTGGGCAGCACGCTCATCAGCGACGCCATCGGCTTCAAGCACGAAGGCGGCCGGCTGCTCTTTGTCCGCCAGATGTTCCAAGGCAAGTTCGCCGCCGACGTCAGCTTCGCCGGCGCCGGGCCGTGGTTCGCCACCTTCCAGACCGGCGCCTTCCGCGCCGATCAGCTCGCAGCGGGTGATACTGCCGTGCCCATCGAGAAGGTCGCCGCGCAGGTCGCCGAGCCGCGCACGCGCCCCGAGGCGCCCTTCCAGGAGGCGAAGGGAGCGGTGGACCTGACGCAGTCGGAGATCATTGTCTCCGTGGGCCGCGGCATCAAGGAGCAGAAGAACATCGAGCTGGCGCAGCAATTGGCCACGGCGCTCGGCGGAGACCTGGCCGCCTCGCGGCCCATCTGCGACGCCGGCTGGCTGCCCATGGAGCGCCAGGTGGGTTCCAGCGGACAGACCGTCGCGCCCAAGCTCTACTTCGCGCTCGGCATCAGCGGCGCCATCCAGCACCTGGTCGGCATGAAGGGCTCGCGCACCATCTTCGCCATCAACAAAGACTCAGAGGCGCCGATCTTCGAAGTCGCGGATGTGGCGGTGGTCGGCAATCTGTTCGACATCGTGCCGCCGCTCATCGAGGAAGTGAAGAAGGCGAAGAGCTAGGTCGCCGACGCTTTTTGCAGGCGGCTCGCCACAATCTCGGCCACATCCATCACTTTCACGTCATCACGCTGGGCGTGGTTTGCTGCGTCGGTGAGCATGGTGGCGCAGTAGGGACACCCCACAGCCAGGGTTGAAGCGCCGGTCTCCGCAAGCTGCGAGAAGCGATGCTGATTGACGCGCTCCCCGGCGTGTTCGCGGCGATCGTCGGTGATGAAGATCTGCGTGCCCCCGGCGCCGCAGCAGAAAGTGTTCTGGCCGTGGTGATGCGCTTCCCGTACGGTGACCCCACAACCATGAAGAATGTTCCGCGGGGCTTTGGTCACGCCGCGATGCCGCGCGAGATAACACGGGTCGTGGTAGGAGACGGACTCCGCTGCGGGAGCCAGCGGCAGGCGCGGCAGCAGCTGGTTGATGAGCTCGGTGTGGTGCAGCACGCGGATGCCCTGTTCGGCGTAGGCGGATATCTGCCGGTAGTCACGATCGAGCATGGCGGTGCAGTGCGGGCAGCAGGCGACGATGTTGGTAACGCGGGCTTCCTTGAGAGTATCGGTGAGCTGCTCGGAGAGCTGCATATAGAGGCCTTCGTTGCCGCCGCGCCGCGCAGGCTCGCCGCAGCAGGTTTCGCGCGCCAGCACGCCCCAGGAGAGCCCTGAGGCCTCCAGAATCTGCTTCATCGCCAGCGCGACCGTCTGTCCGTGGGCGTCGAAGCTGAGTCCGCAGCCCAGCCAGAAGAGCCATTGCTGGCTGCCGTCGAAGATGGGGAACTGCTTCGACGAAATGAACTTCTCGCGCGTGTCCTGCCCCAGGCCCCAGGGATTGTGGCTGCCGCGCTCCATGGTGGTGAAGAGCTGGACCACCTTCTCATTGCCGATGCGGCCTTCGTTCACCAGCCCGCGGCGCAAGTCAAGGATCTTCCTTCCCACATGTTCGATACCGACCGGGCAGACGTACTCGCACGCGCCACAAGAGAGGCACTGGAAAAGATCTTCCTCGGCGATCCAGGCCGAGCCTTGACTCTTCTCGGCCGCCGGTCCGGCGATGACGTCGGCACCACGCAGGAGCCCGTGCTGCATGTCGAGGATGATCTCCTTCGGGCTGAGCGAGCCACCGGTGACGTTGGCGGGGCAGAACTGTGTGCAGCGCCCGCACTCCACGCAGGCGTTTACGTCCAGCACGTCCTTCCACGTCAAATCCTTGAAGTGGATCATCCCCAGGTCGTTGTCGTCGTCCTCGCGCAGGGCGCGCATCGAGCTGGTGGTCTCCGAGCGGAAGAAGATAGCAAACGGAGAGATGACGAGATGCAGGTGTTTAGACTGCGGGATCACCACCAGCAGCGCGAGGAAGCCGACGGAGTGCGCCCACCAGTTGATCTTCCAAGCGACGCTGCCGACCGGGAACTTTGCCCATCCCAGCAGGTAGGTCACCATCAGCTCCGCGATCAGGGCTGCCACCAGGCCCGAGGTTGGCGACAGCTTTCCCAGCGGCTTGGGCCGGAGGACGAAGCGGCGGAAGGCCAATCCAATGATGGCCAGGAGCACCGCCACCGCCCAGGCGGCGACAAAGGCGTCATACCAGCCGTGCGACTCGATGGCGTGGTCGAGTCCGATGATGCCCAGAGCGATGTGCCGGGCGCTGACCCAGGCGAAGGCGAGGAATCCCCAGAGAACCAGGGCGTGGAGGATGCCGGGGATGGGGCGGTCGCGGACGACGCGGTATTGCAGCAGGACCTCAGCGAGGGGGCGCCAGATGTGCTTGCCGAGCGGCCCGCGGGGGATGTCCCACGGCCGGGGGAAGAGCGTGAAGAGGCGGCGGTTCAGGGTCCGCCAGAAGAGCCAGAGGCTCAGCAGCAGCAGGACGATGAAGGTCGCTTGCGCGAAAGAGAACGGGAATGAGCGGCCTGCGACGTATGTCCAGATTGCGGACGCCATAGATCTTCCTCTGCCTCGGGAGTGGGTAGACGGGGATTGTACAACAGCGGTCTTTCAGCACCACGAGCGAGCCCGGAACCGAAAACCTACTACCCGCAACTTTCCCTTCCCCGCCAGTGTTTCAGTGTGTGAACAGTAATCTCCTGTTCTCTCCGTAGAACGAGTATCGTTTGTGGGCCCGGGCAGCCGGGCCCTTTCTTGCGCTGCGTTCAGGGTCGGGAAGCGAGCACCGGAGATTGGAAACCTGCGGACGGTTTTGTCCCCTGCTGGCAACTCCACCTTGCGCATCCCTATAATGTGTACGGTTTCCGATCGGCGAGGCCCCAGGGGATACCCGGGCTCGCCGACAGGCGCCCGGCTCACCTTCGTGTGGCAGGCGCCCAGGGCTCGGCTGGAAACGGCCGTGCCTCCCGTGCTTGGAAAGGAGCCGCCCGGCAGGCGCCCGCCCGCCGGTGTTTGATTCTTTTCCTCGCCCACAGTTCAGTTCATGGCGCTCAAAGACAAATACGGACGCACCATCCGCGATCTGCGCATCTCCATCACCGACCGCTGCAACTATCGCTGCGTCTATTGCCGCAGCGGCAACAACGGGGCGGAGTTCTCCGAGCTTCCGTTCGATGACTACCTGCGCCTGGCGCGTATCTTCGTCTCGCTGGGCATCAGCAAGGTCCGGCTCACCGGCGGAGAGCCGCTGCTGCGCAAGGGCATTGTGGAGTTTGTCCGGCAACTGGCGCAGCTGCGCACCACTGACGGCAAGCCGCTCGATCTCGCCATCACCACCAACGGACACCTGCTGGCGGAGATGGCCGCGCCGCTCAAGCGGGCCGGGCTGTCGCGCGTCACCGTCAGCATGGATGCCATAGATCGCGATGAGTTCGCGCGCATCACCCGCGTGCCCAACGGATATGAGAAGGTGCTGGCCGGCCTGCGCGCGGCGGAGCGCGAAGGGCTGGCCCCGGTAAAGGTGAACTGCGTGCTGCTGCGCGGATTCAACGACGACCAGATCACCGCCTTCGGCCGCTTCGCGCGCGAGGAAGGCGTGGTGGTGCGCTTCATCGAGTTCATGCCGCTGGAGGAGAGCCGCACCTGGACGCCGCAGGCAGTGGTGCCGCTGGCGGAGATCGTACAGCGCATGGCGGAGTTCATGCCGCTGCGCGAGATAGATCACCGGGCGAGCGAGACCGCCCGCCGCTACGTCTTTGAGGATGGCCGGGGCGAGATCGGCATCATCGCGCCGGTGTCACTGCCCTTCTGCGGACAGTGTTCGCGCATCCGCGTCACCTCGGACGGCAAGATCCGCACCTGCCTCTTCTCATTGCGCGAGCACGACATCTATGCGCTGATGCGCGACGGCGCGGGCGACGGGGAGCTTGCGGAGTTCATCGAGCGCGCGGTGGAGCAGAAGGAGCCGCGCCACCGCATCGGTGAGCCCGATTTCGTCCAGCCTTCCCGCACCATGGTGCACATCGGCGGGTGAGAGCGAAGCTTTGTCCTGCTGAAAAGCCCCCATTCAAGCCATCTGCAGGCTTGAATGGGGCATCGACAGAGTTATTCCATCACCAGATTCGGACGCGCTGGTCGGGAGTGAGGTAGAGCTTGTCGCCCTCCTTCACGCCGAGCGCGGTGTACCAGGCATCAATGTTGCGCACCGTGCAGGAACGATACTCACCCGGCGCGTGCTCGTTGGTCATTACCTGCTGTCGCAGTGTGCTTTCACGCATCTTGCTGGCCCAGTTCTGGGCAAAAGCGATGAAGAACTGCTGGTCGCCGTTGAAGCCCTCCTGCTCCGGAGCCGGCTTGCCGCCGAGCGACGCGCGGTAGCCGTCATAAGCGGCGGCGATCCCGCCCAGGTCGGCGATGTTCTCATCGAGCGTCTGTTTGCCGTTGACTGACAGGTCGGGGAAGGGTTTGTAGGCGTCATACTGCGCCGCTAAGCGCTCCGTCGCCGCGTTGAAGTGCTCCAGGTCGGCGGGCGTCCACCAGTTGCGCAGGCGACCCTTTGAGTCGAAGGTGCTGCCCTCGGCGTCGAAGGTGTGGCTGATCTCGTGTCCAATGACCGAGCCGATGGCGCCGTAGTTGAAGGCGGCCGGAGCGCCGGCGTCGAAGAACGGCGGTTGCAGGATGGCCGCCGGGAAGTTGAGCGCGTTCTGCAGCGGCAGGTTCACGGCGTTGACCGTCTGCGGCGTCATGGACCATTCATGGCGGTCCACCGGCTTGCCCAGCCGCGCAAGGTTGCGGTGATACTCGAAGAGGGTGCCGCGCCACAGGTTGCCGAACATATCCCCGGGCTTGACGTCATAGCCGCTGTAGTCGTGCCAGGTCTCCGGGTAGCCGATGCCAACGTAGAGCGTGCTCAGCTTGGCCTGGGCCTCGGCCTTGGTGGTGGGATCCATCCAGCTCAGGGCCTCGATTCGTTTGCGGAATGCGGCGATGATGTTGGCGACCATCTCCTGCGCCGCGGCCTTCGCCTCCGGCGGGAAATACCGCTGGGCGTAAATCTGCCCCACGGCGTCACCCAGAAATGCGTTCACCACTCCCACGCCGCGTTGCCACCGCGGACGCATCTGCGGAGTGCCGGTCAGCGCCTTGCCGAAGAAAGTGAAGCGCTCTTCCACGAACGCCTTCGAGAGTGCACCACCGTAATCCTCCACGAGGTGGTACGCGAGCCAGTCCTTCCACGTCTCCAGCGGCGTGGAGGCGACGAGCCCGGCCTCCCCGGTGAACGCCGACGGCTGCCACACGATAAAGGTGAACTGCTTCTCAAGTCCCGCGCCATGGAAGTATTCGGCCCAATCCAGACCCGGCGCCTTTGCAGCGAACTCCGACTGCTTCCAGTAGTTATTCGCCTTGTGGATCTCCTGGTCGTCGGCGAGGCTCCAGTGCTTTTCGGCAATGGCGTGCTCCAATTCCACAATGCGCGCCGCGCGTGCGTCCGCGTTGTCAAAGCCCGCGAGCTTCAGCATCGCCGACACGTGCGCCTGGTACCTGGTGCGCAGCTCCTTCATGCGCTCGGAGTCGCCAAGGTAGTACTCGCGGTCAGGCAGCTCCAGGCCGCCCTGCAACAGGTAAGCGGCGTAGTGCTCACTGTCTTCGAAGCCCGGCGCCACCCACAGGCCAAACAGGTTGGAGGTGTGGAAGTTCGTGTTGTTCAAAGGATCGACGTCAGCGCGAAGAGATTCGCCCAGTGCGCGGGCAAGCTGCTTCTTGTCCTTGATCGCCCGGATGGCATCGAGGTGCGGCTTCAGCGGCTCGCTGCCCAGGGCCTCGATGGCAGCCTCGTCCATGTAGGAGTTATAGAGGTCGGCGATCCTGCGCTCGTTCGAGCCGGCCGGAGGACTGGACTTGGCGATCTCTTCGATCAGCGACCGGGTGCGTTTGTTCGAAATGTCGGTGAGAAGGTCGAAGACACCCACCCTCCCGCGGTCGGGCGGGATCTCCGTCTTGCTGAGCCACGCGCCGTTGGCGTAGCGGTAGAAGTCGTCGCCCGGCTTGATGGCGGAGTCCATGTTGCTGACGACGATGCCATGCTGTGCGCTCGCGGCGGGTGCGGCGCTCTGGGCGACCGCAAACGCAGCGGCAAGAATGCCTGCCCAAGCTACGCAAAGGAGCAGCATCCTGCGCTTAGCGAAACCTGTGAATAGATTCATGCGGACTTGCCTCCTGACAGTGATACGAAGCTCGCTACGGAAAAGACTGACGGCTGCCAGCGGAGAAGGGTAGCACGGCAGTGGTGTCCATAGCGCACCCCGGCCCCCGGGACACTCAGTTCTTGCCTCCTGGGACGGCAATCGTGCATCATTAACAGTCAGGAAGTACGGCTTCAACATCCCCGCGGGTGGAGACGATGCGCATCCGCTGAAGCCGCTGGTGGCTTTCAACATCCCCGCTCCTCCCGCACAACGGGAGGAAGCTGAAAGCGTGAAGACGTGGTCACGACTCCGAGTCACACAGCGTTCGCATCGTCGTCTGCATTGCATGCGGCCGGCACCTGTTCACTCGACAGCTACCTGGTGCTGCCCGATCGCTCCATGGACACGCGCATCGCCGCGGCGCGCGCCGCCCTGGGCGAGGATTGCGTCATTCTGGGGCACCACTACCAGCGTGATGAAGTCATCCGCTTTGCCGACATCCAGGGCGACTCGTGGAAGCTGGCGCAGCAGGCGTCGCAGGCCAAGGGCCGCTGGATCGTCTTTTGCGGGGTGCACTTCATGGCGGAGAGCGCAGACATTCTGGCGCGCGCCGAGCAGTCGGTCATTCTGCCGGACCTCAACGCCGGATGCTCCATGGCTGACATGGCCGAGATCGGCCAGGTTGAAGACTGCTGGGAGCACATGGTGCGCCTCGGCATCACGGCGGACGACGGCCGCGGCCTGACGCCTTTGACCTACATGAACTCCACCGCCGCCATCAAAGCATTCTGCGGCGAGCGTGGCGGCGCGGTGTGCACGTCGTCCAATGCGCCGGCGGCGTTCCGGTGGGCCCTCGAGCGCAATGAGAAGATCCTGTTCCTGCCCGACCAGCACCTGGGGCGCAACACCGGCTACCGCATGGGGATTCCGCTCGACGAAATGGTGGTGTGGGACCCCTGCATGCCGGGCGACGGGCAGACGACGGAACGGTTCAAGCAGGCGCGGGTGATCCTCTGGAAGGGCCACTGCTCGGTGCACCAGCGCTTTCTGCCCGAGCAGGTGGACAAGGTCCGCGCCGCTAGGCCCGGCATCCGCGTGATCGTCCACCCCGAGTGCCGTTGGGAGGTTTGCCAGAAGGCCGACGCCATCGGCTCCACCGACATGCTGCGCAAGATGGTGGCCGAGGCGCCCTCCGGAACACGCTTCGCCATCGGCACGGAGATTCACCTCGTGAACCGGCTCGCCAGGCAATATCGCGACAAGCCCATCATCACCCTCGACGACGCCGGATGCCTGTGCACCACCATGTATCGCATATCGCCGCAGCATCTGTGCTGGGCGCTGGAGAACCTGGTGGAAGGCACGGTGGTGAACCAGATCAAGGTGAAGCCGCAGGTAAAGCGCTGGGCGCGCGAGGCCCTCGACCGGATGCTGGCGATCAAGGCGTAGGAGCTGGGAACCGGAATGCCGGTGGAATCTCTCCGGCACTTGCAATAGACTCGTCTACATATGCGCGTCTGGCGGACAATCTGCAGCTACATCTGGTGGACGTGGGATCGCGGCACGCTGCACTACGACATCATGGTGACGCTCATCCTGCTCTTCATCTTCGTGACCTCAACCCAGACGTTCTTCTCGGCGCGCAATCCGCTGTACATCAACTATAAGGACAAGCCCGTGGCGCGCGAACTGCGTCCGAGCGAAGTGCAGATAATCCCGGACGGCTCGAGCGGATTTGTCTATTGGGTGGAGGCATCGGCGGTGCAGGGCGGGAACGAGGCGGAGATTCGCGCCAGTCTGGCCGGCATTGTGACGCGGGTTGCCGGCAGCGATGCGCAGGTCGCGGATTACCAGGCGGTGAGGGAAGCCAACGGTCACGTCAGGGCCTACAAGGCCTGGGTGCGGCGCGGCCGATAGCGCCGCCGATTCTATGAGCGACATATCTCCTGGCAGGTGAAAATGAAGAAATTGCTGATCGTGTTCTTTGCACTCCTGGTGGGCGCGACACTGGCCGTGCCGCAGGCGGCGATGGCGCAGGCACAGCCGGCGCGCTCGCTCGAAGACGTACTCAAGCTCATGGACCAGCACGCCCGGGACTTCCGGACGCTGGAGACCGATTTTGTCTGGGACCAGTACCAGAGCGTGGTTGACGAGCACGACATCCAGAAGGGCACCATGTACTTCCAACGCACCGCCCAGGGCATCGAGATGAAGGCGGACATTGACGCAATGCCGAAGAAGTACGTGCTCTTCACCGGCGGCGATGTGCAGGTCTACGAGTACAAGCCTGGCGGAATCGACCGGGTGACGCGCTACAGCGCGGGCAAGAACCGCGCCGCCTTCGAGAGCCTGCTGGTGCTGGGTTTCGGCGGGAGCGGACACGATCTGCTGAAGAGCTTTGAGGTAAAGTTCGCAGCCACGGAGGATGCCAACGGCGTGGCCAACACCTACCGGCTTGACCTGACACCGAAGTCGGAGCGCATACGAGGGATGTTCCAGACCATCGTGTTGTGGATCGATCCGGCGCGGGGCATCAGTGTGCAGCAGAAGCTGATTGAGCCGAAATCCGGCGACTACCGGCTGGCGAAGTACAGCAACGTACGCATGAACGCCAAGCTGCCGGACGACGTGTTCAATCTGAAAACAACCAGCAAGACAGAGTTCATCACGCCCAAGCAGTAGGGATGGATGTTGCCGGGCGAGAGGCGCATGAAGCGCCTCTTCACTCTTTGGGGGCCTATCGCAGCGGTTCCCAATTGTGCCCGAGGCGGGCAACGGGCCGTGCAGTGGAAGCGTCCTATCGCGCTGAGGTGTTCGCGGTGGCCAAGGTACTCGCCATCCCATCCCGGCCGAGCTCAGACCATTTGCAGAGGGAGCGCACGACGGATGCCCGTTACGTGGAGGGGCAACGACTGCTGGTAGGGGCCATGACCTATCTGCTGCGGAGCGACCCAAAAGCCAATCGCCTGGCGGTGGAGTTCCTCAGCGAACACGTGCGCACGAAGTTCCGCATGTCCAACTTGCCGTTGCAGAACGCGGAGGAATAGCGCCGGCCTGGCGCTACCGCGGAAGAACTCACCGGGACCCGCTGGCGGTCGCGAGTCCCCGCTCCGCAGTCTTCTTTCGGCGGCTGGCGAGCGCCATCGCCGTCCAGGCTCCTGCCAGCACCAACACCGCGGGAAAACACTCCACGGAGTAACGCTGCTCGGAGGCTCCGAAGCCCGCGAGGAAGACGGATCGCGCCAACGGGTAGATCAACAGCAGCGCGAGCAGCGGAGTCGCGCGTGCCTTCCAGACAGCGAGCGCGGCCGCGGTGAACAGCGCCAGGGCCCATAGGCCCAACCCGATGCTCCACGCGCAGTCTCCCGGATCAGTGTGGTAATCCCACCAATGTGAATTGAGCGGAAGCATTTCGGTGCGCGGGCGGAACCACATGTCGAGCACCCGCGCCAACGGCATCACAAGCCGGCAGCGCAGGGGGTGCTGCCGCACCTTGCGCGCGGCAATGGCGTCAAACTGGGCGGAGAGCTGCGGGGTCAGCTCGAAACCGTTGCCGTTGTATTCGTCAAAGAGCGCGGACACCTGCTGGAAGTCGTCGGGGCCGTCAAAGGCGCGCGCGGGCGCGTCGGAGATGTCGAGCGCTTCGCCCGGGATCTTAAAGTCGAAGTCTTCGGTGGTGGTGTAGTCGAAGGCAAAGGTCTGCTCCCAGTTCCCAAACCCATGGAGCACCTCTTCTCCCGGGTTTGCCGCATAGGGATTCACCAGGGGCTGGAAGACGTGAAAAGCGCGCCAGTTGCGAAGCGCCCAGGGTCCGAGCGGAGCCAATGCTAGCACAGCAGTAATCAGGCCGCCGATGAATAGTTCGCGGCGGCGCTCGCGCTCCCGCCAGAGTTGCCCGAGAACCACCAACCCAATCGAACCAAGCAGCAGACCCCCATCGGGGCGGAGCAGAATGGCACAGGCCAGCGCGGCACCGCATCCCGCCCAATGACGGAGCTCTCGCTCCTGGAACGCGACTAGCGCCTGGTGAGTGGCCAAGGCGGTGAAGAAGATCTCCAGAGACTCGGTGAGCGCGCAGGAGACGTAGCTAATCGTGAAGGGACAAAGTGCGGCCAGCAGAAAGGCCCAGCGCGCAGCCGTCCCGGCCCATGAGAATCCGCGGAACATGCGCCGCGCCGTATCGGCGATCAGGAGGCAGGTGAGGACATCAAAGACAGCCTGCACCGCCATCGCGGTCTTGTAGTGCTCGATGCCGAAGACGCCGAAGATTGCGGCCAGGAAGAGGGGATACCCGGGGAGGCGCGCCAGCGACACCGCCACCATCCCCTGGTCCGTCTGGCCGTAGATGTGGTGGGTGAGCATGTTGCGGGCGAGGTCGGCGTAGAGCTCCGTGTCCGGGGTGACAACGGGGAAGTTGTGGATGAAGAAGACGCGCGCGGCTGCGCCGATGAGCGTGAGGACGGCGAACCAGCGCCAGTGGACTCGGATGAGTGCGAACACAGGGCCAAGATACATCGCCCACGCGCATTCGGCAACGCTGCTTTAGGCACCAGAGTTGCGTTCCGTCGTTGACGCCCGCCCATCGCCAACTTACGATAAGCTGAAGAGCGATGGCGAAAACTCCTGTCTTCTTTGATCCCGAGCGCAAACGCTGGCGGCGTCTCCGCCGGCTCACAGACCTCGCCGTGGTCGTCATCGGGCTGATCCTCATCTTCTTTGTGGTCTCCGCACTCAAGAAGACCAGCATCGAGCAGCTGCCGCTGACCAGTACGCCGAAGAACTACCGCGCGCTCAAACAGAAGGAGAAGCGGCACAGCACCGCCAAGAACACCCACCGCAAGACCGGGAAAGCGCCTTCACAGGTGGTGCTGAACGAGGATGAAGGCATCCGCGGCGCGTTCTACGTTACCTGGGACGCGGCAAGTTACTCCTCTCTGCGCGAATACCTTCCGCAGATTGATCTGCTCTTCCCGGAGTGGCTGCACATGCTATCCGCTGACGGCCGTCTGCAGGGTGTATCCGAGTTCAACACGCTCTTCGACGTGATTCGCGACGGCCGCGTTGTACCGGTTGATCCCGGCCAGAAGGTGATGAACCTCATCCACCAGGAGAACGCGCAGATCGAGGTCCTGCCGCTGGTGAACAATTTCGACCCCATCCGCAACGAGTGGGATGAGAACCTCGGCAAAGTCCTGATGGACAACGCGGCGGTGCTGCGTTTTCGCCGGGAGTTGATGGCCTTCCTGGCGAGCGACAGCCACTTTCGCGGGCTCACGCTTGACTTCGAGGCCATCCCTCTCAGCGCGCAGCCCGGCTATCGCGCCCTGATCGCCGAGCTGGCTCAGGACCTGCACGCGCGCGGCCTCAAGCTCTATCTCACCGTGCCCCCGGCCAACTACGACTTTGATTACGCCTACCTGGCAAAGACTGCCGACGGCCTCATCCTGATGGACTATGACCAGCACTTTCCCGGGGCGGCGCCGGGCGCCGTCGCCGGCCAGGACTGGTTCACCGGGAACCTGCAGAAGGCGGTGGAGCGCGTACCCAGGGACAAGATCATCTGCGCCATCGGCAACTACGGCTATGACTGGACGACCAAAAAAGGCGGCAAGCCGGGGCTGGGAGGTGTGCACAACGTCAGTGTGCAAGAGGCGTGGCTGGAATCGCGCGAGTCCGATGCCGACATTGAATTCAACGGCGATAGCCTGAATCCGCACTTCACCTACCTCGACGAGGAGAACAACCGCCACGACGTCTGGTACCTGGACGCGGTGACCGCGCTGAACCACATGCGAGCAGCGCAGGCGCTCGGCATCTCCGCCTTCGCTCTCTGGCGGCTGGGCTCGGAAGACCGCACCCTGTGGAACATCTGGGACAGGCCCAACGAAGCCGGCGCGGAAGAGAAGCTGCACACGGTGCCGCCAGGCCAGGATGTGGACATGGAGGGTAGCGGCGAGATTCTGTACATTCAAAGCCGGCCCGTCCCCGGCCAGCGAAAGATCACGATCGATCCCGCTTCCCAACTCATCACGGACGAGACTTTCGAGACGTTGCCATCACCCTATCGCATCGGAGAGTTCGGCAAGAGCGGCAAGTTGATCTCCATCACCTTTGACGACGGCCCGGATCCGAAGTGGACGCCGGAGATCCTCGACGTGCTGAAGCGGTACAACGTGCAGGCCACGTTCTTCCTGATCGGCATGCAGGCGGAGAAGTACGGCAGCATCACGCGCCGCGTCTATGCCGAGGGGCACGAGATCGGCAACCACACGTTCACCCATCCGGACATCAGCAACATCACGCGCAAGTACATGGAGTTTGAGCTGAACCTGACCGAGCGCTTCTTCGCGGGCAAGCTCGGCATCAAGCCCGTGCTCTTCCGCCCGCCCTACTCCATTGACCAGGAGCCGGATACCGCTGACGAGGTGCGCCCGCTGGAGATCGCCCAGAACATGGGCTACATCACGGTGGGCGACAAGATTGATCCCAGCGACTGGCATGACGATCCCCGGCCGACACCCGAGCAGATTGCCGACGCAGTCTTCAGCCAGCTCAACCGCGGCAACATCATCCTTCTGCACGATGGCGGCGGCAACCGCGAGCAGACGGTGAAAGCACTGCCCCTCATCATCGAAGGACTGCGTGCCCGCGGCTACCAGATTGTCCCCGTGGCCACGCTGCTGGGCAAAACGCGCGACCAGGTGATGACGCCGATCTCATCCAGCGAGCGCTTCTCCGCCAATGTTGATGCCGCCGGGTTCTTCATCTTCAGCCTTGTCGGCGGGTTCATCGTCTTTGTCTTCTTCGTCGGCGACGTCCTGATGACCGGCCGCCTGGTGCTGGTCGGATCGCTGGCCATTGCGGACCGCCTGGGCCGCCGAAAGCGGCCGCCGGCGGACGACGCGGTGCTGCCCGTGGCGGTGCTCGTGCCGGCCTACAACGAAGGGAAAGTGATCGAACACACGGTTCGCTCGGTGCTCAACTCCACCTATCCCAATCTGCGCGTCATCGTGATTGACGACGGCTCGAAAGACGATACCTACGAGGTGGCGCGGGATGCCTTCGCCGACGAGATTGCCGCCGGCAAGGTGCTGGTGCTTACCCACCCCAACGGCGGGAAGGCGGCAGCGCTCAACTACGCACTACAGCACGTGACGGAAGAGGTCTTCGTGGGTATTGACGCCGACACCGCCATTGACCCTGAGGCGGTTGCGTTTCTGGTGCCGCACTTCAGCGATCCGCGGATCGGCGCCATGGCCGGCAACGCCAAAGTCGGCAACCGCGTGAACCTGTGGACACGCTGGCAGGCGCTGGAGTACATCACCAGCCAGAACTTTGAGCGCCGCGCGTTCGACATGTTCAACTGCGTGACCGTGGTGCCGGGCGCCATTGGAGCGTGGCGCACAGAGGCGGTGCGGGAGGTCGGGCTATACCAGGTGGACACGGTCGCCGAGGATGCCGACCTGACGATGGCGCTGCTGCAGGCCGGCTACAAGGTGCAGTACGAAGACCGCGCGCTGGCCTACACCGAAGCTCCGAGCACCGCGCGCGGCCTGATGCGGCAGCGCTTCCGCTGGTCGTTCGGCATTCTGCAAGCCGCCTTCAAGCACCGCTCCGCATTCGCTCGTGGAGGCGCGCTCGGATGGTTTGCGCTGCCCAACATCCTTGTCTTCCAGATGGCGCTGCCGCTGGTCTCTCCGTTCATTGACATCATGTTCGCGGTCGGCGCTCTACGCTACTTCGTGGACAGGTACTTCCATCCGGAGACCGCCGACCCGGCGAGCTTCGACCAGCTCGTGCTATTCTTCGCGGTCTTCCTGCTAGTGGATTTCATCGCCTCCACCATTGCGTTCGCCCTGGAACGCCGGCGTCGCGGAGAGTGGCGCGACTGGTGGTTGCTGGGACACGTCTGGTTGCAGCGCTTCGCCTATCGCCAGCTCTTCTCCGTAGTTCTGTTCAAGACCATCAAGCGCGCTCTTGAGGGGCGCCACTTCAGCTGGGACAAACTGGAGCGGCAGGCCACGGTCAGAGTGCCTGTTCGCCGCTTGGTCAGCAAGTAGGGCTCGAACGGCGGGCGAAATCAGCCGGTAGTTTTTCAAGAACAGGATTACGACACTCGCCTGGGGCGCAGCCAAGGCGCTCCCGGGTGCTAGAATGACCTGTTTCGACCGCTGGTCCGGGACCGACAAAGGGGCCAGCCGGAGAGGAAATTGTCATGGCTGCAATCGACACGCCCGCGGCGGCTTCGGCGCAAACCGCCGGCCTGAAGCTCACGCCATTCAAGAACGAACCCATGGTGAACTTCGCGCTCCCGGAGAATGCACGACGAATGCGCGAAGCAATCGAGAAGGTCCGGCTCCAGCTCGGCCGCGAGTATGACGCGGTCATCGGAGGGCGGCGCACAAAGACCGACAAGAAGCTGGACTCGCTCAACCCCTCGAATCCATCACAGATTGTTGGGAGCTTCCAGAGCTGCGGTGCCGCCGAAGTGCAGCCGGCCATGGACGCCGCTTTGAAGGCCTTCACCACCTGGAGCCGCACCCCGGTGGAGGAGCGTGCGCAGCTCTTGGTGAGGGTTGCGGCGGTCCTGCGCGAGCGCAAATTCGAGTGGAGCGCCTGGATGTGCTTCGAAGTGGGTAAGAACTGGGCGGAGGCGGATGCCGACCTGGCGGAGACCATTGATTTCCTCGAGTTCTACGCCCGCGAGGCATTGCGCTTGGCCAGCGCGGAGCCTCCGGTGCAACTGCCGGGAGAGCGCGACATGCTGCGCTATATTCCGCTCGGCGTGGGCGCGGTCATCCCGCCCTGGAACTTTCCGTCGGCCATCATGGTCGGCATGACGGTCGCTTCCGTGGTCTGCGGCAACACGGTCATCCTCAAGCCTTCGGGCGACGCCCCCACCATCGCGGTGAAGTTCTTTGAAGTGCTGGAACAGTGCGGCATGCCGGATGGCGTGGTGAACTTCTGCCCGGGCAGCGGCGCCACCTTCGGCAACGCGATTGTTGAACATCCGAAGACCCGCTTCATCGCGTTCACGGGATCGAAAGAGGTCGGGCTGCATATTCACAAGGCGGCGGCTGAAACCAGACCGGGCCAGATATGGATCAAGCGCACGGTCCTCGAGATGGGCGGCAAGGACTCCATCCTGGTGGACGCCGATGCGGACCTGGATGCGGCGGTGGAAGGCGTTGCCGTCGCCGCCTTCGGCTTCACCGGACAGAAATGCTCGGCCTGTTCGCGCGCCATCGTGGACGAGCGCGTGTATGACAAGTTCGTGGAACGCCTAAAGACGAGAGTGGAGAAGATTGCCGTCGGCGTAGCGGATGAGAACCCCGCGATGGGGCCGGTCGTGAATAAGGTTTCGCTGCAGAATTGCCTGAACTACATCCGCAAGGGAGTGGAAGAGGGCGGAAGGCTGGTGACGGGTGGTGCGGCCATCGAGACGCCGACGGCCGGATACTTCTTGCAGCCCACCGTCATCGCCGATGTTGACCCGATGGGAAGCATCTCGCAGGAGGAGATCTTCGGCCCGGTGCTGGCGGTCATCAAGTGCAAGAACTTCCATGACGGCCTGCGCATCGCCAACAACACGGAGTTCGGGCTGACCGGGGCCTTCTACAGCAGCTCCGAGGAGAAGATCGAGCGCGCGATGAATGAGTTCCACGTCGGCAATTTCTACATCAACCGTAAGTGCACGGGCGCGATCGTCGGCGCACATCCGTTCGGCGGCTTCAACATGAGCGGGACGGACTCGAAGGCGGGCGGGCCCGACTACCTGTACCTGTTCACTCAGGCCAAGTCCATCGCCCGCAAGCTGACGTAGCGCAAAGGCATGTTGCCGTGGCCGGTGGACACTCCGGCCACTTATTTTTCTTTCCTTAACGCCCCCGGAGTCCTAGTCGCCGCATCTGAATGGGTAAGGGTCTGTGTGTGCAGGCAGTGTTCCTGGGGCTCGCATCCGCCCCAAGCGAAGGGTGTAATCCGCACAGGCTGCAGGAGGCAGTGGGTTGCCGCTTGGTCTTTCTGAAAGGGAAATTTTGTGGCTCGTATTCTGTGTGTTGACGACGAACCGCATGTGGCGACGCTGAAGTGCAGCATCCTGGAGGCCGCCGGCCACCAGGTCACTGCAGCGTCCTCGGCGCACGAGGCCATCGAGAAGCTGGCGACGAACGAGTACGACGCGATAGTGACGGACTGGCGGCTTGGCGACGACAGCGGCCGTTCCGTGGTGCAGGCGGCCAAGAGCCACTTGACCATGCCCGTCGTGGTTGTTTCCGGCTACGTGTCCGAGGCGTTCCAGGCCGCCGAACCGCTCGCAGACCTGTACCTGGAAAAGCCAGTGAACCCGCAAGAGCTGGTCACAATCGTTAACGAGTTGCGGAAGACCAGCATGGGTGCGCAAGACTCCCCTTCGCATGAACGCGCCGGTTGATCATCCCAAGACGCAATTGACACTTAGGCCTCGAAGGCGCCGCTTTCCTGCCTGCACTGTCTCTGCCTAATTTGTCTGCGGGGTGGGGCCGCCGTTGATGGGAAGCTGCTGCATGGCGGCCGCGGTGGCCGCCGCTGCTTCGGCGAGGATGCGGTGATGGATGGTGAAGAGCGCCAGCTCCAGCCGGTCTGAGACTCCGATCTTGTCATACACGTTGCGCAGGTAGTTCTTCACCACCTGTTCGGTCGTGCCGAGCTGGCTGGCGATCTCCTTGTTCTTGAAGCCCTGCACGATGAGAGCGACGATCTTCATCTCCTTCGGGGTGAGACGGTCGCGCACACGGGCGCCGACGAAGTCGTCGGTCTCCTCGGTCTTGCCTGTGCCGCGGGCATCCTGCACGAAGCTGCCTCCACCGCTGACCGAGCGTACGCACTTGAGAAGGTCGTCACTGCCGATGGAGCGAAAAACCACGCCGCGCACGCCCAGGCGCAAGTAGCGGTCGGGCAGCTCGCCGTTCTCAGCGATCACCACCAGCTTGCTTGCGCTGGCGGTCGCGAGCTTGGTCAGGCGCTCAATGTCAGGCTGGAAGGTGGCCGAGAAAATGATGACGGCTCCGCGAAACTTCTCCACCGCGAGCAGCATCTGTTCGGAGGATTGCGCCTGGGCGACGATGCGCACATCGTCCTCCACGGCGAGCACCTTGGCGATTCCAGCGCGGAAAATGGCCTGGTTGTCGGCGAGGATGATCTTCAGCATCAGCCCTCCTTCCGCGACTCGCTCTCGCGAACAAATTCGTAGGACTCAATGACGCAGGCCACGCCGGTCTTATGCTCCTCGGCGCGCACCTCATTGCGCACCACCCGCCCGGTGCAATGCAGGCGGACATCGGTCCTGGCCCCGATGATCTCACCCGGGACCGTGATTTCGAACTCCATGTTGGAGCCGACTTCCAATCCGCGATCCATGAGCAGGTACACCCCGGCGGCGCTCATGTTGCCGGTAGTGCCGATCTCTTCGGTATGCTGCTTGTCGGCGTGCGCCACCTTCACCGAAAGGTGGACTGGAAATCGTTTGCCGGTGCGTCCCTCAGTCACTTGGGCTACTCCATCCCTGGCTGCCTCACCACTGAGCCGGGGACCACTATTGCCAAAGAATGGTGCACTTGAGATTGGATTATGTCACAACCATCGTGCCTGGGGATAGCAGACTGTGCACACCGTGAGCCATACTGTGCCACCCCGGCTCCGGTCCCAGACCGTCGTCGACGTGCTGCACGGTGTGCTACTTGCACCAGGACTGCCCGCATTGCGCGTCGGCGAGAAAAAAGGAAGAGGCCCGGAATGGACCCGGGCCCGGAAAGTGCAACTCAGAAAGCGTCGCCGCCACCGCCACCAAAGCCGCCGCCGGAGAAGCCACCACCGCCGCCGCCGGAGTCGCCGAAGCCGCCGCCGGAGGAACTGGACTGCGGTGCTGAGCTGAAGGCGGAGTAGGCGGAATCCGAGAGCCCGCCCATCGAACTGGCGAACATCACAGGGCTCCACATCCCCATCGGTGTCGGCCCCACGTACCATGACGGTGGGTCCTTGATGATGCCCTGGAAGGCATGTGCCCAGTGCTGCTCCACGCCGAGCGCCATGGCAAAGGGCAGGAACTTCTCGAAGGTGTCCGGAGGCATGTGCCGGATCCTGTCCTCGTCCACGCGCGTCATGAATTCCTTGAATCCGAGGATCTCGACCTTCATGCGCGCGCCGCGCAGGCTCATGGACGACAGCCTGCGCGCGAAGAGGAGGAAGATGACGACGGAGATGACGATGGCGAAAACCGTCACCAGCACGCTGTAGGTCTGCAGGATGCCCGCCATCTTCAGCAGTACGAAGGGCAGCGCCACAATGATGGCGCCCAGGAACGCGTATCCCTTTGCCGAGTTCGGGTCCACGCGGTACACCTGCTTGCCCTTGAGCCGCTGCATGATCTCTTCCTTCACCGCCGGCAAGGCGACGTAGAAGCGGTTCTTCAGGTCGCTGAGGGCGACCACGTTATCGCCGACGTTGAACATGTTCTCCAGCATCTCGCGCTCGTGGGCCGCCAGGTCCTGGCCCCAGGACTCTCTCGCCTTCAGCAGGTGGAAGATGTAGTCCTTGTGGTGGAAGATGAGGAGCTTCTGGTCGGTCTCCTCGATCTTGAGATAACCGCGCACGGCAAGGTCAATGATGGTGCAGGTGATGTCGCGCGGCGCTACGCCGTTATCGAGCAAGGCGCCGGTCTCGCCGGGGGACATCTCCGCCGGTGGCTGGTACATGGGAGCCACCGAGATACCCGGGTCCGGCTCGCGTCCGATGAGCCACCACATGCCGAACATCACGACCAGGCTCCAGAAGGGCAACAGGGAGATGGGATTGCTCGCAATGAACCACATCGCGCGGGTGAATGCGCCGGGCTGATGCAGAATGCCATCGGGAATGTAGATGTCGATGGTCAGTCCTTCGCGCTCCTGCAGGCCCCGCGTGGTTTCAAAGCGGACGCTGCTGCCTTCGATGTGGCTGGTGGCGTCACGGCCGGTCGAACCGTACTCGCCGGTATAGGCTTCCGCCTTGAGCTGCCCGGCGGTTGCGGGCGGCAGCACCACGAAAGCGGATGCCTCGTCGATGGGCACCGTCCAGTCATTGCCGGTGACGTTCCAGTAGAGTTCGGCGTGCCCGGCGCCCTCGCGTTTGAGGAACCGCACGCCGTTCTTCACGGCGTAAGTGATCTTGACCGTCTTTTCCGTATCTTCCGCGCCGGGAATGTAAATTGTCAGCTCGCGGAACTTGCCCTTGAGCTTGCTCTCGAACTTGAGCGGCGAACCGCTCTCGTCGGTGACCGACTGAACGCTCAGGAACAGCGTGTAGTTGGTGCCCGTAGGACCTGGGTACTCAACCGGGATGCGCCGATGGATGCCGTGAAAGGAGCCCTCGAAGGCAAAGCGCAGGCTCTCCTCCACCACCAGGGATCCGTCATCATGGACGGTGATGACATCGTCAAAGCGCGTGATGTGATAACTTTGCGCCGCAGCCGGCAGGGCGAGCGCGAGCAACGCGCACACCAGGAACAAAAGAAAACCCCAGCGGCGAACGTTGGGGCGAGGGGTAAGGTAGTTCACTGGAGCCTCCGTTGCGAGCCGGTCCACGCCGGCCGCCGGTTAGAACTTCACTGCCGGGGCCTGGCGCTCCGCCGCGTCGGCGATCTCAAAGAACTGACGCTGCTGGAAGCCGAACATGCCGGCGATGATGTTGCTCGGGAACGACTGGATCCTGGTGTTCAGGTCGCGGACCACGGCGTTGTAGTAGCGGCGCGAGTTCTGAATGCTGTCTTCCAGTCCCGCCAGCTGGGTCTGCAGCGACATGAACTGCTCATTCGCCTTCAGCTCGGGGTAGTTCTCGGCCACTGCAAGCAGCCCGCGCAGCGCCTGTGTCAGTTGGCCTTCCGCCTGCGCCCGGTCCGGGGCCGACTGGGCCGCCATGGCCGCCGAACGGTACTTGGCCACGTTTTCGAACGTGCCCCGCTCGTGGGTCGCATAGCCCTTCACCGTCTCCACCAGGTTGGGCACCAGGTCATGACGGCGCTTCATCTGCACGTCCATATCACTCCAGGCGTTGTCGGCTCTCACCTTGAGCTGTACCAGGCCGTTGTACATGCCGGCCACAATCAGCAAGGTCACCACGATAATGGCGACCAAGATCAGTAACGGCACCATAGTTCCTCCATCAAGTCAGGGAATTCTCTCGGACAGTATCACAATCCGCGCTGGCGGGGAATAGCTCGTTGCCGCCGCGCAGACCTTTCGTGCCGCCGCCGTTGACGGCCTAGCTGTAGAGCTCCGCAAGCAACTCGTAAGCTCGCCGTAGATGCGGGATGACGATGCTGCCGCCCACCACCAGCGCCACGTTCAGCGACTCCTCCTGCTCGGCGCGCGTCGCTCCCAGGCGGTAGCTCTGGATGATGTGGTAGGTAATGCAGTCATCACAGCGCAGCCCGGCCGAGACCCCCAGTCCCATCAGCTCCTTGTACTTGGCGGGGATGGCGCCATCCAGGTAGGTATTGTGGTCGAGATTGTAGAAGCGCTTGATGAGGTAGTTGTCGGCGGCTTCCACCGTCCGGCTCTGGCGCGCGCGGGTGGAAAGAAACTGCCAGGCAGTGGCGCTGCGCTCGGTCACCTGGGCTTCAGTGTAGAGATACTTGGGTTCTTCGCGTTCGGGACTCATGGCGAAAGCCTACCAGAAGCGGCGATTCGCTTCGATAGAAGCCGCTGCCTGCGTTACGATGCCGGGGATGATCGCTCTCATTCTCGCTATGTATTCCAGCCGGACGCCGCCGCCGTGGCCGGTCTTTCTGCTGGCGCCCCTGGTCTTTCTGCTCGTGACCGGCATCCTGGGCCGGGTCAGCGGCTGGATGCGTCTTGCGAGGCGCTTTCGCTTTACAGGGTTCAGCTACACCGGCAGCACCGCCTTCCCATGCAGCGCGCGAGTCGGCGCACTCAACTACAACAACTGCCTGACTTTCGGCTCCGGCATGGACGGCCTTTACCTGCGCATGGTGCTGTTCTTCCGCTGGGCGCATCCCACGCTGCTCATCCCCTGGCAGGAGATCAGCGTGAGTCGCAGGAAGTTCATGTGGGTCGAATACGTCGTTCTCACCTGCGGCAGCGAGGAGCAGGTGCGCATCGCAATCTCGATTTCGCTGGCGCTCCGGCTGCAGGCTCTATCGGGAGGGGCGTGGCCGGTCGAAAGCGTTGGCTAGCCAAGGGAGAGCGTTACCCCATCGTCGTTCGCCTTGCTCTGCCTCCGACCACCGCCCAACCTGCGCTCAAGAACAGGATCAGCGCGATGATGCCCTGCGAGATGACGCAGAAGACGCACCATGTTTCCAGGATGTTGTATTCGACGTAGGTGAGACGCAAGGCAAACGCCATGCCGAGAAGAACAGCGAACAGGAGCGACACCCTCCGACGCAGCAGCGCGAGCAGGGCAATCACCGCGTAGCCGGCGATGCCGATGTCCGCGACGGGGACCCTCAGTACTGCGGGGATGTCTTTGGGATCCTGAAAGGGGTCGGCGAGGCGCTTGGGAAGGACCGGGGCGAGAGCACCGTGCAGAGTCGCGAAGTCACTGTGGTTGACTGCGCCGCAGTCCCAGGTGGAATTGATGGCGCAGGGCGCAGGCTCGGTGCGGTAGTGCTCACGCAGAGCCAGGACGGAGACAACCAGCCCGGCGATTGCCAGCAGGGCGAGAAGGTAGCGCATGAATCCCCCTGATGGAATTGTACCGTGCGCGGCGGCCGTCTTTCAGCGCGGCAAAGGGAAAGAACCGCGCGAACGCGGTCCTTGTACATCTGAATCGGTTCCACTCGGGCATCCCGAGGTTATTGATTGTGTCTTAAGATTTGCCCCTTAGCGCCACTCATCGTGGTCGCGGTCGAATACAACCACGGAGGCGATGCGATCATTCCATGAATGCTCTCCCCGCCCGAGTGGAAAGTCGTGAAGATTGGGAGCGTCACCGTCCAGGAAGAGGTTGAAACCTCGCAGGCCACGCTCTTCAAAGGCGCGCACGACCACGCCGCCGAACACACGAATTGAGGAAATCTCGTCTGTGAATCCCGGAGGCAACACGTCCATCCGCTCGCCGCGCCGCACACAGAAGAACTCTCCCTGGAACCCCGGGTCCTTGTAGAAGCAGGCGCGCTCCTCAAGCCTGCGTTCGGGTTCGTGCGGCCCGATCCACTCATCGTGCGCTCGGTCAAAGACGACGATGGAGGAGATGCGGTCTCCCCAGTTCTTGAACTCTTCCTGTTGCATCCGGAAGTCACGAAGGACGGGAATGTCATCGTGCACGAACATGCTCGGGCCGCGGAAGTCATCGTCATTGAAGACGCGCACGGCGGCGTTCCCGAAAACGCGGATGGAGGAGATGCTGTCATTGAAGCCCGGCGGCAGGGAGGGGAGACGCTCGCCCGGCCCCATGCAGAAATAGTCACCGTGGAAGTAGCGGTCCTGGTAGAAGCATGCGCCCTGATGCGGGTGATGCGGACGCCCCCAGATCTGCGCCGCGGCGGGGATGCAAAAAGCGACAACGATGAGCAGGCAAACCAGTTTGATCTTCATGGTGTTTTGCTCCTTGTGATTGCAGAATTCCGTAAGTCTAGCCCTTCGACTCGAAGAGTAGAACACAAATGACGAATCCGAGTTGCGTGGAACATCCACATCTGGCGATGGTTTGCATAGGGCCCTGGCCGGACGGCGGAGCGTCCGGGCAGTCGTAAGGTGGCTGGACGAGGGGTTCGACCGCGACCGTTCGGCGATTTTCGGCTGTCCAAGCCGGATTTCTCTTGACGCTGCCCGGCGGGGGTAATAACATGCTGCGCCAACCGGGGTGAACTTCCGTGGAGATGAATGACACCGTAGGAATGGTTCTGCGTCAAAAAGGCGCGGACGTGTGGACAGTTGGACCAAGCGACTCCGTGTACGACGCCATCACCATGATGGCCGAGCGGCGCGTCGGCGCCTTGCTCGTCATGTCCGGGGATGAACTCGTCGGCGTCATATCGGAGCGTGATTGCGCACGCAAAATCGTTCTGCACGATCGCTCCTCGCGAAAGACGCTGGTGTCAGAGATCATGACCGCGCCTGTCATCTTCGTCTCGCCCGAGCAGACGGTGGGTGAGGCCATGGGGATCATGACCGAGCATCGGGTGAGGCATCTGCCCGTGATGCAGCGCGGGATGCTCGCCGGCGTCATTTCCATCGGCGACCTGGTCAACTGGATGATCATGGCCCAACGCGAGACCATCCGCCATCTTGAGGCATACATCTCCGGTTCGCCGCGATAACGCTGGATGCCTGCTGCGGGATTAGCACCAACGTGCTAGAAGGCGCATACGGGTGCGAGTGATATAATCCGGCCATCTTTGCCTGGAGAGAAGTAGACACAACTCCTGTTGCGGATGAGAATGCGGGCATCCGCGCACCTGCAGGGCAGCCGCCGTAATGGTTCCGACAGAGGCCCCAAGGCCTAGGAGTTGCAGCAGATCCGCATCGGCCCCGATCCAACTCAATCCCAAGGAGACCACTCATGAAGAAGTCAATTCTGCTCGTTCTGTTGGTAGTTCTCGCCTTGTCGTTGGTCACAACCCTTGCCATCGCCGGCAAGACCACGCACGACTCCAGCCCGGTGAACGTGACCGTTGCGGACCCGGCCACGCCGCTGCCGGCCGCGGAGCCTCAGCGCCATTGTGGACGGATCCACGAAGCCATCGAGGCCTTGGAGCAGTCGAAACATGAGCTGGAGAACGCTGCTCACGATTACTGCGGCCATCGCAGGGCGGCCCTCCATGCCATTCACGAAGCGCTCGAGCAACTGCGTGAGGCGGAGAATTGCGCCGACTGCAGATAACAAGAGAACGCCGATGCTAATCGGTGTTCAGTGAGACCGTCTGGCCGAGCGCAAGCGTGTTGGTGACACCTGGCACGCGCGCTCGGTCAAGCTTGCCTTGTGCCAGATCACACTTGCGGGCCCGGTTGCGACTCGACCGGACGGTGGGTAGAGTCGCGGCTCCCGGGGGTGCAGCAAAACAAACGGGCCGATGCGTCGAGAGACGTCCGGCCCGCTTCTGCTACTGCATGACGTGAGGCCCTGCGCGTTCCATGGCGCGAGCCGGACCCTTGTGCGATACTGAGTTGCCGACCCTGCCGGGATGGCGGAACTGGCAGACGCAGCGGACTCAAAATCCGCCGAGGCTTACACCTCGTGGGGGTTCGACCCCCCCTCCCGGCACCAGCGTTCCGTTGATGATTCAATGAGTTGGCGGTCGGCGTGAAGATTGCATTCATCGCGGCGCACTAAGCAGCGTGACCAGTTCGTGACCGATGGCACTCAACAGGTCCTTGTGCGTCTTCAGCTCGAAACCGTAGCTAGCCGCTAGCCGCAAACAGTCTCAAAGGTTCTGACGACGAACACCGGTGACCTTTACCGCAACTGTATCAGCCGTAGCGCCGGGGGCCGGCACACCCACGGGAACGGTGACGTTCCGGAACAATGGCGCCTCCCTCGGCAGCGGCACACTGAGCGGCGGCGTCGCGACCATCACCGTCTCGTCACTTACGGTGGCCAGCCACACCATCACGTCCACGTACAACGGTGACACGAACTTCAACACCAACACGGGAACGATGACCGGCAATCCACAGGTGGTCAACAAGGCCAGCACCACGACGACCATCACCAGCACGACCCCGAGTCCATACACACATGGGACCGCACTGAGGGTGAACTTCACCGTGGTGGCGGTAGCGCCGGGGGTGGGAACGCCGACGGGAACTGTCACGGTGACGGCTTCCACGGGTCAGACCTACACCGCGAGCGTTGCTACGGGCCATTGTAACGTCACGATTCCCAGCGCAGGCAACATCACGCTGACGGCGTCCTACCCAGGCGATACTCACTTCTTCAGTTCAACATCCGTTCCGTACAACCAGATTGTGAACTGAGGGAGCTTCGAGAGAAGACGGCGACGGCTGCGCTTACAAAGAGCGCAGCCACGCTGTTCTTGGATAAGGTGCGGCTCAACGCGCCGGGCCGGGCGGTAGCAACTTGCCGGGATTCATGATGCCTAAGGGGTCGAGTGCCTCTTTGATGCGGCGCATGGTCTCCAGCTCCGCGCCGCCACGCCATTCCTCCATCATTGAAGGCTTCACGCGGCCGATGCCGTGCTCGGCGGAGAAGCTGCCGTCGAACTCGCGGACGATCTCGTTGACGGCGTTCATGATGGCTCCTGTGCGCTCGAGAAAAGCAGAGCCCTGCACACCGGCAGCGGGCAGAAGATTGAAGTGGATGTTGCCGTCACCCATGTGACCATACGGAATCACACGAATGCCGGGGAACTTCTGCTCGCAAACTGCGCGGGCGCGCACAAGGAACTCCGCCACCTTGGATACCGGCACGGAGACATCATTCTTCACCGAAAGAGCCTCGCGCTTCTGGGCTTCGGACTGCTCCTCGCGCAGACGCCACAGCGCGGCGCGCTCGGCGGAGCTGCCGGCGAGCACCGCATCCTGCACTCGGCCGTTCTGCATCTCGGCTGCAAGCAGATCTTCCAGCTTCTGGCACAGACCGGCATCGGGCGAGGGATCAGCAAGCTCCACGAGAACGTAGTGGCTGGCTGGCTTGGCGAAGGGAAGCCGCGTCTCCGGAATGTGCCGCAGCACCAGATCCATTCCGGCTCCGCAGAAGTATTCGAAGGCCTGCAATGAGTCATGATGGCGGTCGCGGTACAGGAGAAAGAGGTCAAGCGCGGCCTGCTCGGAGGAGACCTCGCAGAGTGCGAGAGCGACGTCACGCGGGCGAGGTACGAGTTTGAGCACGGCGGCGGTGATGACGCCCAGCGTTCCTTCCGCGCCGACGAAAAGCTGGCGCAGGCAATAACCCGTGTTGTCTTTGCGCAGGCGGCGCAGCCCGTTCCAGACGTCTCCGCTGGGCAGCACGACTTCGAGGCCGAGCACTAGGTCGCGCGCGTTGCCGTAGCGTACCGTGTTGTTGCCGCCGGCATTGGTGGAGAGCACGCCGCCGATCTGCGCCGAGCCCTCCGAGCCCATGGAGAGCGGCAACATGCAGTCCGCCGCGAGTGCCGCCTCCTGCGCCGCCTTGAGTGTGACGCCCGCATCAAGCGTGCAGGTCAGGTTGACGGCGTCGAGGTCGCGGACCTTGTTCATGCGAGCGAGCGAGAGCACGATCTCATCGCCCGAGGACCCCGGCGTTGCGCCGGCGACCAGGCCGGTGTTGCCTCCTTGCGGAACGATCGCAACGCGATGCTGCGCGCAGAGCCGGACCACGGCGGCAACTTGAGCAGTGGACGCGGGCCGGACCACGGCTGGCGTGGAGCCCTTGTAGAGCTGTCTCCAGTCCTCGCAGTACGGAACGAGTTCCTGAGGGTCAGAGAGGCAGTTCGGCTCGCCCACGATCTTCGCCAGCGCCGAGCGAATCTCCGGCCAGGAATGTGAGATGGCATCACGTTCAGTCACGGGAGTCCTCGCAGATGACGGATTCATTTTAAGGGAAGTGACAAGCAATGCTGTGCCGGAGCTGTTGGCCGGCGAGACGGAGCCTTGATTGAGCGTGTATCCGTGAATTGCTGGGATGGTGAGCGCGGAAGGAATCGAACCTTCAACCTACTGATTAAGAGTCAGTTGCTCTGCCAGTTGAGCTACGCGCCCTAGCCTTGCGACGGGTGCCGGACTGGAGGGGATGCCGGCGTCCGCCTTCACAACGAGCGCCCCGCTCGGGGGCGCATCGCGACTTCATCGCATGAAGTGAAGTCCACAGCGATAGTAGCAAACCGGGGAGGGGGGCGCAAGGAGAGACGCAGCGCGCAATCCGCTGAACACGGCAGCGGGACGCGAAACGCAGGGTCCTTCGACTCGGACGACCACCCCAGCGAGCGGCGCTCGCCGGGCCCCCCGGCCCGGGCTCAGGGCTGGCGTCCTCCGGACTCGTGGCGCGGTGCTCGTTCAGAATGACAGTTGCAAGAATCGAAGTGGCTGCGTTTACTCCGGGCAGAAGCCCGGCTCTACCATCCAGCGTTAGTCGCTTTGGATCTGGATGAGGTCGCCGACGTTGCTGGAACTCTGGCCGGACTGGGGCTTGAGATTCTGGGGAGCGCGCCAGAAGTCCATGTAGCTGACCTGGTGGACGCAGCTCACGGTGCAGTTGGGAGCGCAGCCCTTGGGAGTGAGGAACTCGCGGCGGATGTCCTGCTTGCTGTAGGCGGCCAGCGGCGTGCCGGGGAAGCCGCGCTGCTGCGAGCAGTAGTGGACGAGGCCGTCCTCGCAGACGTAGATGTACCGCGCGCCGGCGCGGCAGCGCCAGTTGTTGGGCTTGCCGTTGGCAATGTTGTCCTGGAACCAGTTGAGGCGCGAGTAGTTTTTCTTCTCCAGCAGCTTCATCTTGAGGAAGGCGTCGCGCTCTTCCGCGCGCAGGGGGCGGAGCTGGCCATCTCCATCGTGGATGATGCCGACGGTGGAGGTGAAGCCGAGAGTGCGGGCGCGGCGTCCGACGACGAGGGCGTCGTGCGGATTGTGGATGCCTCCGCCAACCACGCTGTTGATGTTGACGTGGAAGAGAGCATGCCGGCTCAAAAGTTGCAGCTTCAGGTCGAGAACCTTGAGGCTCTTCTTGCTGACGTCGTCAGGGTTGACGTTGTCGATGGAGATCTGCATGTGGTCGAGCCCGGCGTGGTTCAGGCGCTGGATGCGCTCGGCAGTGAGTAGGTAGCCGTTGGTGATCATGCCGGCGATCATGCCGTGGCGGCGAATGCAGTGGATGATGTCGTCGAGCTCGGGATGGAGGATGGGCTCGCCGCCGCTGATGGTGACGATGGAGGTGCCGAGACGGGCGAGGAGGCCGATGCGCTCGCGTATGACCTCGAGGGGCACCGGGGGCGAGGTTTTGTCGAACTCGTTGCAGTAGGCGCAATCCAGGTTGCAGCGGCGCATGGGGATGATATGCGCCATGACGGGATGGCTGGTGTGAAGCACTCCCCAGGCGATCATGGCCAACTCGCGGACGCGTCGCTGCACCTTGATGAAGTTGTGGCGAAGTCCTGGTTGCTTGTGAGACATGAAACTAGAATCCTTAATTACATCACAACGGTTGCGGCCAAAGGGAACCGCGGGCGTTGTAGCGTGAGAATCGCACCCTGACCGGCGAGCTGAGACATCAGACCGCTTCCGGGATGGATGCAGGAGCGGACGGCAGCGTGGCCAGAGCGGCTGGTTTATAATCATAGATTCGGCCCATTCACCTGGAGTTTCAGAGAAATGATTCGATTCTTGCAACGCAAAGGCCAAATCCAGAAGATCCTTCTGGGCGGCTTCCTTATCGTGATCTGCATAAGCATGCTGGTGTACTTGATCCCCGGAATGAGCTCCGGAGGGGGAAGCATCAGCAACGACCAGAACGTGCTCGCCAAAGTGGGCTCGGAGGAGATCACCATTCAGCAGGTGACCCGGATCGCCGGGAACATGGCACGGCGGCAGTTCGGCAACCGCATTCCGCTGGAGCAGGGCGCGCGACTGTTCCGTCCGCAGGCTCTGCAGATGCTGGTGAACCAGGAAGTGGCCATGACCGAGGCGCGGCGCATGGGCCTGGAGGCCACGGACGACGAGCTGCGTTACGAGCTGCAGCACGGCCAGTTCGGCCCCCAGTTCTTCCCGGGCGGCCAGTTTGTGGGCCAGGAGAACTACCGCACCATCGTGGCGCAGCAGTACGAGATGAGCGTTCCAGAGTTTGAGTCCACCATCAAGAAGCAGCTGAGCCTGCGCAAGCTCTACTCGGTGCTGAGCAGCGGCGTGATGGTGAGCAACGACGAAATGCGGCAGGAGTTTGTGAAGTCGCGCACCAAGGTGAAGTTCGACTACGCCGTGCTCTCCCTGACGGAGCTGACCAAATCGGTCGAGGTGAGCGACGCCGAACTGCACGCTTTCTACGAGAAGAACCAGGCACAATTCGCCAACACGGTCCCTGAGCGACGCAAGGCACGCTATGTGCTGGTGAATGCGCAGAACCTGCCGAATCCTCCGAAAGCTACGGAGCTGGATCTGCAGAGCTACTACCGCGCGCATCAGGCAGAGTACCGCTCGCCGGAGCTGGTGACGGTGCGGCACATCCTGATCAAGACGCCGCTGCCGGGAGCCGGCGGCAAGGTGGATCAGAAGGCGCTCGACGCGGCCCGCGCCAAGGCACAGGAAGCCTTGAAGCAGCTCAAGAACGGCGTGGACTTCGGGACGGTGGCGAAGAACTACTCCGATGATGCGCCCACGGCCAAGAACGGCGGCCTGGTTGGTTCATTAGCCCAGGGAAGCGGCACCGCACCGGACATCGAGCGGGTGGCGTTCACCCTGAACAAGGGCCAGGTCAGCGACATCATCACCACCAGCTACGGATTCGAGATAATCCGGGTGGACGACAGGACCCCGGCGCACCAGAAGACGCTGGAGGAGGTCCGACCGCTGATTGAACCGGTCGTCCAGCGCGACAAGGCACAGTCGGCGGTGGAGCGGTTTGCGCATGAGCTGGAGTCGAGCGCGCATGGCGGAGGCTTGGAGAAGGCGGCCGCGGGCAAAGGCGTCACGACGATCACCACAGACTTCCTAGCGCAGGCCGAGCCCGTGCCCGGCCTGGGGCCGGTGCCGGCGTTCAGCGACGCGCTCTTCAAGAGCACTGTGAAGGCACCGGCGGTCGCGGTGCAGGTTCCGCAGGGCTTCGCCGTGCTGGAGACGGTTGAGATCAAGCCGGCGACCACACCCAGTTTTGAGGAAGTGAAGACGCGGCTTGCCACATACCTGAAGAGCCAGAAGGCGCAGGCGCTGCTGCAGCAGAAGACAGCCGAGCTTGCCGAGATTGCGCGCTCGCGCCATGATCTGAAAGCAGCGGCCAAGGCCACGGGCGCAAGCTTCCACACCAGCGATTACGTGATGCCGGGCGGCCAGGTGCCGGAGATCGGACAGTTAAGCGGCCAGGCGGAAGCGGTGTTCAGCATGAAGCCGGGCGAGATCTCAACGCCGATCGTGAGCGGGAATAGCGGCATCGTAATCGGGCTACTGGAGAGGCAGGAGCCGACGCCGGCGGAGTTTGATGGAGTAAAGGACGAGATTCGCGAGAGCCTGCTGGAGACGAAGCGGCAAGAAGTGGTGGCTCTGCTCGTTGGCACGCTGCGTGACCAGATGGAAAAAGAGGGCACCGTAAAGGTTGACCAGAAGCGCGTGGCCGCGATGAGCGGTCCTGCTGAGTAACTCGCGGTTTCTTTTCGGGGCGGGAAGCTTCGGCTTCCCGCTTTTGTTTATTCCCGCAGGCTTTGCCGGCAGCAGGGCGCGGCGGGCGTGCTAGTCTGAGAACGGCATCCATTCGTACGGAATTCGGCAAGGGAGTTCATGCTCAATCAGCGTCTGTCGGGTATTCTGCTGCATCCCACGTCGCTGCCGTCATCGGGCGGCATCGGCGACCTGGGGCCGGCGGCGCATGAATTTGTGGAGTTTCTCGCCGAAGCCCGACAGGGCCTTTGGCAGTTGCTGCCGTTATCGCCGGCGGGGCTGGGAAACTCGCCGTATTCCTCAACCTCGGCCTTTGCCGGCAACCCGCTGCTCATCAGCCTGGAGCGCCTTGCCGAGCGCGGCATGATTCCGCGCGAACGCGCACTCAGCCTGAAGAACGGCGGCGGCCCGGTGGACTACGAGAACGTGCGCGCGACCAAGCTGCCGCTTCTGCAGGAGGCCGCGCGTAGCTTCCTCAAGAACTCCTGGGGCGAGCACCGCGCGCGCTTTGACCGCTTCTGCGCCGAGAACTCATGGTGGCTCGAGGATTTCGTCCTGTTTGACGCCCTGCGAAGGCGCTTTCATGGAGAAAGCTGGAATCGCTGGCCGCACGAGCTCGCACATCGCGAGGCGGCGGCGCTGGATCGCGCCCGCGCGGAACACTCGGAAGAGCTGACCATCGGACGCTTCCTGCAGTTTGCGTTCTTCGAACAGTGGCGCGCGCTGCATGCGCACTGCCGCCACCGCGGAGTGCGCATCGTCGGGGACATCGCGATCTTCGTCAGCTATGACAGCGCCGACGTGTGGACGCATCCCGGACTGTTCCAACTTGACCGCGAGCGCGAACCGGAATTCGTCGCGGGAGTGCCGCCTGACGCGTTCTCGAGTGACGGGCAGCGATGGGGAAATCCGCTCTACCGCTGGGAGGCGCTGCGCGACAGCGGATACGACTGGTGGGTGCGCCGGGTGCGCTGGGCGCTGGCGGCGTGCGACATCATCCGGCTCGACCACTTCCGCGGCTTCGCACAGTACTGGCAGATTCCCGCATCCGAGCCGACGGCGGTGCACGGACGCTGGGTGGACGGGCCCAAGGACGACCTCTTCCGCGTGCTGCGTGCGACGCTCGGCGACCTGCCATTCATCGCCGAGGATCTCGGGCTCATCAACGATGACGTGCGGGCGCTTCGCGCGCGGCTCGATATCCCGGGCATGAGGGTGATGCAGTTCGCCTTCGCCGACCCCGGCGCGCACATCTACCTGCCGCACCGCTTCGAGCGCAACACCGTTGTGTACACCGGGACGCACGACAATGACACCACCGCCGGATGGTGGAAATCCTGCAGCGAAGACGAGCGGAATGCCGCGCGCACGTACTTCGGAGTCGCCGCCGACGGCATCCACTGGGCGATGATGCGGGCGGCCATGGGCTCGGTGGCGAACTTCTGCGTCTTTCCCGCACAGGACCTGCTCGGTTTGGGGAGCGATGCGCGGCTCAACTTTCCCGGCGTGAGCGGCGGCAACTGGACGTGGCGGCTGAAGGCCGGCGCGCTGGAGAGCCGGGTAGCGGAGAAGCTCGCACGCCTGATGGAAGTGACCGATCGCCTGCCTGCGGGCGAGTTTGAAAAGCCCTACGCGGAGGCAGCGGCGGCGTTCGCGGCGTGACGCCGACGATCAAGTGCGTCCCGGCTTTTGACGAAAGGGCGCGTCAGCACCGAAAATAGCTCTTCCCGCTCCGGCGGCGGGATCGGTCATGCTCTCAAGGAGAACCCATGGCATCAAGCGGTGAACTGATACGGATGATGAACTACGTGGACGACGTGGCCGCCACGCTGCGGCGCATCGTTGCAGGGATGGCGTTCGTCTCGGCCGAGGAGAAGAAGAAGCTGGCCGAGTACATGCGCAACGCCGACCCCAATTACGCCAAGCTGGTGGAACAACTGGAACGCGGCGCCTGATGGGCGCCTTGCCGACGGTGGCCGTCATCGGCGCAGGCGCGCTTGGGCGTGGCATTGCGCACCAGGCAGCCCTGGCGGGCTTCCGTACCATCCTGGAAGACGTGTTGCCGAGGTCGCTGCGCCGGGCCGAGGGCGAGATACGCGGAGGACTCGACCGCGCGGTAGAGTCCGGGAAGCTGGCGCGCGACCGCGCTCAAGACGCCCTGCAGCGGCTGGAGTATGCGAGCACGCTCGAAGACGCGGCGCGCGAAGCGGACGTGGTCATCGAGGCCGTGCCCGAAGAGTTTGACTCGAAGGAAGAGATCTTCCGTCTGCTCGACAAGATCTGCCGGCCGGGCGTGATTCTTGTTACCAACGTCTCCTCGATCAGGGTGACTGACATTGCTGCGGTGACGCTGCGCGGTCCGCGCATCGTGGGCATGGACTTCCGGAGCCCGGTGCACGAGATGCAAGAGATAAGGATCATTCGCGGAGCGGAGACGAGCGATGAAGCCATGGCTGCCGCCATGGAAATTGGACGTCGAATGGGCATGCGGACCGTGCTCGTTCGCGAAGCACATGGGACGACCTGACATGGCCGCCCTGTAGAATCACAACGTGAAAAGCCTGCGTGACATCATCGCCGCCGAGATACGGCGCAGCGGGCCCATGCCATTTTCGCGGTACATGGAGCTCTGTCTCTATGCGCCGGAGCTCGGTTACTACCAGCAGGCGCGCGAGCGCTTCGGCCGCGCCGGCGACTTCTATACCTCCTCCGATGTGCACGCGGTGTTCGGGCGTCTCCTTTGCAACCAGTTCCAAGAGATGTGGCGAGTGATGGGCGCGACCGGACAGCTCGACCTGGTGGAGCTCGGGCCAGGGCGCGCACTCTTTGCCGCCGACGTGCTCGACTGGGCGGGCAAGCGCCACCCGGAGTTTGCGTGGGCGTTGCGCTATCGGCTGGTGGAAGGTTCAGAACATCTGCACGCGCGGACAGCCGAGAGAGTGCGCGAACACCTCGGCGCCGGACGCGCCTCGGTGCATGAGTCACTGGGAGGGGCAGAAGTCGAGTGCAGCGACAATGTCATCGTCTTTGCCAACGAGTTCTTTGACGCCTTGCCGGTTGAGATCGTCACCACAGAGGGCATGATAGTGGTCGGTGTGGAGGGAGAGCGGTTCGTCGAAGAATCGGTGCCCCTGCCCACGGAGATCGCCGACTACCTCGACAGATTCTCCTGCCATCCCGAGCCAGGTGAGCGGCGCGAGGTGTGCCCCGGAGCCCTCCGATGGACGGAGAAGATCGCGCGCGTCTTCACAGATGGCGGGCGGCGCGGGTTCTGCCTCTTCATTGACTATGGCTACACGCGGCAGGAACAACTTGCGGGGAGACATCTCGACACGCTGATGACCTACCAGCGGCACCGCGCGGGCACTGACCCCTACGCCGCGCCCGGAGACGAAGACATGACCGCACACGTGAACTTCACCGCGCTGGCGGCTGCGGCCGAGCGTGCCGGGCTGAAGGCAGAACCGCTGCTCACGCAGGCGCAGTTGCTGCTCGGTATCGGGGAGCCCTCGCGGTTTGCCGATGTGCTGGAGGCCTCCGCCGTGGCGCAGGAGAAGGCGAAGATGCTGATGCAGCTCAAGCACCTGATCGCGCCGGAGGGAATGGGCGAGACGTTTCGGGCTCTGGTGCTCTCGAAGGGGATTGAACCGGACGCGGTGCGCGCTCTCAGTGGGCTCAGCTTCTTGCGGCGTTGAAGACCTTCACTGCGGATGGGCGCGGATTGATGAAAGCGAATGGGAGCGTGAAGGTGTGTCGTCCTTAGCGGGACTCGATTCTTCTCTTACACGTTACCCCGGGCTTACGCCCGGGGCTACCCCATCCCGCGCCTACGGCGCTGGTCTTGCGCTGATTCATTCCGCCGGCTCAACCTAAAGACACGTTTCCACGCGGACACTTAAGAGAGTCTCAGTTGCCGCTGGCGTCTGGGCGCTGGTAGGGCGCTTGGAGATACTTGCGGGCTTCTTCCAGGGCTCCCTGGGTGTTGTCGTTGGTCTGCAGCGCCTGCTTGTACTCGTTGAGGGCGCGCTCGCGCTGGCCGGTGATGTCGAAAATCTTGCCGAGCTGGATGTGGGCCCAGACTTCGGTCCAGCGGGGCTCACCGTCGCCGTTGAGCGAGTCGCGATAGGAGTTGGCGGCGGCCTGGTAGTTACGCTGCTGGTAGAAGACCTCGGCCACGCGGTAGTGCGCCAGTGACGAGTTGCGGTTGATGTCGAGTGCCTTCTGGAACTCGCGCAGCGACTCGGCCAGGTTGCCCTGCTGCACCATCTGCTGCCCGCGCATGATGGCGGTGCGCAACTTTAGGTCTGGCGAGTTCTTGAGCACCCAGTTGTCGGGGTCCAGGGTGATGCGGCGGGGCTTGCCGAAGGTGTCCACGGAAAAAGGCGAGTCGGTGCCCACGACCTCGATGCGCCGGATCTCGGTCTTGCCGTCGGTGTCAATCTTCAACTCTACCGGCATGCGGAAGAGATCCAGGTCCTGCTCGACGTGTCCGACGACGCGGAAGCCCTTGGCGGTGCGGAAGATGGTGTACTTGTTCTTGAACTCGGGCGCA
>Ga0209777_10000228_pt1 | contig 99578 bp, 91 predicted proteins | sample FrelakmetHBP12HB_FD_187147 | JGI IMG/M metagenome (GOLD analysis project Ga0209777, IMG submission 187147) | Freshwater lake sediment microbial communities from the University of Notre Dame, USA, for methane emissions studies -HBP12 HB (SPAdes)... | ecosystem: Environmental > Aquatic >...
TGGAGACCAGCCCGCCCGGCGAGTTGAGGTACACGTAGATGTCCTTCTCCGGGCTGTCGGCCTGGAGGAAGAGCAGCTGCGCGATGACGATGTTCGACACGTCGTCGTTGATCGGCACGCCGAGGAATATGATCCGGTCCATCAGCAGCCGCGAGAAGATGTCGTAGGTGCGCTCACCACGGCTCGAGCGCTCGATGATGTACGGCGGATAGAGCGTGGACACTTCGTCTCGGTCTCCCACGGAATCGCCCTGTCTCAACGGGTGGGTGGTGCATCCTCCACGGTGCTCTGACCGAGGAGGTGGGTGAACACGTTCTCTTCGGTGATGGAGCGCTCCAGCTCGCGGAGGCGCCCCGCCTTCTCCAGGGCCGCGCGTACCGCCGCCGGGGTCTCTCCGCGCCGTTTCGCGACCTCCGCGATGCGGGCGGAGACCGCGTCGGCGGTCGCCGCAACGCCGGCCTGCTCCGCGACCGTCTCGATGATCAGGTCGCGCCGCACGCCGGCCTCCGCCACCGGCCGGAACTCGCTGGCGAACCGGCCGCGCTGGTCCTCCGGAACGCCGTAGGCGGCGACATAGGCGGCCAGCGCCCGGTCCAGCAGCGACGGCGGCACCGCGACGTTGTTGGCGGCGGCGATCTGGTCGATCAGCTCGCCCCGCACCCGGGTGTCGGCCTCGCGCTGCGCCTCGGCATTGAGGTCGCTTCGGACTGCGGTCCTCAGCGCCTCCACCGACTCGAACTCGCCGATCTCGCGGGCGAACGCGTCGGTCAGCTCGGGCAGCGCCTGACGCTTGATCTCGCCCAGGGTAACGCGCACCCGGCGGCTCTGGCCGCGTTTGGCCTCGTCCGTGTGGTTGTCCGGGAAGCGCAGCGCCCCCTCCCACGTGCCGCCGGGATCCAACTCCATCAGGCGGGACTCCAGCTCGGGGAGCGCGCGGCCCTGGCCGAGGACGAAGCGCACCGGCTCGTCCTGCGCCGCCTCACCGCCCTCCGCCGGGGCGTCGAGGTTACTGATCGTGGCCTCGACGAGATCCCCGGGCTTGGCGCGGTCCGCCGCGGGCACCCACGGCGCGCGCTGCTCGCGCAGCGTGGTGAGCTGGGCGTCCACCATCTCGTCGGTGACGGCGGCCACCCGGCGGGCCAGTCGGAAGCCTCCCAGCCGCTGCAGCGCGAGTTCCGGCTTGACGTCGACCAGCAGCTCGAAGGTGAGCGGGGCGCCGTCCTCGAACTTGACGTTCCGCACCTGCGGGTCGGCGATCGGCTTCAGGCCGTCCTGCTCGCGGGCCGCCTCCCACGATGCGCGCAGCAGCTCCTCGATCACGGACTGGCGGATCGCGTCGCCAAAGCGGCGCCGCACCACCGCCGGTGGAGCTTTCCCCTTGCGGAACCCCTGCACCTTGAGCTGCCTGGCGTACCGCTCGGTGGTGGTCGCCTCGGCCGCGCGCACGCGCTCGGGGCTCACCGACACGGTGTAGGTGCGGCGCGCCGCGTCCTGCGCAGCGGCAGTGATGTCGATCCCGGTCTCGGTCATAGTGCGAAAGGGGGGATTCGAACCCCCACGGGTGACCCCACGGGCTCCTAAGGCCCGCGCGTCTACCAATTCCGCCACTTTCGCGACTTCACGCCACGCCCCAAGATAACCGCTGCCGGCCGAGACGACGAGCGCCCGCGGGTGCGGGCGCTCGAGGTCGCGCCGGCCTCAGCGGGGCGCCGTCACCGCACGCGCACGCGCACCACCCGCCGTGTCGAGGTGCTGCCGCCCACGTTCGCCACGATCAGCGTCGCGATCTCCCCCGACTGCAGGCCGTGGACGGCGTGCTGGAACTCCTCGGGAGTCCGGACCCGGGTCCCGTTGACCTGCAGAACGACGTCGGCGCCGCCGCCCGGCGTCGGCGGGAAGATCCGCTGGTACGCGGGTCCGTCCGCATCGACGTCGGTCACGACGGGCCCGCGCAGGTCGCTCACGACGTGCCGCACGTCGTCGGCGCTCAGGCTCTCGACCGTGATGCCAAGCTTGCTCGACACCTCCGCCGCCGGGCCCACGGACTTGTCGCGGCTGCCGGCAGCGCTCGCCACGGCCGCGCTGTCGGCGGGCTCGACCGCGGCGAGTCGCACGTCGTAGGTGCGCGTCTGGCCGCCCGAGTGCACCGCCTGCACGTGCACGATCTCGCCCGGGCGCTTGAACCCCACGATGGTCTGGAGCTGGGCCACGTGATCGATGGCCGTGTCGTTGAGGCCGACGATGACGTCGCCGACCTGCAACCCCGCCGCCTTGGCGGGGGAGCCGGCGCTGCTGAAGTCCTCGATCACGACGCCGCGGACCTCCTTCAGGCCCACCGCCTCGGCGTCCTCCGGGCGGACCGCACCGATGGCGACGCCCAGGATCGCGCGCTGCACCCGTCCGGTGGCGATGAGATCGTCCATGATCTTGCGCGCCAGGTTGATCGGGACCGCGAAGCCGTAGCCCTCGTAGTAGCCGGTCTGCGACGCGATCGCCGCGTTGATGCCGATGACCTCGCCGTTGAGGTTCACCAGCGGGCCGCCCGAGTTGCCCGGGTTGATCGCGGCGTCGGTCTGGATGAAGTCCTGGATCTGGTAGCGATCCGCAGGATCCTGAAGGCCCTCGAGCGTCCGGCCCTTGGCGCTCACGATCCCCGCGGTGACGGTGAACTGCAGGTTGAGCGGGTTCCCCACCGCCAGTACCCAGTCGCCGATCCGCGACGCGTCGGAATTCCCCAGCGGAATCGGAGTCAGGCTGCTGGCGTTGATCTTGATCACCGCGACGTCCGTCGCCGGGTCCCGGCCCACGACCCGCGCATCGAACTCGCGATTGTCCAGGAGTGTGACCTTCACATGATCGGCGTCGGCGACGACGTGGTTGTTGGTCAGGATGTAGCCGTCCTGGGACACGACGAATCCCGAGCCCGAGCCCCGACGGACCTGCGGCCTGCGCGGGTTCTGGTTGGGGCCGAAGAAGTAGTCGAAACCCGGCGGCAGATCCGGGTGCGGCGCCGCCTGGACCTTGCTTTGCGTCTCGATGTAGACCACCGAAGGCCGCACGCGCTCGGCGATGTCGGCGAAGCTCGGCACCACACCGTCCGCCGTGCGTGCGCCGATCCCGCCCGAAACGGCGGCGTAGTGCACGCCCCTCGCCGACTGCGCCTGGCCCGGCCTCGGGAGATTGAGCGCCGACGCGAACGCCAGCCCTGCGGCGAACGCGACGGCGACGATTCCGCCCAGTTTGAGCAAGTCCCGACCCCTCGACGACATGCGCCTACCTCCGCAAACCGGGAATGAAGCCTACTCCACCCGTGCTCCCCGGCCGGTTGCTACTTCGCCGGCTTGGAGTCGTCCACGATCTCGTAGTCCGCGTCGACCGCCTCGTCCTTCTTGCGCTCGGTCCCGCCCCCGGCGGCGTCGCCGGCCGGCTGATCGGCCGCCCCGGACGCGCTCGCCGTCTGGCTCTGGTAGAGGGAGCGGCCGGCCTCGCTGTAGGCGCCCGACAGCGCCTCCGACGCCTTGCGGATCTCGCCGGCGTCGCCGGAGCGCAGCGCCTTCTTGGCGCCGTCGACGGCTTCGTCGAGCCGCTTCTTGACCGAGGCCTCGAGCTTGTCCGACCACTCCTTCGAGTTCTTCTCCACATCGTACACCAGCGCGTCGAGCCGGTTCTTGGTCTCGATCTCCTCGCGCCGGCGCTTGTCGTCCGCCGCGTGCTCCTCGGCGGCCTTCATCATCCGGTCGATCTCCTTGTCCGACAGCCCGGAGGAGGCCTCGATCCGGATCTTCTGCTCCTTCCCCGTCGCCTTGTCCTTCGCCGTGACGTGCAGGATGCCGTTGGCGTCGATGTCGAACGTTACCTCGATCTGCGGCATGCCGCGCGGCGCCGGCGGAATCCCGGTGAGCTGGAACTTGCCGATCGTGCGGTTGTCGATCGCCATCTCCCGCTCGCCCTGCAGCACGTGGATCTCGACGGTCGTCTGGTTGTCGTCCGCCGTTGAGAACACCTCCGAACGCTTGGTCGGGATCGTCGTGTTCCGCGGGATCAGGACCGTGGTCACCCCGCCCAGCGTCTCGATGCCGAGCGACAGCGGCGTGACGTCGAGCAGCAGAATGTCCTTGACCTCGCCGGCCAGCACGCCGCCCTGGATCGCGGCGCCGATCGCCACGACCTCGTCCGGGTTCACCCCCTTGTGCGGCTCCTTGCCGAAGAACTCCTTCACGATCTCCTGGACCTTCGGCATGCGCGTCTGCCCGCCGACCAGGATGACCTCGTTCACGTCCCCCGGCTTGAGGTTCGCGTCCGCCAGCGCCTTCTTCATCGGCTCCAGCGTGCGCTGTACCAGGTCGTCCACCAGGCTCTCGAGCTTGGCCCGGGTCAGCGTGATGTTGAGGTGCTTGGGCCCCGCCTGGTCCGCGGTGATGAACGGCAGGTTGATCTCCGTCTGCATCACGGTCGACAACTCGCACTTGGCCTTCTCCGCCGCTTCCTTGAGGCGCTGCAGCGCCATCGCGTCCTTGGACAGGTCGATCCCCTGGTCCCGCTTGAACTCGCCGACCAGCCAGTCGATCACCCGCTGGTCGAAGTCGTCGCCGCCCAGGTGCGTGTCGCCGTTGGTGCTCTTGACCTCGAACACGCCCTCGGCCAGCTCGAGGATGGAGATGTCGTACGTGCCGCCGCCCAGATCGTAGACGGCGACCTTCTCTTCCTTCTTCTTGTCGAGGCCGTACGCCAGCGCCGACGCTGTCGGCTCGTTGATGATCCGTACCACGTCGAGGCCGGCGATCTTGCCCGCGTCCTTCGTGGCCTGGCGCTGGGAGTCGTTGAAGTACGCCGGGACCGTGACGACCGCCTTCTCGACCTTGTGGCCGAGATAGTCCTCCGCCGTCTGCCGCATCTTCTGGAGGATCATCGCCGAGATCTCCGGCGGCGTGTACCGCTTGCCGCTGATCTCGACCGACGCCAGATCGTTCTGGCCCCCGGCGACCTTGTACGGCACGCGCTTGCTCTCCTCGACCACCTCACCGATGCGCCGCCCCATGAACCGCTTGATCGAGAAGACGGTGTTGAGCGGATTGGTGACCGCCTGCCGCTTGGCCACCTGGCCCACCAGCCGCTCGCCGTCCTTGGTGAACGCGACGACCGAGGGCGTGGTGCGGCCGCCCTCGGCGTTCGGGATCACGACCGGATCCCCGCCCTCCATCACCGCGACCACGGAGTTGGTGGTGCCCAGGTCTATGCCAATGATCTTCTCAGCCATGGCTCGGTCTCCCAACGCATCAAAGGTAGATGTGCGACGGGTGCACACCGTCGCAGGAGCAAGGGACGTGCCCCGCTTTTCTGCCAATTCGGCAGCGAGCTAACACGTTGCCACGCTTGGGGGTGCGTTGACACACCCGGAGGACTGGTTAGGTTGGGCGCGTGATCCCCTATCGCGACGAGAACCCTACTCTCAAGACCCCGGTCGTCACCTACACGATCGTCGCGCTGAACGTGCTGGTGTGGATCGTGGTGCAGGGTGGAGGGCTGGCCTTGCCGCTGGCGAGATCGGTGTGCGAGCTGGGACTGATTCCGGGGGAGCTGACGGGGCAGGTGGCGTCGGGCACGACGTTCCAGATGGGTCCCGATCTGTTCTGCCAGGTGGAGGGCGCACGCCACTTCGGGCACGTGCTGACCTCGATGTTTCTCCACGGTTCGTGGATGCACATCATCATGAACATGTGGTTCTTCTGGATCTTCGGGAACAACATCGAAGACTCGATGGGGCGGGCGCGGTTCGCCGCCTTTTACCTGATGTGCGGGACCGCGGCCGCGCTGGCGCAGGTGGCGATGGATCCCGCCTCGCAGGTGCCGGTGGTCGGGGCGTCGGGCGCCATCAGCGGGGTGATGGGGGCCTACCTGGTGCTCTACCCGCGGGTCCGGGTGTACACGCTGGTGCCGCTCGGTTTCTTCCTGACGACGATCGCGCTGCCGGCCTGGGCGATGTTGGGCTACTGGATCGTGCTCCAATTCCTGGGTGGGTTGCCGGAGCTGGCTGGAGCGCAGGGCAATGGCGGTGTGGCGTTCTGGGCGCATATTGGAGGCTTCATCGTCGGGGCGGCCACGATCAAGCTGTTCGCGAACACGGCGTATCTCGCGTCGCGCAGACAGAATCCGTGGGCACCGCAGCGCTTGAGGTGGGGGTGAGATCGAGGACGGGGAGGTGATGATGTGATGAAGTGATGGAGGTGATGCAGTGATGATGGCCTCGCGCCCGTCATCACTTCCTCACGTCATCACCTGCATCACCACCATCACCTCCCCGTGGGGGAGGGCTTGAAGGGTGTATCTGGCCAGGATCGTCGGACGGCTGGTTTCGACCGTGAAGCAGGATACGCTTCACGCGATCCCGCTGCAGTGGCTCCAGCCGGTGGACGCGTCCGGGAACGACTGCGGCGCACCGCTCGTGGCGGCGGACACTTTCGGCCTCGGGCCGGGGGAGTTGTGCTACTACATCACCGCTCGAGAGGCGTCGATCGCATTGTGGAGGCTCGACGTGGCGGTGGATGCGGCGGTGGTCGGCAAAGTGGACCGGATCGACCTCGGACAGAAAGACGACGGGAAGGTGAGGAAGTGATGATGTGATGAGGTGATGACGTGATGTTGGGCGCATGCATCATCACCTGCTCACATCATCACCATCATCACTCCATCACCTCCCCGTCTGTAGGAGGCGGATTTGTATCTCGCGACTGTCGTCGGAGATGTGGTCTCGACCCACAAGAACGAGCGCCTGGAGGGCAAGAAGCTGCTCCTCGTGCGGCGGCTGGCGCTCGACCTCAAGCCCGAGGGTACGGAGGTCATCGCGCTCGACGTGGTGGACGCCGGGGTCGGCGACCACGTGCTGGTGGTGCAGGAGGGGTCGTCGGCGCGGAAGATCTTCGACGACCCGTGGTTGCCGGTGCAGGCCGTGATCGTGGGCGTGCTGGACCGCGTGGACATCGGCGGGAAGCAGGTGCTATGAACGACAACGAGCTCGACCGGCTGGCGGCGGACGTGGTGCGCCGGGTGCTGCGGCAAGCGCACGCCGGCTCCGGCGCGTCGCCGCGCTCGGGGGCGGGCGCCGTAGCCGTGCATCCGTCGGCCGGGAGCTCGGCGCGGCCGCTGGAGGACATCTCGTGGCGCGGGCCGCAGGTGCAGCTCGCGGCGTGGACGCCGGCGTCGGGGCCGCGACGGGTCGCGGACTTCGTGGACCACACGCTGCTCAAGGCGGAGGCCACACGGGCCGACATCGTGAAACTGTGCGCGGAGGCACGGGAGCACCGGTTTGCTGCGGTGTGCGTCAACCCTGTCTGGGTGGACGTGTGCGCGGCGGCGCTGTCGGGCACCGACGTCGCGGTGGCGAGCGTATGCGGCTTCCCGCTGGGCGCGACGACGTCGGAGGTGAAGGCGGCGGAGGCGGCGGAGGCGGTCTCGCGCGGCGCCGCCGAGGTGGACATGGTCGCGGCCATCGGCCACATCAAGGGCGGTGAGTGGCGTCATGTCGAGGACGACATCCGCGCGGTGGTGGAGGCGTGCCGCCGGGGCGGCGCGCTGGTGAAGGTGATCATCGAAAGCGCGGTCCTGGCCCCGGAGGACATCGTGAAGGCGTCCGCGGTGGCGAAGCTGGCGGGCGCGCACTTTGTGAAGACGTCGACCGGGTTCCACCCCGCCGGCGGCGCGACGGTCGACGCGGTGCGGCTGATGCGGTTGACGGTGGGCGACGACCTGGGCGTGAAGGCGGCCGGCGGGGTGCGCGACTGTGCCACGGCGCTGGCCATGATCGGCGCGGGCGCGAGCCGGATCGGCACGTCGAGCGGCGTGAGCTTCGTGGGCTGCCTCGGCCCGGCGCCGCTTTCGCTGGCGGAGCTGCTGGCGCAGCCCGGCGCGCACGCCGCCAGCTGCCGGAGCGGGAGCTGCGCGGTTCCCGCTGGCGGCCAGCCCTACTGATGGCCTCGCCGGAGCGCCCGACTCACCTGCGGCTGCCCACCCTCGGCGCGGCGATCGAGGTGGCGCTCGCGACGTTCCGGCGCTTCCCGCTGGTGCTGGTGTGCGGGATCGCGGCCGCGACCGCCGCTATCCTGATCAGCGAGGACTTGGGGCCAGCCTGGCTCCACGGCCGGATGCTCGCAGCGGCGACGCTGGGACTGCCACTGTTCGTCGCCGTGACGTTGCTCGACGAGCGACTGCGGTCGGCTGTGGCACGGGCGGCTCTGGTGCTCACCGCCCTGGCGGGGCTGGTGGCTGTCCACGCCTCCTGGGACGGATGGTCGAAGCCGGTGCAGTTCGCGCGCTACGCCGAGCTCAGCCTGGCCTTCCACCTGCTGGTGGCCTTCCTGCCCTTCGTCGGCCGCGACCGTCCGACGGCGTTCTGGCAGTACAACCGCGCCTTGTTCGAGCGGTTCCTGGCGGCGGGTGTGTCGTCGGCCACGCTCTTCCTGGGGCTCGCGCTCGCCCTGGCTGCGTTGGACAAGCTGTTCGGCGTGGAGCTGCCGCACCAGGCGTACTTCCGGGTCTGGGTCCTCTGCGCGTTCGTGTTCAACACGTGGTTCTTCCTCGGCGGCGTTCCGGGCGACCTCGATGCGCTGGAGGCGCCGCGCGCGTACCCGGCCATGCTTCGGGTCTTCGCGCAGTACACGCTCGTCCCGCTCGTGACGGTGTACCTGGTCATTCTGACCCTCTACTTCGGCAAGGTCGTGGTGTTGTGGGACTGGCCCAGCGGATGGATCGGCTATCTCGTGTCGGGCGTAGCGGGCGCGGGGATCCTCGCGCTGCTGCTGGTGCACCCGCTCGCCGAGCAGGAGGACCAGCGGTGGATCGTAGTGTTCGCGCGGGACTTCTGGCTCGGGATCCTCCCCGCGGTCGTGATGCTGTGGCTGGCGATCTACCAGCGGGTGCACCAGTACGGGTTCACCGAGTCGCGCTACTTCCTGCTCGTCCTGTCCGTATGGCTGGCAGCGATCGCGGTGTACTATGCCGCCACACGCTCGCGGAAGATCCGGGCGATTCCGGCCTCACTGTGCGTGCTGGCATTGCTGACGTTTGCCGGTCCGTGGGGCGCGTACTCGGTGTCGCGGCGGAGCCAAGTCGGCCGAGTGCGGGACCTGTTGGTGGCGCACGGGATCGTGGTGGACGGGCACATTCGCCGGGCGGCCGCTGCTGTTCCACGGGCCGACCGGCGGGATCTCTCGGGCGCCGTACGGTATCTCGTGGAGACCCACGGCAGCATGGCGCTCGCGCCGCTGCTCGGGGACTCGTTCGCGGCGAAGGTCATCGTCCCGGCCGACCGGAGCCGCGCCGACCCCGAGGCACGCGCGCGGGCCATCGTCGAGTCGCTCGGCGTCTCGTACGAATACCGGTGGGAGAATCCGGCCGGCTCGGCGCCGCCGTTCTCGTTCCGCGCCGACGATCGCGGCGTGATGTCCGTCGCGGGCTACGACATCCTGCTGAGGATCCAGAACAACCCTACGCCAGTTCAGGCGCGCGACAGCGGTCTGGACGCGGTCCTGGTGCGCGCAGCACGGAGCATCCGGATCTTCCGGGCGGGGCAGGCGCTGCTCGACGTGCCGCTGGACTCGGTGCTTGTCCGCGCCCGCGCCGCCGCCACGGGTCGGCGGCTGGACGCGCTGCCACCTTCGGTGCTGCGCGCCGAGGCCGCGAACGCGCAGGTGCGTGCGGTTGTGCTCTTGCGGAGCGTTGACGGACAGTTCGGTGCCCAGGGGCCGGAGGTGAGGAATATCTCGGGGGACGTGCTGGTGCAGCTGCGTTCCGGCCGTTAGGCTAGGACGCGCTCTTCGTCTCGACCAGCGGCGCGACGCGCACCGCCACCGCGCGCCCCAGCAGCTTGCCGAGCAGGTCCGCTTTCCGCTGCGCGCCCCACAACTCGAGCTTCAGGTCGGTCGTCACCAGCCGTGGCACCACGTCCACCAGCAGGCGGTCCGGCATCAGACGCAGCCGCATCGCCTCCACGGCCGAGACGTGGCCGCGGTCCAGGCCGCAGGCGACCCGGAGCAGCGCCGCCAGGCGGCGCACCAGGGCGCGGTCCTCCGCCTCGAGTGACGCGAACTCGAGATGCTTCTTGCTCGGGCTCCGCTTGCGATGGTAGCGGCTGATCAAGGCGACGAGGAGCCGCTCGCGCGGCGTGAACGGCAGCGACTCGGCGTGCGCGATGAGGTGGTAGCTGTGCTTGTGGTGGCTGCGGTACGACACCAGCTGACCCACGTCGTGGAGCAGCGCCGCCGCCTCCAGCAGGTCCCAGTCTTCCGGGGCGCAGCCCAGCCGCTTGCCCAGCACGTCGAACAGCTTCCGGGCGAGGCGCGCCGTCTGCTCGCCGTGGCGGCGGTCGGTGCGGCAGCGGTCGGCAAACCGGCGCAGCACCTTGGCCTTGGTTGGCGTCGGCGCGTCGGCGGCCGGGCGCGACAGGTGGATCAGCAACCCTTCCCTGAGGCCGAAGGCCGAGACGGTAACCTTCGGCGCGTCGAACAGCTCGAGTACCTCGGCCGCGACCGCGAGGCCGGCGACGATGATGTCCGAGCGCTCCGGGTTCAGGCCCTTCACCTTGCGCCGCTCCTCGACGCTCATCGCGGCGAGCCACTCGAGGATGCGCTGCAGCTCGGGGAGTGGGACGGAGGAGCCGTGCACGCCGCCGGGCGGCACCGCGCCGCGGTCCCGGGCGGCGGCGACACGCGCGAGGTTGGTAAACGTGCCCCCGGAGCCGAACAGCTTGGCCGCGGCCCACTCGCGGTTCGGGACCGCGCGGCGGAGCTTCTGCCGCACGGCGCCCCTGAGGCGCCGCACCCCTTCGCCGGCGTCGCCGGCCCCCGCCAGGTATTGCTCGGTCAGCCGCACCGCACCGAAGGGCAGCGAGACGACGCGGTCCACCAGTCCACCGACCGCCAGCACCAGCTCGAGGCTGCCGCCGCCGATGTCGGCCACCACGGCACGCCCGCGGCCGATCGGGAAATGCTCGCTCACGGAGAGGAACGCCAGCCGCGCCTCGGTCTCCCCGTCGATGACTTCCAGCGGGATGCCGAGTTCCTTCTTGACACGCTCGGCGAACTCCGCCCCGTTCGTGGCGTCGCGCACCGCGGCGGTCGCCACCAGCGCGAGGCGCGAGGCCCCCCGGCGCTCGGCGGCCTGGACCATGCGACCGAGCGACTCCAGGGCACGCTCCACCGACTCGGCAGCGAGCACGCCGCTGGACGAGAGCCCGCGCGCCAGCCGGGGCTGGTCCTTGAGATCGTCGATGACCTGAAGGTGGCCGTCCTCGCCGCGCTCGGCGATCAGGCAGCGAATCGAGTTGGAGCCGACGTCGATGGCGGCGAAACGTTCAGTCGTCGGCGACATCGGCCACGGGCGTCAGCAGCGTCGGATCGAGCAGGTTCGCGACTTCGCGCCGCAGTTCGGCCTGAACCTCTTCGACCGACCGGGACGCGTCGATCGGCGTGAAGCCGTACTGCGCGGTCATCCGGTCGAATTCCTCGAGCATCAAGCTCTGGTACTTGCGGAACGAGCTGTACAGGTCGGGCGCCAGTCCGATATCGCGCCCTGCCTCCCAGTAATCCAGCTCCCCGCCACGCCGCAGCGTGCGGCGGATCAGCTCGTCGGGATCGAGCCTGAGGAAGAACACCCGCCGCGGAATCAGCGCGAAGCCGTACAGCTTGGCGAGCCATTCGCGGTCGAGGCCGCGGGTCGCGCCGCGCGCAATGGTGGTGTAGATGTAGCGGTCCGCCAGGACCACGAACCCGCTGCGCAGTGCCGGGATGATCTCGTGCTCGACCCGGTCGGCGAGGTCGGTGGCGTAGAACAGCGCCATCGTGGTACGGTCGAAGGAATGCCCTTCCTTGGCCAACTCGATGCCGCGCCGCGTGAGCGCCGAGCGCACCAGGCCGGTCGAGGAGACGGCGAAGCCCTGGCCCTCGAGCCAGCCCTGGAGCAGCTCGATGTGGGTCGAGCGCCCGACGCCGTCCGCCCCTTCGACGACGATCAGGTTGCCCGGCAGCTCGCTGCCCATCGTGAGCTTGGCGAGGCCGGAACCGTAGAAGCGGGTCTCCATCATCATCGTTTCACCGGGTGCCCGTCGCGTGCAGCGTGGCGCTGGCCGGGGCCGTGCGCGGCGCGTGCGTCCGGCGCAGGCCCTTCAGGATGGGCTTGACGAGCTTGCGCATCTCGCGCTGCTGCTCCACCACGGACCGGCCGCCGTCGAGCACCGTCAGGCCGAATTCATCCGCCACGCGGTTGTACTCCTCCAGCACCCGATTCTGGAAGACGCGGAACGAGGTGATCGGGTCGGGCGAGAGTCCCAGGTCCATCCCGGCTTCGTGGAACTTGAGCTGGATGCGGCCCCCGGTGATCCGCGCGACCGCCGTGTCGATGTCCACCTTGAAGTAGAGCGACAGGTCCGGACGGGTGGCGAAGTCGTACATGTTCCTGATCCAGGCGGGGTCGCAGCCGCGCGCCGCGTCGCGCGCGAACGCCGTGTAAGCGTAGCGGTCGGCCAGCACGATCAGCCCGGCCTGGAGCGGTGGCAGGATCGAGCGCTCATGCCGGTCGGCGAAGTCCGTCGCGTGGATCAGCGAAAAGGTCGTCGGAGAGAACAGGTTCTTCTTCTTGCCGCGCTTGGTCGTGTCCTTGACGATCGGGCTGGAATTCCACTCCGTGAACGACACGTCGTAGCCTTCCGACACTAGGAAAGTCTGGAGCAACGACAGTTGCGTGGACTTGCCCGAGCCGTCGATGCCCTCGACGACGATCAGCCGCCCGGGGAAGCTGTGGGGGTCGTGGATTGCCATGGTTCCTTCAAGAGGCGGCGTCCGGCGCTGGCCGCTCGTCCTCGGCGTGATGCTTGATAGTCTTCCCTTCCTCCAGGAAAACTACGTCCTCGGCCACGTTCGTGGCGAGGTCGGCGACACGCTCCAGGTTCCGGCTGACCAGGATCAGTTCCATCCCGGGTTTGATAACTCGTTGATCCTCCATCATATGCGTGAGCAGGATGCGGAACACGGAGTCGTTCAGGGAGTCCACCGCGTCGTCGCGCCGGCACACGGCCCGGGCAAGCGGAGCGTCACCTCTGACGAAAGCCGAAAGCGCGTCTGAGAGCATCTGCCGGGAGAGCCGCGCCATCTCGACGATCTCGGGTGCCGGGACAATGTGCGGGTAGCTGGCCAGGTGTTCCGCCGACTGCGCGATATTCACGGCGTGGTCGCCCACGCGCTCCAAGTCTCCCACGATCCGGACGGCGGCAAAGATGAGGCGCAGGTCCTTGGCCATCGGCTGGTGCAGGGCGATGAGCTGGAACGCCTGCTCCTCGATGCTGCTCTCCAGCGTGTTGATGGTGCGGTCGCCCCGGATGACTTCCTGCGCCTTGGCGCGGTCCCGTGTCAGGAGCGCCTCGACGGCGTTGCCGACCGCCTCCTCCGCCTCCGCCGACGCCGCCAGCAGGCGCTGCTTGAGGTGCGACAACTCTTCATGGAAGTGGCGGCCGGGCTCGAGGGGCGTGCTCATCCGAATCTCCCGGTGATGTAGGCGTCGGTGCGCTCGTCGCGCGGGCTGGTGAAGATCTGCTGCGTCGTCCCGAACTCGACCAGCCGGCCGAGGAAGAAGAACCCCGTGTAGTCGGACACGCGCGCGGCCTGCTGCATGTTGTGCGTCACGATGACGATGGTGTAGTAGCGCTTCAGGTCAACGATCAGCTCCTCGATCTTCTGCGTGGCGATGGGGTCCAGGGCCGAGCAGGGCTCGTCCATCAACAGCACCTCGGGCTCGTTCGCCAGCGCGCGGGCGAGACACAGCCGCTGCTGCTGGCCACCCGAGAGCGAGGTGCCGGGGTCGTCGAGCCGGTCCTTGACCTCATCCCACAGCGCGGCGCTGCGGAGTGACCGCTCCACGATCTCGGGCAGCTCGCGCTCGCCGGCCGACCCGGTCACCCGCGGGCCGTACGCCACATTGTCGAAGACGGTCTTGGGAAACGGGTTCGGGCGCTGGAACACCATCCCGATCCGGCGGCGCAGCTCCACCGGGTCTACCGACGGGCGGAACACCGATTCCCCGTCGAACGCGATGTCGCCCCGGTGCCGCGTGGCCGGCAGCAATTCCTGGAGCCGGTTGATCGAGCGGAGGAAGGTGGATTTCCCGCACCCTGACGGACCGATGAGGGCGGTGACGGCGTTGGGCTTGGCCTCGACGCTGATGTCGAACAACGCCTGCTTGGCGCCGTACCAGAACGAGTACTTGGTCGCGGCCAGCGTGCCGATGAGCCGCACGGTCCCGCCGGGCGTGACCCGGACCTTGGGGGCGGCGGTCATCCGAAGCGCCCGGTGATGTACGCCTCGGTTTGAGGCTTCAGCGGAGCGGTGAAGATCCGGGTGGTCGGGCCGACCTCGATCAGCTCCCCGAGGTAGAAGAACGCGGTCACGTCCGAGACTCGCCCCGCCTGCTGGAGGTTGTGGGTCACGATCACGACGGTGAACTCCCGCTTCAGCTCCTGGACCAGCTCCTCGATGTGGGCGGCGCCGGCGGGATCGAGCGACGCCGTCGGCTCGTCGAGCAAGATCACCTCAGGCTCCGGGGCCACGGTGCGCGCGACGCACAGCCGCTGCTGCTGCCCACCCGAGAGGTTAAGCGGAGACTCGCTGAGCCGGTCCTTGACCTCGTCCCACAGAGCCGCGCGCTTCAGCGCGTGCTCGACGATGTCCGCGCGCTCGGCGCGCGAGATCCTGGGACCGATCACGAGTCCCGCGGCGACGTTCTCCGCGATGCTCATGGTGGGGAACGGCGTGGGCCGCTGAAACACCATGCCGATGCGGCGGCGCACCTGGATCGGGTTGATGCCCGGCTCGTAGATGTCGTAGCCGTCCAGCAGGACCCGTCCGGTGACGCGCGTGTCCGGCACCAGCTCGTGCATCCGGTTGAGGGACCGGAGCAGCGTGGACTTGCCGCAGCCCGACGGCCCGATCAGGGCGGTGACGGTGTTCTCGTGGCAGGCGAGCGTGACGTCCCGCACTCCGGAGCTGCTGCCGTACCAGGCGGTGAGCCCCTCGGTCGCGAGACGCGGCACGGTCGCGGGCGCCGCCCGCGGAGGTGCGGCGGCGGCTTGGGTCGGCGGTGTCGTCACGTGCGGAGCCTGCCGCAAGCGCTCAGGCGTGCTGACGCTTGGCACGCACCACCGCCCGGGCGATGAGGCTGAGGGCCAGGACCAGCACGATCAGCACCAGAGCGCCCGCCCACGCCTGCCGGTGCCACTCGTCGTACGGGCCGACCGCGTAGTTGTAGACCTGCAGGGGCAGCGCCGCCATCGGCGCCTGCAGCCGGGTCGAGAAGAACTGGTTCCCCAGCGCCGTGAAGAGGAGCGGCGCCGTCTCGCCGGCCACGCGGGCCACCGCCACCAGGCACCCAGTGACAATGCCGGCGCCCGCCGTGCGGGCCACGATCAGCAGCGACGTACGCCATCGCGGGTACCCCAGGGCGAGACCGGCCTCGCGCAACGAGTTGGGTACCAGGCGCACCATCTCCTCGGTGGTTCGGGCCAGGATCGGCACCAGGATCACCGCCAGGGCGCATCCGCCGGCCAGGGCCGAGAAGTGGCCCATCGGTTTGACCAGCCAAGTCCACGCGAAGATGCCGATGACGATGGACGGGACACCGTTGAGGACGTCGGCGACGAATCGGATCGTGAAGCCGAACCGTCCGCCGCCGAACTCCGCCAGGAAGATACCGGTGGCCACGCCGATCGGCACGCCCACCGTGCAGGCCAGCCCGACGATGATCAGGGTGCCGACGATGGCGTTGGCGAATCCCCCGCCCGGCTCCCCGACCGGCACGGCGGACTTGACGAAGAAGTCCCAGTTGATCGACCCCGCGCCCTTCAGCAGCAGCATGCCGAGAATGGCCGCGAGCGGCAGGATGGCGAGCGCGGCGGCGCCGTAGGTGACGCCCGTCATGGTGGAGCCGACCAACCGGCGGGCGATGCGTCCGTGCATCATATGGCTGTGCTGCCGATCGCCGAGCCGCGGGCGACGCGCCAGACCAGCACGCGGGCCAGGGCGTTGACGGCGATCGTAATCAGGAACAGCACGGCGCCCACGAAGAACAGCGCCGAGAGATGGATGTCCGACACCGCCTCGGAGAACTCGTTGGCGATGGCCGCGGCGATGGTGTAGCCGGGCTGGAGCAGCGATGCCGAGACCTCGTGGCGGTTCCCGATCACCATCGTCACGGCCATCGTCTCGCCCAGCGCGCGGCCGAGGCCGAGGATCACCGCGCCGATGATCCCCGCCCGGCCGTACGGGAGGATCACCGTCCAGACCGTTTCCCAGCGGGTCGCGCCGAGCGCGAGGCCGGCCTCGCGCTGGGAGGGCGGGACCGCCAGCAGCACCTCGCGCGACACCGCGGCGATGTAGGGCAGCACCATGATCGACAGGATGACGCCGCCGGCCAGGACCGACGGGCCGTAAAACACGCCGCCGAAAATGGGCAGCCAACTGAGCGCATGCCGCGCGACCGGCCAGAAGTGATCGCGGAGTAGCGGGATGAGGACGAAGATTCCCCACAGGCCGTAGATCACGCTCGGCACCGCGGCCAGCAGCTCGATGAGGGTCGCCGCCGGCGTGCGTATCCAGCGCGGCGCGAACTCGGTCAGGAAGATCGCGCACCCCAGGGCCAGGGGGACGGCGATCACCAGCGCGACGAGCGACGAATACAGGGTACCGAAGATGAGCGGGAGCGCGCCGAACTCGCCGCGCACCGGGTCCCACGTGCTGTGCGTCAGGAATCCGAAACCGAACTTGGCCACCGCTGGCCAGGCGTTCACCCCGAGTTCCAGGGCGATCGTCACGAGCACCAGCGGCAGCAGGAGTGCGAAGACGGTGAGCACGGTGCGATAGACGACATCGCCCGGGCTCACCGTCTTCAACGCCCGCCAGCGTTCCTCGGCCGTTGCCTGAGGTGAGGCCTCCGGCTCCAGAACGGCGGCGGGGATGGTCACGGAGCTAGCGGCCGCGCCGGCCGTAGCCGGCAGGCAGCACGGCGGTGCCGTTCACCGTGATGCTCTTGAGGCGCTGCTCTTCGAGCTGGACGACGCGATCCGGCAGCGTCGCATAGCCCAGGGCGTTGCAGTACTTCTGTCCTTCGTGCGTCGCCCACCAGACGAACTCCACTAGCGCCCGTCCCTTGACCGGGTCGCTGATCTGCTTCGGTACCAGCAACCAGGTGAACGAGGCGATCGGGTAGGCCTGGGCCCCCGCGGGGTCGGTGATGGACACGCGGAAGTCCGTGTTCTCGTCGAGTGCCGAGACCGCCGCGGTGGCCGCCGCGGTCGTGGACTCCAGCGAGGCGTCGATGTAGTTGCCGGCGCTGTTCCGCACCGCGCCGTAGCCGATCTTGTTCTGGAGCGCGTAAATGAGTTCCACGTAGCCGATCGAGCCGGGGGTCTGCTTCACGGTGTTGGCCACGCCGGGGTTGCCCTGCCCACCGAGCCCAACCGGCCAGTTCACCGACGTGCCCTTGCCGACGCGCTGGGCCCAATCCGGGCTCACCTTGGAAAGATAGTCGGTCCAGATGTACGTGGTCCCGGAACCGTCGGACCGGTGGGCCACCACGATGTCCTGGTCGGGCAGCTGGACGTCGGGATTGATGGCGGCGATGCGGCTGTCGTTCCACTTCGTAATCTGCCCGAGGAAGATCCCGGCTAGGACTTCACCCGTGAAACGCAGCTTCGCGTTCACGCCCGGGATGTTGTAGGTGGGGACCACCGCGCCCAGCACCGTCGGCAGGTGCATCACGTTGCCGTGCACGACGGCGATCTGCGAATCCGTCATCGGGCCGTCGGTGGCGCCGAAATCCACCGTGCGATCGGTGAACTGCCGGATGCCGCCGCCGGAGCCGATGGACTGGTAGTTGATCTGGACGTGGGGCCGGACGACGGTGTACTCCAGCATCCACTTGGAATAGATCGGGTACGGGAACGTGGCCCCCGCACCCGTGACGCGGATCTCGGCCTGGGCAGAGAGTGATCCGGCGAGGGCCACCAGTCCCACTGCGGCCGTCGCTGCTGCTCGAATGACGTGACGCATTCGGAAACACTCCTCACTTAGGAATTGAACATCGCCTAGAAGTTGAACATCGCTTGGAAGAACGCGGACTGCCGGTTGGCGTAGGTAACGTAGCCGCTGCCTGACGGCACGACGAAGCCGCTCTGGTACGACAGGAGATCCACATCGGCGAGCAGGCGGAGGTTCGGGTTGAGCTGGTACGCCAGCCCCGCGATGATGCGTGTCAGTTTGTCGGTGCCGGCGCTGGCCGGGCAGGACGCGACCGCGGGCGTAGCGGGCGTGCACGTGTTGGGATCCGTAATGTCTACGCGCCCGAGCACGGAGAGCCGGGTCGCCGGGAAGTGGAACACGCCGTAGGCGCTGATGACGCTGCCGGTCCTCTTGGTCACAGGGTTGACGGGGTTGGTCACCGGGGAGGTCGCGCTCGTGCCGGCCGTGGTGATGTTCCCGCCCGTGGTCGTGTCCGTCGTCGAGGCGTACTGGGCCGCGAGGGTCAGGTCCATCGAACGGTACGAGGCCATCCCGATGAAGCGGTTGCGCGTGCCGCCGGAGCTGGGTGTCCCGAGCCCGGCATAGCCCGTCAGGCGCAAACCACCGACCCGGCTTCCATCATCCGTGGCCAGCAGACGGTACGACGCGCGGGCCATGAGGTCCTTGCTCTGGTCGCCGAGCACGCCGCTGTAGCTCTCGCCGTTGTAGACGCCGACCTGGAAGTTGAACTGGTCGGCGTTGAACTTGCCGTCGATGCCGGCTCCGAAGTCCGACGACGACATGTAGCCGCCGCGCTCCATCGCCATCTGCCCCTGCATCCGATAGTCCCACAACGCCTCTTCATAGTCGAGCCACGGCGTGTGCATCTCGCCGATCTTGTAGGTGAGCGCGCTGCCTTCCGGCGTCCACGTCACGTACGCGTACTTGAGCCGGAAGGCGCGGGACCCCGGGATGTTGCTGTTGGTGAAGATGTCGGCGGTGACACGCGTGGCGATGCCGCCCGCGAACTTGCCGGTCACGTTGATGTACGCGCGCGTGATGTCGAAGTTATTGATGTGTTGGATGCTGCTGTCGGCCTTCAGGGTGTCCTTGGCCACCTGGTACTGGTACTGGGCGTAGACGACGCCGCTGACCGATACCTGCGCGGCCAACGGTGCGGCCCCTGCGGCCGCGAGCACCGCGGCGGCCGCGAGCGTTCGACGAGACAAGAGCGCCATATGCTGGGTCCTCAGCGTAAGGGAACGGTTGGTGCTGGGGGTCAGACGGGAACCATCGCCGCAAAGGAAACCCAGCCACGTCACGCCCGGATGGATACGGCGTAACGGCTTCGTAACGCCGGAGAGCGGCCACCGCGGGCGGGGACCCGGTGCCGGCCGCACGGTTACATGGATGTTACACAACTGCTTACCGGCCTGTTACAGGCCGCCGCGTTCTTGCAGGCGTGAGATTGGGCGCGGACGGCCGGGTCCTGGAGCGCGTGAGTCGGCGGTGCCAGTCGGAACTGGGCGTATGAACGGCACCGTCGCCTTCGTGCTCGCCATCGTTCTGGTCGCGTTCGTCTTCGACTTCGTCAACGGCTTCCACGACTCCGCAAACTCCATCGCCACCGTCGTTTCCACGCGCGTCCTCTCACCCCGGCTGGCGGTCGTGTGGGCGGCGTTCTTCAACTTCGTAGCCGCGTTCGGCTTCGGAACGGCGGTCGCGAAGACGATGGGCAGCGGCCTCATCAAGGTCGCCGTGATTGATCCCCAGGTGATCTTGGCCGGATTGATCGGAGCCATCGCCTGGGACCTGATTACCTGGTACTACGCCATCCCGTCGTCCTCGTCCCACGCGCTCATGGGTGGCTACGCGGGGGCGGCCATCGCCAAGGTGGGCATCGGAGCACTGGTGCCGGGCGGCTGGGTCAAGCCAATCGCGTTCATCTTCCTCGCGCCGCTCCTCGGATTTGCGCTCGGCGTCGTGATGATGGTGGCGGTCGCCTGGACCTTCCGGCGCGCCCACCCGCGCCAGATCGACTCGTGGTTCCGCAGGTTGCAACTCGTGTCGGCCGCAGCCTACAGCCTCGGCCATGGCACCAATGACGCGCAGAAGACGATGGGGATCGTGGTCGGGCTGTTGTTCTCCGCGCAGGCCGCGTTTCAGGCTTTTCCGCTGCGCTTCATGCACATCACCACGATGAGCGTGATTCCGCTGTGGGTGATCCTGTGGGCTCACGCCGCGATCGCGCTCGGCACGCTCGCTGGCGGCTGGCGGATCGTGCGCACGATGGGGCAGCGCATCACGAAGCTGCGGCCGTACGGAGGCTTCTGCGCGGAGTCGGCGGGCGCGATGTCCCTGTTTCTCGCGTCGCACTTCGGCGTCCCCGTCTCGACCACGCACACGATTACCGGTGCGATTAGCGGCGTCGGTGCGACCCAGCGGATCTCGTCCGTCCGCTGGGGCATCGCCGGCCGCATCGTGTGGGCGTGGATACTCACGATTCCCTTCTCGGCCGTGATCGCGGCCGTCTCGTACCTCATCGTCCACGCGCTCTCGGCCTGACGGCAGGACCATGCCCCGCCCCGGCCGACGCGGGCGGCGTTAGGTAACGAGCCGGGCCGCCAGTGCCCCGGCCATGCCGAGGGCGGCGCCGGCAACCACATCCGCGGGATGGTGGACGCGGAGCCGGACGCGGGAGAGGCACACGGCCGTCGCCAGCGGCAGCATCACCGGAGCCAGCCACGGGTGGGCCAGCGCAATGCTCGTAGCCACTGCGGTGGACGCCGCGCTGTGGCCTGAGGGGAAGGAAAAAGGATCGGGAACGCCGACCAGGGCGAGCGGTACGCCGTTGGCGTCGCATGGCCTGGCACGCACGACCGTGCGCTTGAGGATCTGCACGGCCACGTGCGACAGGGCGTTGGCAAGCAGGGCGGCGCGCCCCAACTCGGCGAGGTGTCCACCGGCGAGGAACAGCACGAGCCCGATGCCGATCGTGCTCACGGCGTCGCCCAGGTGGGTGATCCAGCGCATCAGGCTACCGCGTCCAGTGCCTCGGCTGCGATGAACGCGTCGTGCAGAACGCGGCCTTCGTACTCGACCGGGATCTCGAGACCGAGTGACCAAAGCAGCGTCGGCGGAACGTCGAGCAGTGACACCGGCTCCCGCAGCACGTGGCGCCGCCGGATCCGCGGCCCCGCCAGAATCAGCGGGATGCGATCGTTGATCGGGTGGGGGGTGTCGTGGTCCCTCGCCTCGACCCCGCCCCCACCGTGGTCCGCCAGCACCAGCAGGAGCGAATCGGCGACGCAGGCGCGCAGCCGTCCGACCGCCACGTCGATCTCGCGCACGGCGTGCAAGTACGGCTCGGACATCCATCCCGACGCGTGGCCGGCGCGGTCGCAGTCGTTCACGTACACGATTACCAGGCCGTCGGGCACGAACCGCAGCCTGCCGAGGGCCGCGGCGGCAACGCGACGAGCCGGTCCTGCCGTTGTGACGAACCGGCCAACCCCCGCAACGGACGTCAGCACCCGGGCGATCGGCACCTCAGCGGACGCGATCTCACCTGCCACCAGGACGGTGTGGAGCCGCCGCGCCGAGAGTTCCCGCGGCAGCGGCCGGAGGCTCCCCAGCTTGCGCAGGGTGGCGAGCCCGGGCTCCACGAGCTGGTGCGTCGCAGGCCCGACGCCGGTCGTGAGCGAGAGCATGGCCGCGACGGTCGCGCTCGGACGAACCGTGAAAGCATGGGGGGCGTGGGCATAATCTTGCGCCAAGGCGTGCAGCGACGGTGCCAGCTCGGGCCGTATCGCATCCGGTCTGAGGCCGTCCACCAGGAACACTACGCAGCGCGCCATTGCCGATCCTCTCGTAGTCGCCGTCCGATCGCGACGGCGTACTCGTCCAGGAGCCGCTCGTTCTCCTCGTCGGCGTTCCGCATCACGGCCGCGAGCCGCGCGTCCTCGGCCATGCGGCGGCGCAGAGCGGAGTCGAGCACCAGCCGCGCGATCGCGGACGCAAATCCGCGGAAGTCGTCGGGCGGGACCAGGAAACCCGTCACCCCATCGGTCACACTCTCCCGGAAGCCGCCGGCGTCGGCGGCGATCACCGGCAGCCCGGAGGCCATCGCCTCGGGGGCGACCAGGCCACAGGTCTCGGTGCGGCTCGGCAGGACGCACAGATCGGCGCTGGCGTAGAGCGTGGCCAGGACCGGGACCTCGAGGAAGCCGAGATGGATGGCCCAGGGCATCGCTTCGGCGCAGCGGCGGGCCAGGGGCCCGTCCCCCGCGAACACGAATGCGGCGGCGCCCCGCAGCTGCTCGTGTGCGATCGTCCACGCGGCGATCAGGGCCTCGAGGTTCTTCTCCGCGGCCATCCGCCCGACGTGCAGGACCAGCGCGGCGCCGTACGGGACGCCCAGACGGTGCCGGAAGGCGGCGTCCCGTTTCCGGTGGTCGAACATCGCCGTGTCCACGCCACGTCCCCACACCCGGACGTGGGTCAGGCCCCGCCGCGCTAGCTCGGCGCGGACCGCCTCGCCCGGTGTGTGGACGAACTGCGCCGGACGATGGAACCAGAGCAGCCACCGCCAGATCAGAGGCTCGAGGCGGCCCAACCCGTAGTAGCGGCTGTGCTGGGGGAAGTCGGTGTGGTAACTCGTCACGAGGGGAATGCCGCGCCGCAGCGCGTACCGCCGTCCCACCACGCCCAGCGGTCCCTCCGTCATCACGTGCACCAGGTCGGGACGAAACGGATCCAGGAAATGCGCGACGCGTCGTGGCTGCGGCAGCGAGAGGCGTAGGGCCGGGTAGGAAGGGAAGGCCACAGAGGAGACGCGCAACTCGGCAGCCGCTGCACCCGGTTGCTCTTCCGGGTACTCCGGCGCGACCACGACGGCGTGCTGTCGGGCTCGGCCGAGCACCTCCACGACCCGCCGGACGATCGTGGTGACGCCGTTGACCTGCGGCGTGTAGGTGTCGGTGACGAGCGCGATGCGCACGGAGGCAAACGTGGTGCCGCCGCGTCAACGCGCGGCGACGCTGGCGTCACGCCTCAGTAACAGGTCTGGTGTCGGTTAGCCGGCGATCGGCTCGGGGAAGAGCATCCGGATGGTCGTGCCCGCGCCGAGGGTGCTGAGCGCTTCGACGCGGCCGCCGTGGGCCTCGACCAGGTGCTTGACGATCGCGAGACCAAGGCCCGTGCCTCCCAGCTCGCGCGAGCGCGCCGGGTCGACCCGGTAGAACCGCTCGAAGATCCGCGGCAGGTGCTCACTCGGGATGCCGACGCCGGTGTCGGTGATCTCGAGCTGCACCGCTGCCGGTCCCGGCGAGGCGGTGACGGTAATGTGTCCGCCGTCCGGCGTGTAGCGCACGGCGTTGTCCAGCACGTTGAGCAGGACCTGCCGCGCAGCCTGCGGGTCGGCGTACAGCTTCGTGTCGGCGATCCGCGTGCTGAGCGTCAATCTCGCGGCATCGGCGCGCGGCTTCAGGCTGCTCCACACCTCCTGCACCAGCGTGCCCAGCGGCACGTGCTCCGGCTGCGGCGACCACGCCCGGGACTCGATGCGCGAGAGGTCGAGCAGATCGTCCACCAGCTGCTGCATGCGGCGCGCGTTGCCGAGCACCTTCTCGAGGAAGTCTCTGCGCACCTCCGGGGGCACGTCTTCCGCCGCCAGCGTCTCGGCGTAGCCGCGGATCACGGTCAGCGGCGTCTTCAACTCGTGCGAGACATTTGCCACGAAGTCGCGGCGGACCGACTCGAGGCGCTTCAGGCCCGTGATGTCGTGCAGGACCAGCACGGCGCCACCGCCCGGCAGCGGGTGGCCGGAGAGGAGCGCCGTGCGGTCCTCCAGCTCGACCTCGAGGCCGGCGGTCTCTTCTCCGCGCAAGGCGCGCTCGACCGTCTCGTGGGCGGGGCGTTGGCGGAACAGCTCCAGCGCCGAGGGTGGGGCGGCGTCGGGGGCGAGCCTCAAGAGTCGCCGCGAGGCAGGATTCAGCGTCGTGACGGCACCCGCGCCATCGAGCGCGATGACGCCCTCCACCATCGAAGCCACGAGCGCCGTCATCTCGGAGCGTTCGCGCTCCAGCTCTCCCACCCGCTGCGACAGGTTCTCGTCGAGCGAGCGCAATGCCCGGGCGAGGTCGCCCACCTCGTCCCGCCCGCGGGTGTCGATCGCGGGCCGCTCGCCGCGGGCGATGGCCTGGGCGGCGTGGCGGAGCCGGAGGAGGGGGCGCGCGACGGCGCGCGAGAATCCGAGCGCCAGCAGGGCGCCCACCGCCAGGGCGAGCAGCCCGCCGAGCAGGACGGCGTTCTGCGCGTTCTGCACGACGGCGTCCACCTGGGGCAGCGGGGTGGAGACCCGCACCGCGCCGCCGGTGACCGGCATCGCCACCTTCAGCTCCCAGCGGCCGGTGGACACGCTGTGCCGGATGTCCGTTCCGGTGCGGCCGGCGAGGGCTTCGCGGAACTCCGGCCGGCTCGCGTGGTTCTCGAGGGTGGGCAGCTCGTCGTGCGGGAAATCGGAGTCCGCGATGACGACCCCAGAGCGGTCGATCACCGTGAGGCGGCGGCCTGTCGCCCGCCCGAGCTGGTGCAGGAGGGAATCCAGCTCCGCACCGTGGAGCGCTCCCACCGCGCGGGCCAGGTAGGCGGTCTCGCGGGTGACCTCGATCGTGGCCTCGCGCAGCAGCCGGGAGCGGAGCGAGCGGTCGGACGCGACGACCAGGGTCACCGTGCTCGCCGCCACCAGCACCACGTACGAGGTGAACAGCTTTCCCGGCAGCTTCATCGCCGGGGGGCCCCCTCGGCGGCACGGAACCGGTACCCGAAGCCGCGCACCGTCTCGAGCTGCGCCCCGGCCGCGCCGAGCTTCGCGCGGAGGCGCTGCACGTGCATGTCCACGGTGCGCGTCTGGATGTCGGGCTGAGATTCCCACACCGACTCCAGCAGCTGCGGGCGGGTCTGCACCCGGCCGCGCCGCTCGACCAGGAGCAGGAGCAGGCGGTACTCGAGCGCGGTGAGGGGCACGGGCGCGCCGCCGACGGTGACGGTGTGCGCTCCGCGGTCGATGGCGATGCCGCCGGCGTGCAGCACCGGCCCCGCGGCCGCGGCGGGCGCGCGGAGCCGGCGCAGGACGGCGCCGACCCGCAGCACCAGCTCCTCGGGGCTGAACGGCTTGGTGAGGTAGTCGTCGGCGCCGCCCGCGAGGCCCTTAATCCGGTCCGCTTCGTCGCGGCGAGCGGTAAGGACGATCACGCCGACCTGCTTCGTCTCTTCGCGGCGCCGGATTTCCTCCAGCACCTCGTATCCGCTGCGCCCGGGCAGCATGAGGTCCAGGACGACCAGGTCCGGAGGCTCGAGGGTGACCGCCTCCAGCGCCGCGAAGCCGGTCCCCGCCGTGGTCACGCGATAGCCGGCCTTGGCCAGGTGGTAGGCGACGAGCGCGGTGATGTCACGCTCGTCGTCCACGACGAGCACGTGTGCGTCACTCACGGCGTGCCCCTGCTTCGGGTCCCGGCGAGATGGCAAGCATCGAGCACAGTATCGCGCCGCGCGCCGTCGGCGGCAACTCGCGGTTGACGCCACGCACGGCCGCGGCAGCCGCAGCATCCACGCCATTGCGGGCGCCCCCGCCGGGCGTACATTTCGCGCACTTATGCCCATTCTCTCCGCGGTCGCGAGCGCCGTCCTCCTGGTGGCGCAGGCGCGAGCGTCCGGCGACTCGATTCTCCTCCGGGTGCTCGCCACCAACGACTTCCATGGCTCGCTCGAAGCGAGCGTCCAGGCGTGGAGCAACCACCGGCCGGTGGGCGGTGCACCGGCGGTGGCAGGAATGATGGACCGGCTCGCGCAGGCCTGCGGTTGCACGACGATCCGCCTCGACGGCGGCGACGTGATGCAGGGCTCGCCCGTCTCCAACCTGTCGTATGGGCGGGCCACCGTGGCCGCCTTCAACGCGATGGGCTACGCCGCCTCCGCGATCGGCAACCACGAGTTCGACTGGGGCATCGATACGCTCGCCGCGCGGGTCCGGCAGGCGCACTTCGCGTGGCTCTCGTCCAACATCCGCGAGCGGGCGACGGGGGCGGTGCCGTCGTGGACCGCGCCCTGGCGGATGATGACGGCGGGCCGCTACCGGATCGCGGTGGTGGGGTACAGCACCGAGAGCACGCCCTCGACCACCCGTCCCTCCAATGTGGCGTCGCTCGCGTTCGACAGCGGGACCGTCAGGCTCGATGCGGCGATCGCGGCCGCGCGTGAGGCGAATCCCGACTACGTGATCGTGGTCGCCCACGCTGGCGCCTTCTGCTCGCCGGGCGCGGGATGCGCCGGCGAAGTCGTGGACCTGGCCCGCGCCCTGACCGAGCGCCCCGACCTGATCGTCAGCGGTCACACTCACTCGCTGATCCAGACGACCGTGAACGGCATTCCGATCGTGCAGGCGCGCTCCAACGGAACCGCGCTTGGCGTCGTGGACTTCGTGGACAGCGCGGGGGTGCGCGTGGTCCGCATCCGGGTCGAGACGGTCTGGGCGGACCGCGAGCAGGCGGACACCGCCGTGGCAGGCATCGTCCAGAGCGAGGCGCAGCGGATCGCGCCGCTCACGTCCCGCGTGGTCGCGACGCTGGCGGTGCCGCTGCTGAGGACCGGCGACCAGTACCCCCTGGGCAACCTGATCGCCGACGCCTACCGTGCGGCCGCGGGCACTGACGTCGCGCTGGTCAATAACGGCGGCATCCGGGCCGATCTCCCCGCCGGCCCGGTGACCTGGGGCCAGCTTTTCGCAGTGGAGCCGTTCCAGAATTTCGTGGTGCGGATGCGGGTGAGCGGCGCCGTGCTGCGGCAGACGCTGGAGCACGCCGTGGGCGCCGAGGACGCGCGGGCGCACCTGTCGGGCGTCGTGGTGCGCGTGGATCTCGCGGCGCCACCCGGCCAGCGGGTCGTGGCCCTGACGCTCGCCGACGGCCGGCCGGTGCTCGACACCGCCCAGTACACGTTCGCGGTCCCCGACTTCGTGGCGGCCGGCGGCAGCGGCTACGCCATGTTGCGGGCCGTCACGTCGGAGAACTCAGGAATCGTGGACCTGGACGCGTTCGCCGCATACCTGGGACGGCTGCCGCAACCGGTCCAGCCGCCGCCGGACGTGCGAGTAGAGGAGGGCGGACGATGACGCCGAAGCGGCCCGCCCCGCGCGGCGAGGGCCTGACGCGGGAGATGATCCGGCGGATGCCCAAGCCCGAGCTGCACGTGCACCTCGATGGCAGCGTCCGCCCCACGACCCTGGTCGAACTGGCGCAGGAGCAGAAGGTCAAGCTCCCTACGACCGACATCTCGGAGCTGACGAGCTACCTGCACGTCTCCGACGCGCACAACCTGATGGACTACCTCGCGCGGTTCGAGGTCACGCTCTCGGTGCTGCAGACGCCCGAGGCGCTGGATCGGGTCGCTTACGAGCTGGTCGAGGACGGCGCGGCCGACGGCGTGCGGTACATGGAAATCCGCTTCTCGCCGATCCTCTGCACCAAGCGTGGTATGCCGCTGACCGAGGCGGTCGAGGCCCCGCTCCGGGGCATGCACCGCGCCGAAAAGGACTTCGGGGTCAAGACGGGCCTCATCATCTGCGGTATCCGCAACATGAGCCCGACCACCTCGATGGATCTCGCCAACCTCACGGTGGCGTTCAAGGGCAAGGGCGTGGTCGCCTTCGACCTCGCCGGGGCGGAGTACAACTACCCCGCCAAGAAGCACCGCGAGGCGTTCTACACGGTGGTGAACGCGAACGTCGCCGCGACGATCCACGCGGGCGAGGCGTACGGCCCCGAGTCCATCGCGCAGGCGCTGCACTACTGCCACGCCGACCGCATCGGCCACGGCACGCGGCTGTTCGAAGACCCCGACCTCGAGCGCTACGTCAACGACCGGCGCGTCCCCCTGGAGGTGTGCGTCACCTGCAACGTGCAGACGCACGCCGTGCCGTCGATTGAGCAGCATCCGCTGCGCCGCTACTTCGACTTGGGGATCGTGGTGTCCCTGAACACCGACAACCGGCTGATGAGCGCGACCACCGTCACCGACGAGTATTACCTGGCGCATACCAGGCTGGGGTTCACGCGCGGCGAGATCGAGCGGATGATCCTCGACGGGTTCGAGAGCGCGTTCCAGCCGTACGAGGCACGCAGGGCGATGGTCGAAAGCGCCCGTCAGGAGCTGGCGAAGCTGAGAGTGGCGTGAGGAGGTGATGGAGTGATGAAGTGATAAAGAGTGATGAAGTGATGGAGGGAGACGGGGTGATCCAGGAAGCGACTGAGGCCGTTCGGAACGCGATTGCGCCGCGGCAGCCGACGGTGGTGATTGTTTTGGGATCAGGCCTCGGGTTCCTCGGCGAGGAGATCGGGGATGCGGTGCGGGTGCCGTACGCCCGGATTCCCGGCTTCCCGCAGCCTACCGTGCAAGGGCACGCGGGAGAGCTGATCGCCGGCACGCTTGAGGGGAAGTCGGTGGTCGCCCAGAGCGGACGCTTTCACCTGTACGAGGGGCACGACCCGGTCGTCGTGGGGCTGCCGGTCCGCGTGTTCGCGGCTCTTGGGGTCCGGACCCTGATCGTCACCAACGCCGCCGGCGGGATCCGCCGCACGCTCCGCCCCGGGTCGCTGATGCTCATCGCCGACCACCTCAACTTCACCGGGCGCCATCCGCTCGCCGGGCCGCTGGTCGAGGGCGAGGAACGCTTCCCCGACATGAGCGATCCCTACGATGGCGAGCTGCGAGCCCTCGCGCGCAGGGTGGCGGCCGAGCAGAAGATCCCGCTCGACGAGGGCACGTACGCGGCCACGCTCGGGCCGTCGTACGAGACCAAGGCCGAGATCGAGATGCTGAAGCGCGTCGGCGCCGATGCGGTCGGGATGAGCACGGTGCCGGAGGTGATCGTGGCCCGCGCCCGGGGCATCCGCTGCCTCGGCATCTCCATCGTCACCAACCTCGCCGCCGGACTCGGCGCACCGACCCTCTCGCACCAGGAAGTGCTGGAGACCGCTGATCGGGTGAAGGGAGATCTTGCCCGGCTGGTGAAGGGGATCGTCAGAGGTCTCTGAGGGGGAGGTAATGACGTGATGAGGGTGACGAAGTGATGATGTGATGGCGAGCCTTCATCACCACCTCACCTCATCACTGCATCACCTTCTCACCTCCCCGCTGGTCTTTCCCGCTATCCAATTCAGCGCCATCAACGCCGGTACCACGAACGGGAAGATCCCGTACAGCGTGTCGCTCACCGAGTGCGAGTGGCGGTCCACGGCGAGGAACACCTGCACACAGAAGGCCAGGGTGAGCAGGACCAGCAGCACGCCTTCCAGCGAATTCGGCCGGTAGATCCATCCCCAGGGACTGAACCAGCGACGGGGCATCCGCTGATCCTCCGCATCTACGCGCAGTACGTTCATCGTCTCCTCCGCGAAGGGCCGGCCGGCCGCCGGTATCGTGTTGGTGAGGCCAAGTACTTTGTATAACAAAGTTAGCCGGTGATCCTCGCCGGCGCAAGCGGGCGGGGTCGGGGCGTGCGAGCCGCTTCGGGGCTTCCATTGGGGGGCCGTCGGGGCCAGCGGCGGCCAACGAGCGTCAGGTTCGACGCGTCGCTTCGACGAAGTGGTTCAGGGGGCCGTGGCCCTTGCCCAGTCCGGGCGCGGCCACGATGGCGCGATGCACGAAGTCGAGGGCGTCGCTCACGGCGCGGTCCAGCGTCCGGCCGAGGGCGAGCCCGGCCGTGACCGCGGCCGAGAGCGTGCAACCGGTGCCGTGCGTGGAACGGGTTGGCAGCCTCGCGTGCGGGAAGCGGCGGACGCCGTCGCGGGTCACCAGCACGTCGACCACGTCGGGCGCCTCCAAGTGGCCGCCCTTCACCAACGCCGCCCGCGCCCCCATCTTGACCAGCGCGCGACCGGCCTGTTCCATCTCGTCGGCGGTGCGCACGTCGTGCTCGGCGAGGATGCGGGCCTCGTCGAGATTGGGGGTGACGAGGGCAGCCAGCGGGACCAGGCGGCGCGCGATGCGCTGTTCGGCGTCGGGCCGCAGCAGCCGGTCGCCCGACGTGGCGACCATGACGGGGTCGAGCACATAGTTGGGGAGCTTGAGGCGCGCGAGGGACTCCGCCACCGCGTCCACCAGATCGGCGGTGCCCAGCATGCCGCTCTTGACCGCGTGGGGCGGAAGGTCCTCGGCCACCGCCTCCAGCTGCTGGATCACGAGCGGGACGCTCAGCGCTTCCCAGCCGCGCACCCCCACGGTGTTCTGCGCGGTCACCGCGGTGACGACCGAGGTGCCGAAGACGCCGAACTGATGGAAGGTCTTGAGGTCGGCCTGGATGCCGGCGCCGCCGCCGGAGTCGGATCCCGCGATCGTGAGGGCGATCTGCATGGCGGGTAATCTGCACACGCTGTTGCGCGATCTCCAACGCCGTAAGGCGCGGGAACGCCGTGGCCTGGTGGTGGCCGAAGGCCGCCGGCTGGTCGAGGACGCGCTCCAGGCCGGTGCCAAGGTGACGGCGCTGCTGGTGGCGGACGATGCCCGGGAGCAGGCGGCGGGCCTGCTCGAGGAGGCGGCGCGGAAGGGCATCGAGGCGGAAATCGCGCCACGGCGGGACTTCGACGCGCTGGCGGACACCGACACGCCGAGCGGCGTGCTCGCGGTGGTGGAATGGCAGCCGCTCACCTTGGAGCAGGTCCAACGGCCCGATTTCGGGCGCCAGCGCGCACTGGTCATCGACGGCGTTCAGGATCCCGGCAACGTCGGGACGATGATCCGCACGGCGTACGCGCTGGGTGCCTGGCTGACGGTGGCGCTCGATGGCACGGCCGACGTGCGTGGCGCCAAGGTGGTGCGGGGTTCGATGGGCGCGCTGTTCCACCACCAGGTCGCCGCGGCGACGTTCGACGAGTGGCGCGCTTTCGCGGCGCGCACCGGCATCGCGCCCTGGCTCGCAGTGGCCGATGGCGAGCCGGCGGACATGCTCGAGGGGGTGGTGGGAAGCATCGCGCTGGTGATCGGCAATGAGGGGCAGGGCGTGCGCGACGACTGGCGCGAGCACGAGCACCGCGCGGTCACGGTGCCGATGCGGCCGGGCGCCGAGTCGCTGAACGCGGCCGTGGCGGCCGGCATCCTCCTCTTCGAGCTGTCGCGTGCCGATCGCTGAGGCCGTGCTCGTCTCGTTCGCTGGAGTCTTCGGCGCGATGCTGGGGAGCTTCCTCAACGTCTGCGTGTACCGCTTGCCGAGGGGCGAGTCCGTCATCCTGCCGGGCTCGCGTTGTCCCGGCTGCGGCAAGCCCATCGCGTGGTACGACAACGTGCCGGTCGTCTCGTACGTCGTCCTGCGGGGCCGTTGCCGGCGCTGCGGGATCCGGATCAGCGCCCAGTATCCGCTGATCGAGCTGGCCGTCGGGCTGATCTGGGCGGGCTCGCTGGTGTGGTTCGGCTCTTCCTTCGAAGCGCTGCGAGCGGCACTGCTCTCCACCCTCGCCCTCGGCATCGCGCTGACCGATGCGCGCCACTTCACGATCCCCGACGAGTTCTCCCTGGGTGGCCTCGGTGCTGGGCTGGCGCTGTCGCTGGCTCCCGGCGAATTGCGCCCGCTCGACGCCCTGGTCGGTGCCGCGGCCGGCTTCTCGCTGCTCTGGGTCGTGAAGGTGGCGGGCGACTGGGCGCTGGCGCGCGGGCTGATCCGCGGCGAGGAACTCGACCAGGTCCTCGAGGCGGGCGAGAAGCCGACCACGCTGGGCCTCGGCGATCTCAAGATGATGGCGATGATCGGCAGCTTCCTCGGGTGGCGCGGCGTGCTGCTGACCGCGTTCCTGGGCTCGCTGTCGGGCGTGGCGGTGTTCCTCCCGCTGCTGCTGCTGAAGCGCCGCAGTCCGGTGCCGTTCGGCGTCTTCCTCGCCATCGGCGCGGTGGTGACGGTGGTGGCGGGGGATTGGATCCTCGGGTGGTATGGCTCCCTGATCGCGGTGGGCGCACGGTGAAACCGAAGACGTTGGTGGGTGGTAGGTGGTAGGTAGCGGGAGAGGCACATGACGGACGGTCCGTTCGGTCTCGGCGAGAGTTCCGGCGACGAGGTGCTGGAGCGGCTCGGCTACGATCTCACCGCGTCGGCCCGCCGCGGCGACCTGGAGCCGGTGCGCTGCCGTGACGAAGAGATCAGCCGTGTGGTGGACATCCTGCTGCGCCAGACCAAGCACAATCCCGCCCTGGTCGGCGACGCGGGCGTGGGCAAGACCGCCATCGTGGAGGGGCTGGCCCAGCGCATCGTTGCGTGCGCGGTGCCGGCGGCGCTACGCACCGTGCGGATCGTGGCGCTGGACCACGTCGCGCTCCTGGCCGGCACGGTGTATCGCGGGCAGTACGAGGAACGGCTGCGGCGGCTGGTGAAAGCGGTGTCCGAGGATCCCGACGTGATCCTGTTCGTGGATGAGCTGCACAACCTCATCGGCCAGGGCACGGCGATGGGCGCCGCGATGGACGCGGCCAACATGCTGAAGCCGGCGCTGGTGCGTGCCGACATCCGGGTCATCGGGGCCACGACCGCCGCAGAGTACGACCGTTGGGTGAAGGGAGACCCGGCGCTGGAGCGCCGCTTCCAGCCGGTGCTGGTGCGGGAGCTTTCCGTCGAGCAGACGATGGAGATCCTGCAGGCGCGCCGGCCGCGTCTCGAGCACCATCACGCGGTGGCGATCGAGGACGACGCGCTGCAGGCGGCGCTGGTGCTGACCGGGAAGTTCGTCACGGACCGGTTGCAGCCGGACAAGGCGATCGACGTGCTGGACGAGGCGTGCGCGCACGCGCAGGCGACGGCGACGCTGCCGGCGGAGCTGGAGCGCATCGTGCGCGAGCGGCGGCGCGTGGACGCCGCGATCCGTCGCCGGCTGGCGCGCGGCGAGCGCGTGGACGGCGGCGGCGGGAACGGAGGCCGGAATGCTCCGGGGCAGGTCGCGGCCGGCGCCGCGGAGCCGGAGGACGCGCTGGAGTCGTTCACGAGGGAGATCGGGCCCGCGCTGGAGCGGCTCGGCGCGGAGATCGAGAAGCTGTTTGGAGCAGCGGGCACCGACGCACCGGCGCACGGACGGGCGGAGGCGGAGGGCACGGGGGCACAGGGGCACAGGGGCGCGGAGGGTGCCGGCGGAGCGACCAGGCGCGAGTCGCTGCTCGAGCAGCGGGACCGGCTGGATCGGGAACTGCGACAGGGGCTGCAGAGCCTCGGCGTGGTGGTGCGGGGCCGCGATGTCGCGCGCGCCGTCGGCGTGGCGGTAGGCAAGCGGATCGAGTGGACCGGATGAGGTGGCTGGGCGCGGCGTTGCTGGCCGCGGCGCCGCTCGTGGGCACCGCCCCGGCGGCACGTGCGCAGGACGAGCACTCGGCGCAGCAGATCGCCCGGGAGGTGATCCCCGACGTCGAGCGGGCGGTCGGGCTCCGGTTCCGTCGTCCCCCCGACATCGAGGTGCGCTCGCGGGAGCAGGTGCGCGGGTACCTCAGCCGCAAGCTGGCGGAGGATCTCCCGCCGTCCGAGATGCTGGCGGTCCAGCGCACGTATCGCGTCTTCGGCGTCGTGCCGGACAGCGTGGACCTGCGGCGGCTGATGCTCGACCTCTACAGCGAGCAGGTGGCCGGATATTACGACCCGGATTCGAGCGCGCTGTTCGTCGTGCGAGGGGCGGACCCGCTGGTCGTGAAGCTCATTTTGGCCCATGAGCTGGTCCACGCGCTGCAGGACGAGTACACCCCGCTCAACGCCATCCTGAAGCTGCGCCGCCAGAACGACCGCCAGATGGCAGGTCAGGCGGTGGCCGAGGGGCAAGCGACGCTGGCCTCGATCGAAGCGCTGGCGCCGGGGGCCGACATGGACGACGTGCTCGGGAATTGGGATCAGGTGCGCCGGCTGATCGGCACGCAGCAGTCGGCGATGCCGGTCTTCGCCTCTGCGCCCCCGATCATCCAGGAAGGGCTGCTCTTTCCCTATCTGGCCGGGGCGCAGTTCATGCGTGACTTCAACGCGCGGCGCGCGCGGCCGGACGAGGAACCGTACGGCGAGCGGATGCCGATTTCGACCGCCCAGGTGATGCACCCCCACGTGTACACGACGCGCCGGATTCCCGAGCGCATCGGCTTCGCCCGCTCCCCGGCACGCGACACGCTCGTCTACGACGACGATTTCGGCGAATTCGAGACCCGCGTCGCCCTCGAAACGTGGGGCGTGGACACGGTGGTGGCCGTCGCCGCTTCGGCCGGCTGGGACGGCGACCGCTTCGAGGTGCTGGGGACGCCCGCCGGCACGGTGGTGCTCTGGGCGAGTGCGTGGACGACCGCCGCCGACGCAACGCAGTTTGAGCGCGCCCTGGTGGCGGGCTGGGCGCGGCGCAGCGGCGTGACCGGGCGGCCGGTGGCACCGGCGGGCGGCAGCGGCGCCGACTACGGCAGCGGCACGGGTGCGCGGCGGTGGCGGGTGGTGCGCCTGCAACTGGGCGGTGTGAGCGTGGTGCGATTGGCGGACGGCCCGGCAGGCTGGGACGGCTGGACGCGCCTGCCCGGCCTCAGCGTGTCGCGGGGAGTGCGCTGATGAGGCCTTATGGTGCCGGCGCCCGTTGCCCGGGGGTGCAGGGCCGGGTAGCTTAAAAGGCTCATGTTTGACGAGCTTAGCGAGAAGCTTTCCGCCGTGCTCGGCCAGCTTCGCGGGCGCGGCGTTCTCACGGAAGAGGCGGTCAGGGACGGGCTCAAGACCGTCCGGCGCGCACTGCTTGAAGCGGACGTCGGCTTCGAGGCCGCGCAGCAGTTCAGCGAGCGGGTCGAGGCCAAGGCGGTCGGCCTGCCGGCGCTCAAGACCGTGTCGCCGGGGCAGCAGCTCGTCAAAATCGTGCACGAGGAGCTGATCCGCCTGCTGGGCGAGCAGCCCTCGGCGATCCGCTTTGCGAGCGTGCCCCCCACGGTGGTGTTCCTGGTGGGGTTGCAGGGGTCGGGGAAGACGACCACGGCGGCCAAGCTGGCCCGGCGGCTGGTCGCGGAGCAGAAGGCGCCGTTTCTGGTTGCCGCCGACGTGTACCGACCGGCCGCGATCGAGCAGCTGGTGGAGCTGGCGGGCCGGGTGAAGGTCGGCGTGCACGCGGAGCCCGGCGAGCGCGACGTGGTGGGCCTGGTCCGGCGCGGGGTCGAAGCGGCGCGGCACGCCCGGGCGCGGACGGTGCTGGTGGATACCGCGGGCCGCCTGGCCATTGACGAGGAGATGATGGCGGAGCTGGAACGGCTCAAGGCGGCGGTGCCGCCGCACGAGGTGCTCCTCGTGGCGGACGGGATGACGGGGCAGGACGCGGTGCGCATCGCCCGCGGCTTTCACGAGGCGGTCGGGCTCACCGGCGTGGTGTTGACCAAGATGGACGGAGACGCGCGGGGAGGCGCCGCGCTCTCGATCTACGCGGCCACCGGCGCGCCGATCAAGTACATGGGGACGGGCGAGAGGCTGGATGCGATCGAGCCGTTCCGCCCGGAGCGCATCGCCGGCCGGATGCTGGCGATGGGTGACGTGCTGACGCTGGTGGAGAAGGCGGAGCAGTCGCTCGACCATGCCAAGGCGGAGCGGCTGGCGCGCAAGGCGTCGACGAAGAAAGGGATGGATCTCGCCGACTTCCTCGACGCACTGCGCGAGATGCAGAAGCTGGGGCCCCTCGAATCGCTGCTTGGCATGCTGCCGGGCGTGGGGCGCGAGGCGATGAAGGCAGTCAAGGCCGCCGATCCGAAGCGGATGAAGTACGTCGAGGCGATCGTGCTCGCGATGACGCCCGAGGAGCGGAAGAACCCCGAGATCCTGAACGGGTCGCGGCGCTCCCGGATCGCGAAGGGCTCCGGCCGGCCGGTGCAGGAAGTGAACAAGTTGCTGACGCAGTTCCGGGAAATGGGCAAGTTCATGAAGGGCATGAAGGGCGTGAAGGCTGCGGGCTTCCCGCAGTTCGGCCGAGGAGCGAACTGAGATGGCGGTACGGATTCGATTGCGCAAAGTGGGCCGGAAGCACCAGCCGGCGTTCCGGATCGTGGTGGCGGACCAGGAGTCGCCGCGCGACGGCCGGTTCGTGGAGTTGCTCGGGCACTACTACCCGCGCGGCAAGGGCGAGCAGATCCAGCTCGACAAGGCGAAGGCGCTGGCGTGGCTCGCCAAGGGCGCGCAGCCATCGGAGACGGTGGCGTCGCTGCTCCGGAAGGTGGGTTGCTTCGCCGCGGAACTGCCCCAGCCACCGGTTACGAAGGCCTAGGGCCCATGGGCGGGCCGACCCATCTGGTGGTCGGTCTCCTCAAGAAGCCGCACGGGGTGAAGGGCGATGCCCTGATCTTTCCCGTGACCGACGAGCCGGAGACCGTCTTCGCCGAGGGGCGCAGGCTGGTGGTGCTGGACCGGGATGGGCGGGTCACGGGACGCGAGATGGTCATCGAGCGGAGCCGGGCCTACCACCGTGCCTGGCTGCTGCACTTCGAGGGGATCGATGTCCGCGAGGGGCTCGACGAGTTGCGCGAGCGGCAGCTCGCGATCCCGTTCGAGGAGGCGCGGCCGCTCGACGCCGACGAGTTCTACCTGCACGAGCTGGTGGGGCTCCGGGTGGCGACGGTGGGCGGAGAAGCCGTGGGGGTCGTGGCGGAGGTCGTCGAGGCCCCGCAGGGATGGCTGCTCGACGTCGCCGGGCAGGAGCGGCGCCACCTGATCCCCTTCACCCGCGCCGTGGTGGAGCGGGTGGACCGGGCGGAGCGGCTGCTGGTGATCGCGCCGCCGCCGGGGCTGCTGGAGATCTGATGCTGCGGGTCGCCGTGGTCACGCTGTTCCCCGAGTTCTTCACGGAGCCGCTCGGGGTCAGCATCCTGGGGCGCGCCGCGGCGAAGGGGCTGGTGGAGTACCGCGTGGTCCGGTTGCGCGACTACACGCACGACCGCCACCAGACCGCGGACGACGAGCCGTACGGTGGCGGCGCCGGGATGGTCTTGAGGCCCGAGCCGTTCTTCGAGGCGCTGGAGGATCTCAAGCCCGCGGGGCCGGTGGTGCTGTTGTCGGCCCGCGGCAAGCGCTTCGACCACGCCGACGCGGTGCGGTTCGCGGTGAGTGACGCTCTCACGCTGCTGTGCGGGCACTACAAGGACGTGGACCAGCGGGTGGCCGACCACCTGGCCACGGAAGAGCTGTCGGTCGGCGATTTCGTCCTGTCGGGCGGCGAGCCGGCGGCGCTGTGCGTGATGGACGCCGTGGTGCGGCTGCTGCCGGGGGTGCTGGGCGATCATGAGTCGGCCGCCGGCGACTCGTATTACGAAGGGTTGCTCGCGCCGCCGTCGTACACGCGACCGGCCGAGTACCGCGGGCACGGCGTGCCCGACGTGCTTCTCTCCGGCGACCACGGCCGGATCGCGATGTGGCGGCAGGCAGAGGCCGAACGTTTGACGCGGGAGCGGCGCCCGGACCTGTGGGCGCGCTACCTGGAACGGATGGGAGAATGACCATGGAGCGGCTGGCGGCGGTGCGGTTGGAAGGGCGCAGGAGCGACCTTCCCGATTTCCGTGCGGGCGACACCATCAAGGTGATGGTCCGCGTGCGCGAGGGTGACAAGGAGCGCCTGCAGGCGTTCGAGGGCGTGTGCGTCGGCAAGCGCGGGGGCGGCGTCAGCGAGACCTTCACGGTCCGCAAGATCTCCGCGGGCGTGGGCGTGGAGCGCATCTTCCCGCTGCATTCGCCGGGCATCGCCTCGGTCGAGATCGTGCGCAAGGGCAAGGTGCGGCGCGCGAAGCTCTCCTATCTCCGCCGGCTGACGGGGAAGGCCGGGCGTATCCGCGAGCAGCGCGAGGGCGCGAAGGAGCCCGAGAAGGTCTGACGGTGCTCGACTTTGCGGTCGAGCGCACGTTCTTCGCCCGCGGGTTGCGTTCCGTGGCCGGCGTGGACGAGGCGGGCCGCGGCCCCTGGGCTGGCCCGGTGATCGCCGCCGCCGTGGTGATCACGCCCGAGTCGCCCTGGCTCGAGGGCGTGGACGATTCGAAGGTGCTCACCCGACGCCGCCGCGAAGCACTCGCGGCGGTGATCGTTTCCACCCTGGTCCACGCGGTCGGCGGTGCGAGCGTCCGCGAAGTGGACCGACTCAACGTCCGGGTGGCCACGGCGCTGGCGATGCGGCGCGCCCTGGCCCGGCTCCCCGGCGCCGTGGACCTGGTGGTGGTGGACGGGCTCGCGATGCCGGAGCTGGGTCGCGCCCACGAGGCGATGGTGGACGGCGACGCCCGCTGCTACGCGGTGGCCTGCGCCAGCATCGTCGCCAAGACGGTGCGCGACCGTCTGATGCGGCGGCTGGGCAGGCGGTATCCGGAGTTCGGCTGGGAGCACAACGCGGGCTATGGCACGCCCGATCACCGCGCCGCGCTCGACCGGCGCGGCCCGACCCCGCATCACCGCAGGTCGTTCACGCCGGTCGCGCAGCGCAGCCTCGTCTAGGGGAGCCTCTGCTGGCGAACCGGCTGCAGACTAGGCGCTCTGCGGCGCGTCCAGCACCTCTCGCACTTTCCGCAGCAGCTCGGTGATCGTCCACGGCTTGGCGAGGAAAGGCACGCCAATGTCCAGCATCGACCGCTCCTGCACGTCCCGCGCGGGGTAGCCGCTGGTGAACAGAATGCGCGGCGCCGCGCCGGCCTCGCGCAAGGCGCTCAGCAGCTGCGGCCCGCTGGTATGCGGCATCACCACGTCGCTGATGATCAGGTCCGCCGGCGTCGGCCGGGTCCGGATGATGTTGAGGGCGTCGAGGCCGTCGGTGGCCGTGACCACCGTGTAGCCGAACTTCTCCAGCACCCGCTTGCCGGTGCGCCGCAGCGTCGCGTCGTCCTCGACCAGCAGGATGGTCTCCCTTCCGTCGCGGATCTCGCCGGCCGCGGTCGCGCGCTTGGGGCTCGGCGCCTCCGCGATCGCCGGGAAGTAGATGCGGACCGTCGTGCCCAGTCCCGGCTCGCTGTACACGTTGACGAAGCCGCCGTGCTGCTTCACGAGGCCGTACACCATGGCCATGCCGAGGCCGGTGCCCTGGCCCACGGGCTTGGTGGTGAAGAACGGCTCGAAGATGTGCTGCTGGGTCTTGGCGTCCATGCCGGAGCCGGTGTCGGCGACCGTCAGCACGACGTACTCGCCCGGCGAGCCCCAGCCGTTGGCGCGGCAGTAGTCCTCGTCGATGACGCCGTGACCGACGACAAGCCGCAGGGTGCCGCCGGTCGGCATCGCGTCACGGGAGTTGGTGACGAGGTTCATGAGCATCTGCTCAATGGCTCCGGGGTCGGCGCGGACCACCGCGCCCGGTGCGTCGACCTGCACCGTGACCTCGACGTCCTCCGGCACGATCCGGCGTGCCAGCCGTGCGAAGTCGGCGACCAGCCCGCCGAGGGGCACGGCCTGCAGCTCGAGCGTCTGCCGGCGGCTGAACGCCAGGAGGTCCCGGGTCAGCTCGGAGGCTCGCCGGGCGGCCTGGTGGATCATCTCGACATCCTCCCGGTGCGGCGCGCCGGCCGGCAGTCCGGACGCCAGCATCTCGCTCGAGGCGAGGATCGTGGTGAGCAGGTTATTGAAGTCGTGCGCCACGCCGCCCGCCAGCTGGCCCACGGCCTCCATCTTCTGCGACTGGCGGAGCTGCGCCTCCAGGGTGCGGCGCTCCGTGCTGTCCTCGACGATGACCTCGTAGCCTTCCACGCCGCCGCCGGGGCCGTGCACCACGCGCCCGGAGAGACGGACGGTCAGGGGCGAGCCGTCCCTGCGCTTCCACTCGGCCTCGAGGTTCTCGAACCGGTCGCCGCGCTGCATCAGCTCGACGACTCCGTCGCGATCCTCCGGCCGGCGGTAGAACGTCGTGTCGATCCTGCGTCCGATCAGCTCGTCCGGCGACAGGTAGCCCAGCATCCGCGCCAGCGCCTGGTTGGCCGCGATGACGGTCCCGTCCGCCGTGCTGCGCGAGATGCCGAAAACGGCGTTGTCCACGAAGCCGCGCAGGCTCCCCTCGGAGCGGCGCAGCGCCTCCTCCGCCCGCTTGCGCTGCACGGCCATAGCGATCTGCGCCGACACGAACTGGAGGAGGTCGCGGTCTCCCTCCGAATAGCGGATCCCCTCGGCGTACGTCTGCACCACCAGCACACCCGTGGTCGTCCCCGCGGCGACCAGCGGCACGCCGAGCCAGTCCACCGACGGTGCACCGATGAGCTCCACTTCGCCGCGGCGCTCGAGATCGAGGCTCACCTCCGGCGTCGCCAGCAGCGGCTTGCCGGTGCGCAGCACGTACTCGGTCAGCCCCCGGCTCAGCGCCTTCGGCGCCGGCGTCTCGTCGTACTCGTCGACGAAGTACGGGAAGCTGAGGGTCCCGCTCTCGGCGTCGTAGAGCGCGATGTAGAAGTTCCGCGCCGGCATCAGCTCACCGACGATCCGATGGATCGCCGCGAACAGCTCCTGCAGGCTCAGCGCCGCGTGGGCCGCCTCGGAGATGCGGAAGATCGCGTGCTGGACCAGCTCCGAGCGCCGGCGCTCGGTGATGTCCCGGATGGCCGTGACGCGCAGCTTCCGACCCTGGTACGGGATAGTGCGCCCTTGGACCTCGACGGGGAACCGGGAGCCGTCCTTGCGCCGCATCGCATGCTCGTAGCGCTCCGTCGATTCCGAACGTTGCCGCTCGGCGACCAGCTCCGCGTCCTCGCGAGCCACGAAGTCGAGGACGGGTTTCCCGATCATCTCCTCCCGGGTGTACCCGAGCATTCCGGCGATGTCCTCGTTGCAGTCGACGACCTTTCCCTGCTCGGAGATCACGACGCCCTCGAACGCCGCCTCCGACAGCAGGCGGAACCGCTCCTCGCTCTCGCGCATCGCCTGCTCGGCGGCCCGGCGGGCGGTGATGTCCCGCACGATCGCCTGTAGATGGACCTTGCCGTTCAGCGTCAGGGCGTTGAGCGACACTTCGGCGTCGAAGGTCGCGCCGTCCTTGCGGGAGTGCTTCCAGTAGAAGCGCTGCGGACGGCCCTGCGAAGCGGCGACGATGTGTTCGAGCGCCTTCTCCCGGGAGTCCCGGCCGTCGGGCTGCACCGGCGGCGAGTAATCCATGGGCGAATGGCCGACCATGTCCGACCGGTCATGGAGGCCGAACATCTCGATGCACTTGGTGTTGATGTCCACGAAGGCGGCGCCGTCCATGAGGAACAGCGCCTCGTCGGCCGACTCGAACAGCGTGCGGAACCGCTCCTCGGTGGCCTGGCGCGCCTCGTCGGCGCGCTTGCGGTCGGTGATATCGCGGGCGATACCCTGCTTACCCACCACGCGCCCCTGCTCGACGAAGGGGGCGCTATGAAACTCGCCGACGATGAAGCCGCCAGCCTTGGTGACGATCCGCAGCTCATAGGGGGGGAGCTTTTCGCCGCGGAGGAGAGCTGTGTACTTCTCTATGGCCCGCGGGAGATCGTCGGCGTACACCAGCTCCGCGAACGGCCGGCCGATCCACTCGTCGGCGGACCATCCGGTGAGCGCCGCGAAGGCGGGGCTCAAGAACTCGATCGTCCCCTCGGCACCGCGGATCCGGTACATCACGTCGGGCACCCAGTCCCACAAGGACCCGTACGCTTCACCGGCGTGGCTGGCCTTCGGTTTCGCGCGAGCAACCTGCTGCCTCGATCGCCTGGGCGGCATGCCGGGTTCCTCCTTCAGACCCTGCACGATGACGCGGGGATCCGCTGCCGGCGTCGCGGAGGCGCCGGGTCCCGCCCCCACCGTACAGTCCGCCGGCTCCGGGCGCAAATGCCCAGCGCGACGTTCCTCCGAGTCTGGCTGTCCCGTTTGGCCCGCGGCGCCATGGCCCACCGAGGTCGGTGGCGATGGTGCGCGGCGCGACATATGATGCAGGCGCCGCACCACAGCGCCACGTCGGAGTGCTCCATGACTCGAGTCGGTTTCGCCTGCGCCCTGCTGGCCGCCCCCTTGGCGGCCGCGCCTGCCCAGAACGCCCACAGCCGGAACGCGGCAGCGTATACACACGCCGACTCGCTGCGTGGCTCGCTCACCAGCCCGGCGCGCACCTGGTGGGATGTGCAGTTCTACGACCTGCACGTGGCGATCAACCCCGCCGACAGCAGCATCCGCGGCGACAACGCGATCACCTACCGGGTACTGAGCTCCGCGCGCGAGATGCAGATCGATCTCCAACAACCGCTCGAGGTCGACAGCATGGTGCAGGACGGGCGGCACGTGGCATACCGCCGCGACGGCAATGCGTTCTTCGCCGCCCTCCCGTCCCCGCAAGTCACCGGGACCGTGCGGACCATCACGGTCTACTACCACGGCAAGCCCCAGGCGGCGCGCCGGCCGCCGTGGGACGGCGGGTTCACCTGGACGCACGACAGCCTCGGTCATCCGTGGGTCGTCACCACCGACCAGGGGCTCGGCGCGAGCGTCTGGTGGCCGAACAAGGACAGCCAGGCCGCCGAGCCGGACAGCCAGCGTATCGCCCTCACCCTGCCCGATTCGATGTTCGACGTCTCCAACGGGCGGCTGCGCCGGGTCACCCCCAATCGCGACGGGACCACGACCTACGAGTGGTTCGACGTGAATCCGATCAACAACTACGCGATCGCCGTCGCCGCGGGCAGCTACACGCACTTCGGCGAGCTGTTCGACGGGGAACGCGGGAAGCTGACCCTCGACTTCTGGCCGCTCGCCTACCACCTCGACGCGGCGCGCCGTCAGTTCGTGCAGGCGGCTTCGATGCTGAAGTGCTTCGAGCACTGGTTCGGGCCGTACCCTTGGTACGAGGACGGCTACAAGCTCATCGAGGTCCCGAACACCGGGATGGAGCACCAGAGCGCGGTGGCATACGGCAACCTCTACGCCAACGGCTATCGCGGGCAGGACTGGTCCGGCACCGGGCTCGGCATGAAGTGGGACTTCATCATTGTGCACGAGAGCGCGCACGAGTGGTTCGGCAACAGCATCACGGCGAAGGACAACGCCGACATGTGGGTCCACGAGAGCTTCGCGAACTACGCCGAGGGTCTGTACACCGAATGCCTGCTCGGGAAGGACTCCGGCGCGGCGTACATCATCGGGAACCGCCGGTGGGTCCACAATGACCGCCCGATCATCCCGGCCTACGGCGTCAACGCCCAGGGCTCGGGGGACATGTATCCCAAGGGCGGCGACATGCTGCACACGATCCGCCAGATCGTGGGCGACGACGAGAAGTGGCGCGGCATTCTCCGGGGGCTCAACCGGACCTTCTGGCACCAGACCGTGATGGGGGTCCAGATCGAGCAGTACATCAGCGAGCAGGCGGGCACGGACCTGAGCAAGGTGTTCGACCAGTACCTCCGCACCACGATGATCCCGGTGCTGGAGTACCGGATCGCCGGGGACACACTGTCCTACCGCTGGACCAGCGTGGTGCCGGGGTTCGCGATGCAGGTCGCGGCGACGCTGTCGGATGGGGGCTACACCGTCATTCACCCGACCGAAGCGTGGCAGTCGATACCGCTGCGTCTCGCGAGCCCGGTCTCCTTCAGTGTGGATCCGGACTACTACGTGATCCCGCGCGACGTCGCGGGCCGAGGCGCGGGAGCCGAGTCACCGTAGCGCCGCCCGCAGGGCGGGCGCGCGGCCGGAAGGTGGCCAGCGGCGCCGGGGCGTGAACCTTCGCGCGCCCTCGCGGGTACGGTGTCCCCTTGGTTATCACTTCGACCGGCCTGCCTACGGCCGGCGTCTTCCCACGTAGAGGAGTCACGATGCACCCTCGCTCGTTCCTGGCGCTCGCCGCCTTCGGGGTGCTCGCCGCCCTGCCGGCGACCGCCCTGGCCCAGGCCCCCGCGAAGTATCCCGAGCGCGCCATCCGGCACGACATCCCGCTCACGGACATGATCCGGCGCGCCTTCGCCGCCGGGACGCGGGACTCCACCGGGAACCCGGGCCCGCACTACTGGCAGCTGTGGACCGACTACTCGATCGCCGCGCGGCTCGATCCAGCGACCGGCGTGGTGACAGGGCACGAGCGGGTGGTGGTGCAGAACCGCAGCGACAGCGTGATGCGCCAGATCGTGCTGCGGCTCGACCAAAACCTGTTTGCCCCCGGCGCCCAGCGGGCGGAGGCGGCGCTCGGACTGACGGAGACCGACGGGATGCAGGTAACGAGCCTCAGCGTGAACGGCCAGCCGGTGGACCTCAATCCGCCGCCGCGGTTCCGGCGGTTCGGGCCCGGCGCCGCGGCGCCGCAGGTCACGCTCGCGGCGTACAACCTGAACCAGACGTCGGCGACCATCACGTTGCCGACGCCGATCGCCGCCAACGCCGGCTTCACCCTCGAGGCGGACTGGCACTTCACGGTGCCGAAGATCCCGCCGCAGACCCGCGGTGTCCGGATGGGTGCGTGGGGGGACTCGCTCTACCAGGTGGCGCAGTGGTATCCCCGCGTGGCCGTGTTCGACGACGTGCGCGAGGGAGGGTGGGATACCGAGCCCTATCTCGGGGTGTCGGAGTTCTACAACAACTTCGGCCACTTCGACCTCAAGCTCGACGTCCCGGCCGGGTGGCTGGTGGGGGCGACCGGCGTGCTCCAGAACCCCGACGAAGTGCTGACGGCCACGGCGCGCGATCGGTTCTCGCACGTGCTCGAGTCGGACTCCACGCGCAGCATCGTGGGGCCGGACGACGTCGGCCCCGGCAAGGCCACGGCGGCGGGCGACCGCCTCGTCTGGCACTTCGCGGCCGATACCGCGGGCGACGTCGCTTGGGCCGCCTCCAGCCGCTACGTCTGGGACGCGACGCGCGCCACCATCCCGGGCAAGGGCCCCGTTCCGATCAACATCCTGTACGTGCCCTGGCGCGCGCAGCAGTTCGCGCAGGCGGCGACAGTCGCGCGGCACGCGCTCGAGTTCTACTCCGGCCTGTGGATCCCGTACGCCTTCCCCGTGCTCACGCTGGCCGACGGGCCGGAGAACGGGATGGAATACCCGATGATCATCTTCTCGGCGGCCGGCGCGTCCGACCACGAGGCGGGGCACGAGTGGTGGCCGATGACGCTGGGCACCAACGAGACCTGGTACCCGTTCATGGACGAGGGATTCAACCAGTACATGAACATTCTCTCTGGCGACGACCGGATGAAACGGCCGGTGAGTCTCGACGGCTACGGCCAGGCGTACGGCCAGACGGCCGGCGACGAGCGCGAGGCGCCGCTGATGTGGGACGCGAACTACGGCGGCCCCATGTACGTCTTCCAAGGCTATGCCAAGGCGCCGATGATGCTCTCGATGCTTGGCGGCATCGTGGGTGACACCGCCGTGTGGAAGGCGATGAGCGCGTACGCTGCCGCGTGGCGGTTCAGGCACCCGACGCCGTGGGACTACGCCTTCGCGATGGACCGCGCGCTGGGCCGGGACCTGGGCTGGTTCTGGTACGACTGGCTCTTCACGACCGAGTCGGTGGACGGGTCCATCCAGCGGGTGCGCACGTCGGGCTCGCGCACCACCGTCACGGTGCGGCAGGACGGACAGATGCCCTCGCCGGTCGTGCTCGCCGTGCACTTCGCGCCCCAGGGCCCGCGCATCCGGCCGATGGCGAACGCGCGGCTCGTGGACGACTCGACGGCGATCGCGACGTGGCCGGTGGACGTGTGGTTCGGCGGCAGCCGCACCTTCGAGGCGAAGCTGAACTTCGGGCCGCGGAAGATCGTGCGCATCGTCCTGGACCCGCACTGCCGGTTCCCCGACAACAACGTGAACGACAACACCTGGCCACGGCAGCCGGCTCCCGCGGAGGCGGCGCCCGGGCGCGGCGGCCGGTTCGGGGCCCCCGTGTGCAAAGGATAGGTGTCACATACGGGGATCGCTGAGGCAGCACGGACGACGAAAGAGGGGGGCCGATCTGGCCCCCCTCGTTGTGCGGGTAAGCATCCGCGCGGGCCCGCCGGTCAGTCGGCGGCGCTCGCCACGTCGAGCGCGTCGTATCCTTTCAGGCGGTAGATCGCCGCGGAGACCACCCAACTCAGCACGAAGACGGCCACGATCAGGTAGCCGAAGCTGCCGATGTTACCGTTCAGGGCCGTGGCGATGCTCCAGAGGCCGCCGCTCAGTTGCAACCGGTCAGCGAGCAGCGCGAGCGCCTCGACGCCGCCCACCAGCAGCGCGATCAGCACCGAGATGGACGTGATGGTCAGGTTGTAATAGAGCTTGCGGATAGGGCGGGTGAACGCCCAGCCGTAGGCGCCGACCATCAGCACGCTGTCGGTCGTGTCCACCAGCGACATGCCCGCGGTGAACAGCGCCGGGAAGACCAAGATGGACCAGATCGGCATGCCCTTCGCGGCCTCGGCGGCGGAGATGGCCAGAAGACCGATCTCGGTCGCCGTGTCGAAGCCGAGCCCGAACAGAAGCCCCAGCGGGTACATGTGCCAGCTGCGCCGGATCATGCGGAACAGCGGCCGCAGCACCCGCGCCAGCGGCCCGCCCGCGGCGAGGAGCGTGTCGAGGTCCTCGGGCTCGTAGCGGTGGCCGGCGCGGACCTGGTGGAAGGTGCGGTAGAGCGAGACGAGGATGAACAGGTTCATCACCGCGATCACGAGGAGGAACGCCGCCGAGACGGACGTCCCGATCACGCCGCCGACGGTGCGGAACGATGCGAGCCGCGTGCTCAAGGCCATCGCCGTCGCGGCGATCGCGACGGAGGCCAGCACGACGACGGTCGAATGGCCAAGCGAGAAGAAGAACCCTACGGCGACCGGGCGCTTCCCCTCCTGCATGAGCTTGCGCGTGACGTTGTCGATCGCGGCGATGTGGTCCGCGTCGATCGCGTGCCTGAGGCCGAGGCTGTAGGCCAGCAGCGCGGTGCCGAGCAGCAGGGGGTAGGTGCGGAACGCCGCCACCGCCCACAGCCAGGCGCCCGCGTTGGCCGCCGCCAGCACCGCGTACAGCGCGACGGTCCTGCCGCGGGCATACGCGGCATCGTCGTGGAACAGGCGGGACAGGATCTGCAGCATGCGCGTTCCGTGCTCCCGGACAGGTCGTGAGACTACCCGTCCAATCCTGTAGCATCTCCCGTGCCGTACGTGTGCAACGTTAGGCTGTGCACTGGATTGCGCCGTTCCGACTGGGCCGGTCGGCAGTTAGACCATCGCGCGGCCGTTTCCCGATCGAGGCGCGGCTGTGAACCCTGCCGCTCAAGGCACCCGAGTTGCGGGGGGCAGGTCGGTGCAGTCGAGCGCGCTGCCGCGGACGCTGTGGGGCACTACATACACGGTGAGCATGAGGACCGTCGCAAGCACCACGAGCCAACGGGACACTCGGCGGCGCCGCGCAAGCGCGACCCCGGCCGCAGCCCACCCGATCCACATCACCAAGGTCTTGTTATCGGTGAGGTCCCAGCCGAACGGCACGCCCGTCCAGAAGTCGCCGAACGCGTACTTCTGAGCGATCGGGCCCAGTATGAGGCCGCCCAGCGTAAGCCCGGCCAGGGTGACGAGCGCGAGGGTCCGGTGCTCCGGGTCGTCGAACGCCGCTGCGAGGCCGGCGCGCACGCCGACCAGCATGGCGAGGAACATCACCGTAATGTGTGGGATCAGGACGGCGTGCGGCACCGGGCCGTGATAGCGGAGGATCACCGTCTCTCCGGTCCTCGGCGGGATGCGCACCGGCCGCGCGCCATCCGTCAGCTCGACGTAGTACTCGACCTTGCCGGTGGGTGGGAAGTCGGGCAACGAGGCCGCCAGCTCGCCGTGCTCGGGACGCAGGGGGAGCGCCGCGAATGGGCCATCGGAGCGAAAGCACCGCCAGTACAGCGTGCCGCCGATGCGGGATCCGGGTGCGGGCATGGCCACACGCGCGGGAGACTCGGTCGAGTGGCTGCGGGGCAGCGAGATGGCCGTCGTGACACCGCCGAGCGCGACCTTGGTCCGGTACGGGTAGGACGGTCCGCTGCGTCGTTGCCACGCGGCGGCGGCGAGCATCACCACCAGGGCGGCGATCCATAGCTTGGAGCTTCGCGCCACGCGACGTCTTCTCCCTTCACTCGAATACGGTACTTTCGCCGTCGCGAGTCAGGAAGTGGATGTGAGGCGGTTCGATGGCAAACCCGCAGCAGGCAAGGACACTCCCAACGGTCTGCCGGGCGCGCTAAGTTCTTTCCCTGCATAGCCTGACCGGGTAGCTCAATTGGTAGAGCAGCGGACTTTTAATCCGCAGGTCGTGGGTTCGATGCCCACCCCGGTCACTTACACTTGCGGATCGCGTCACCCTCGGTGGGTGTCCAGCTTCCACTCTTCATGCTTCTCGGAGCCGCTGAGGCCATCGCTCTCATGCTGGGCGTCTCATTCCTCCTGTTCGGCTATTCGACCCTGAAGGCCAAGGTTCCCGTGTCGGCGTCGTTGACCCGCGCCGCCCATCTGTCAATTGCGTGGTTGCTGATCAACTGGTGGGCTCACGACAGTCTCCACGAGCACAACGGCATAAACTTGAGTGGCCTCCTGGGTATTGAGTACGGATTTCCCGTCACGTTGATAATTGCCGGTGTGATTCTCGCGAGGTTCTTCATGGCCGCCGTCCGCGCCCCCGCGACGGCGTCCGCTCCTGCTAAGTAACCAACGGTTGTAGCTGATAGAGCGCCGCCGGGTCCCTTCTCGCGAGCGCGAACGACGTGCTAGGGCGCTTCTCCCCGCGCGAGGCAGCTCCACAGTCGGTCCAAGCGGCAATCCCGACTCCGCTGTGGGTCTATTCCGTCTCGTCGTCTTGCATCAGAATGACGCTGCCCCGCCGCTCGGCGCCTCCGCTGTGACGGCGGTGCGCCTCGTGGGCATGGCAGATCGGGCATCGCCGGATGCAAGACGGCCGTGATGCGGCGATCGAACGGGAGGCCGACACCGTGAATCTCACCCTTCTCATCGGCGTTGCGTGTGCGATCCTCTTCTTTCGCGCCGCCCGATACGAGCGCATGTCCCCATGGGCTTGGTCCCTCGCGAGCGTCGGCGTTTCAGCGATTCTCGGTATGCGCGCCTCTGGCGTGACTGTCATGCTGGTGGGGCAGGTGGCGCTGTTCGCGCTGATGTGGTGGTACAACGTGCGTCGACAGGGTCGACGCCAGGGATGAGCGGTTTGACGGATCAGCTGTGCATCAAGGAGCGCCGGCAGCGGATCGGTGCGCCCGACTCTCGGAGTTGTGCGCATGGGTGAGGCGTCTGACCGTCTGTCGCACCCGCGGCGTTCGTCTCTTGCAATGGCGACAGCGGAAAGATATGTGAGAGCCGAGACCAAACGGAGCGCCCCATGCAAGGGCTGAAGAGTATCTCTCGTGTTCTGATCGTCCTGCTCCCACTGGTGGCGGCATGTGTGAGAACCCAAGTCACACTCCTGCACCCGGAGCAGGCGTACCCGAAGATCTGCCCCGAGGGCGTGGCGATCTTCACGAGTGCCGACAAAGTCGGCCAGCCGTATGTGGAGGTTGCGGTCCTCACGTCGTCGGGAAGCCAGAACATGACGTCGCAAGCGGCGATGTACAATTCGCAGCGGCAGAAGGCCGCCGACATCGGGGCAAACGGCGTCATCCTTGGTCAGATTCAAGAAGCGGAGGCGGGGGCGGTAATAGCCAACGCCCTCATCGGCACGCCGGCCAACCGGGAGGGCCAGGCCACCGCGATCTACGTCGCGAGCGATTCGGCACGTGTCAGGACGGCGTGCGCGGGCCGCCACTGACCTCGACCGGCGCCGACATCGGAGCCGCTCTCGGTTCAGGTCCGATCTCCGTGCGGCCCCGCAGGTCCAGAACCACCACAGGACGGAAACGTGGCGACGCTACTCGATGCTCTCCAGATCCGCGGCCTCACCCTGCGCAATCGCATTCTCGTTTCCCCGATGTGCCAGTACTGTGGCGACGATGGCTTCGCCAACGACTGGCACCTAGTGCACCTCGGCAGTCGCGCCGTGGGCGGAGCCGCACTGGTCCTGACGGAGGCAACGGCCGTGTTGCCGGAGGGTCGCATCACCCCCGAGGACTTGGGGCTCTGGCAGGACGCGCACGTTGAGCCATTGGCGCGCATCGTCCGCTTCATCCACGGCCAGGGCAGCCACGCCGGCGTGCAGCTCGCCCACGCGGGTCGCAAGGCCAGCAGCTACCGTCCCTGGGCCCCCGCAACGGGCAGCGTGCCGCCCGCGGCCGGAGGCTGGACCACCCTCGCCCCGAGCGCCGTGGCGTTCGAGGGATACGCGGTTCCGCAGGCCCTGGCCGAATCCGGCGTTCGCGACGTCGTGCGCGCCTTCGCTGCCGCCGCCCGGCGCGCGCGTGAGGCGGGGTTCCGGATCATCGAAATCCACGCGGCGCACGGGTATCTCCTCAACGAGTTTCTCTCGCCGCTGAGCAACCGGCGCGACGACCGCTACGGCGGGTCGTTCGAGAACCGGACCCGCCTGGTGCGCGATGTCGTGGAGGCCGTGCGCCGCGAGTGGCCGGAGCGGTTACCGCTCTTCGTCCGCATTTCCGCTACCGACTGGGTGGAGGGCGGGTGGGACATCGAGCAATCGGTGGAGCTGGCGAAGCTGCTCCGCCCATTGGGCGTGGACCTGGTGGACTGCTCGTCCGGAGGCCTCGTGGCTCACGCCAAGATCCCGGTCGCTCCCGGTTATCACGTGCCGTTCGCGGAGCGGATCCGGCGCGACGCGGGTGTCCTGACCGGCGCCGTCGGCCTGATCACCTCCGCGACGCAGGCGGATGAGATCGTGCGTTCCGGGCGGGCCGACGCCGTGCTGCTGGCCCGCCAATTCCTCCGCGACCCCTACTGGCCGCTCAACGCCGCGGCGGAGCTGGGGCAGGCCGACACCTGGCCCGCGCAGTACCTGCGGGCCGCGCCCGCGGGCACGGCGGCACGCTCCACCCCGGCCGTGGACCCTGGGGCAGGGGCTGAAGCGCGGAGCTAGCGCTCGTCGGCGTGGTCGGCGAGAAACCGGTCGATGTCCTCGAGGCGCCCCCGCTTGTCCATCGGGGAGAGGAACGAGGCCTGGAACGAGTTCCGGGCCAGGTGGACGATCTCCTCCCGCGTGAGGCCGAGGGCATCGCGCGCGGCACGGAAGTTCTCGCCGATGTAGCCCCCGAAATACGCCGGATCGTCGGAGTTCACGGTCACGCACAGCCCCAGCTCGAGCAGCTTCTTGAGGTTGTGGCCCGCCATCGTGTCGAACACCCGCAGCTTCACGTTGGAGAGCGGGCACACCGTGAGCGGGATGTGCTCGGCCACGAGCCGCTGCACCAGCTTCGGGTCCTCGATGCAGCGCACGCCGTGATCGATGCGCCGCGCCTTGAGCAGGTCCAGCGCCTCCCAGATGTACTCCGGCGGCCCCTCTTCGCCCGCGTGCGCGACCGCGAGCAACCCCGCCTCCCGCGCCCGGTCGAACACGGCGCGGAATTTGTGCGGCGGGTGGCCGACCTCGGATGAATCGAGGCCCACCGCCACGATCCACTCCTTGAAGGGAAGCGCCTGCGTCAGCGTGGCGTCCGCCGCTTCCGCGCTGAGGTGCCGCAGGAAGCAGAGGATCAGCGCCGAGCTCATCCGGAGCTTGTGTTCCGCGTCCGCCAGCGCGCGGTGAATGCCGGTGATCGCCGTCTCGAACGCGACCCCGCGGTCGGTGTGCGTCTGCGGGTCGTAGAAGATCTCCGCGTGCCGCACGCCGTCGGCGTGCGCCCGCTCGAGATACGCCCACGTGAGGTCGTAGAAGTCGCGCTCCACCAGGAGCACCTTCGCGCCCTCGTAGTAGATGTCGAGGAAGTCCTGCAGGTTGGAGAACTGGTAGGCGCGGCGGACCTCGTCCACCGATCCGAAGCGCAGCGGCACCCGGTTGCGCTTCGCGATCGCGAACATCAACTCCGGCTCGAGCGTCCCCTCGATGTGCAGGTGCAGCTCGGCCTTGGGAAGGTCACGGATGAAGTCGTTCACGCGGCGCCCCGGTCTGGGAGACGTCGCCAAACATAGAAAAGGGGGAGCCGGTCAGCCAACCCGGCTCCCCCCTCCGGCGACGCTCCAAGCGCCTGTCAGCGGCCCAAAGTCCTCGGCAACTCGAAGACCATCCCCACCGCTGCGTGGTCCGAAGGGAATAGGCCGGAGGCCGTGCGGTCGCTCAGCTGGTTGCCGAAGATCACCGCATCCACCTCGTGTGGACGACCGAAACGGTCGCGCAGCAGGACCAGGTCGATCCGCGCGTTGAACACCAGGTTCGCATAGGGAACCAGCACGTCGTCAGGGCCCAGGGTCCCCACGCCGTCCGCCGGGCCGTTCGTCAGCCCCGGATCATGCGGATGAGCCAGCGGCCACAGGTCGGCAAAGCCCGCACCCGTGATCAGTGCGTAGCTGGGCGCGCCCGTGTTCGCGTCGGCGTTGAAGTCCCCCGCCCAGATCACGGGGTCATGCTCATTGCGCAGCAGGCGCACCATCTCCTTCGCCTGGGCCAGGTTGACGTCGGCGTTCTCCGCCTCGAGGTGGCTGTTTACGAAGCGGAACGTCTGCCCGTCCACGGTTGCCCGGATGGAGCACCAACCGCGGTACAGCCCGGTCTTGGTGCCAAGAAGGTTGAGCGGGATGTCAGCCACGAACTTGCCGTGCTTCGGCTCGCTGAACCGCAGGCCCGCGCGGACGAGGATGGCGTCGCGGTCCTGGAAGCGGACGAGGGCGAACGCCGTCGGGGTGTGGTTGTCATCGAAGGCGGTGGGCACCGGGGTCGAGACGTCGCTCGTCCAATCGGCGGTGGCGGCAACGTAATGGAGGTGACGGGCGTTGAGCGAGTCAATGAGCAGCTTGAGGAAATCATACTGCGTCACGAACGGGGCGCCCTTCTGCGCCACCGGGTCGTACGGCGCCGACACGCTCCACAGCGCGACCTCGTCGAGCCCCAGGATGTCCGGCTGCACCGCCGCGATCTGGGCGGCGATCTTCCCGGCGCGCTGCGGGAAGTTCGTTTGCTGCAGCTCGGCGTAGGCCAGGTACGCGGCGGTCAGGAAGTCCGCCTCGGTCGTTGCCGCCATGATCGGGTCCAGGTTGGTGCCGAGGTAGACGTTGTACGTCATGACCCTGAGCCCGGGGGCGCTGGGCGCGGGCAGCCGGTAGCTGTCTTGCCCGTCGCGGCTGGCGAGGACCGCGTCGACGGAAGAAGTGGTCTTCGCGGTGGAAGGGCTGGCGAGTTGCTCGCTCTTGCATCCGGTTGCGAGCAGGCTTGTGACGGCGAGGAAGACGAACTGCTTCACGGCGCACCTCCGAATGAGTGTGCGACGACGGAAATGCCGGCCCGTCAAGCCGGCGTCAAGCGGCGGCGGGTCGAGGTTTCCGAACCATTCCTCCGGGATTGTCGTGGGGCGCCGGTCAGTCGCGACCGACTCTTCCGTGGCGTGGAGCGACCCTGCGGTTAGTGCGCGAGACGCGCGAAGCGGACGATCAACAGGGCCAGCAGCACGACCAGGTAGAAGCGCAACAAGAACAGCGCCCACTTGGTCGTCGGGGTCATCTTCACGCGGGGCATGTCACGCTGCCTTCATGACGTCGTTGTAGAGCACGACGCCCTTGAGACGGTCCTTCGCGTCCACCACGGGCAGCATCCGGAAATGGTACTTGGCCAGCAGCGCCTCGAGATCGTCGCGCGGCAGCGACTCCTCCGCCGAGGCCACCGGCGAGGTCATCACCGCGCCCATCTCCGCGTCGTCGGGGGCGAGGACCAGCTCCCGCAGGTCCACCACGCCCAGCAGTACCTTCTCCTCGCCGTTGACCACGTACACGTAGGCGATGCTCGCGGGTTCGCGCCCCGACTGGCGGAGCTGCGCGAGCACCTCGCCCACCTTGGCGCTCCTCGGCACCGCGACGAAGTCGGTGGACATCAGCGCTCCCGCGGTCGCCTCCCGGTCGGCGAGGATCGCGCGCACGCGAATCGCCTCCTCTTCGGGCAGGAGACCCATCAACGCCGTCTGCTGGTCGTGCGGCAACACGGAGAAGAGGTCCGCGAGCTGTGGAACGCTCATCTCCGAGAGCACGCCCTTGGCGCGTTCCTTCCGCATGCCCGCGATGAGCTGCCGCTGCGCGCGGGGCTCCGCCTCGGAGAGCGTCTCGGCCGCGGTCTCGGAGTCGAGGGCCGAGAACAGCGCGGACTGCTCCTGGCCCGACAGCTCCTCCAGCGCATCCGCCAGGTCCTCGGGCAGCAGCTCCTGGAGCTGCCGGCGGGTGATGGAGAGCGACACCTTGTCGGTGGCGGAGGCGTCCTCGACCGAAAGCGGCTGCACGTACTTCCACGAGATGAAGCGGTCCTTGATCAGCTTGAGGCCGCCCAGCCCCCAGCGGCGCAAGAAGCCGTTGAACGACGTATCCACGTGCACCACGGCCAGGCGTCCGCCCGACTCCACCAGGTGGACGTCGTTGACCGCCTCGATGCGCCGGCCGTCGGTATCGAGCACCGTCCGTCCCATCAGGTGCCGGCCCAGCAGCATCCATCCCGGCTGGTCCACGAACGGCGGGAACGGCTGGCCGTCCTCGGTCGGCTTCACGAAGATCGCGTCGTCCTCGATCCGGAGGACGCTCTTCCACGGCACGAACTCAGTGGGCTTGCCCCAGCCGTGCTCCATCAGGATGCCGACCGCCTCCGGGTAGTGCTCGCTCAAGGACACGACCAGGTCGTCGAGCTTGCCGATGCGGTCCTTGATCTTCCCGGCGCACACCGGGCGCTTCACCAGCTCGGAGAAATAGAGGAAGCGGAACGTCTGGTCCGATCCCGCCCCTTTGCCGGTTCCCGCCGCCGTGACGGTCATGTTCGGCTCCTACTGCGCCACCCCGAAGAGCTTCGGGAAGAGAGTGCTCACGGCGAACACCGTCGAGATGACGATGATGCCGGCGACGATGCTCCAGTTGATGATGTTCTGGCCGCGGGTGTTGACGTGCTTCCCCATGAAGCCCTCGTCGTTGAGGATGAGGATGAGGAAGATCAGGGCCGCGGGCAATAGGGTGACCGCGACGATCTGGACGTACATCGTGATCGTCACCAGGGGCGCGCCCGGGATCAGCACCACGGCGCCGGAAGTGAGCAGCATCGCGAGGTAGGCGATATAGAACCACGGCGCGTCGCGTACGCTCTTGTTGAGGGAGTGCGCCCAGCCGAAGATCTCGCCCAGCGCCCAGGAAGTGGAGAGGGAAATGCACAGGGCACCGAGGAAGCCGGCGTCGAACAGGCCGATGGCGAAGAGCCGGCGCGCGAGCACGCCCCGCCCTGCGGGGAGGAGCGGCACCAGCGCCTCGGCGGTCTGCTTGGCATCCTGAATCTGGATCGGGGGATGATGGAAGTGGAACGCGGCGGCGGTGGCGATCATGATGAAGGCCGCCACGATGCCGGTGAAGAGCGAGCCCGCGAAGGTGTCCCACTTGCCGAACTTCACGTCGTGAATGTCGAGTCCCTTGTCCACGACCGAGCTTTGCTGGAAGAAGATCTGCCACGGCGTGATCGTGGTGCCCACGTTGGCGAGTACGACGAAGATGAGAGTCGCGGTGAGGCCGCCCTCGAATCGCGGGATGAACCCCTGACCCACGGCACCCCAGCCAGGACCGCCCGGCACCTTCATCGCCCACAGCGCGGCGGGGATGTAGACGAAATTGAACACGACGAAGACCAGCGTGATCTTCTCGAAGGTCCAGTAGCGGCCCGTCATCACGATGCCCAGCAGGATCGCCGTCACCGCGAGGTACGTGATCCATCCCGGCACGCCGAAGATGCTCATGGCCTCGACCATCCCGACGTACTCGGTGATGAGCGTCAGCCAGTTCACCACCGCCAGGTCGAACAGGGAGAACCAGCCCCAGAAAGGCCCGAACCCCTCGAAGATCGCTTCGGCGTGGCCGCGCTTCGTGACGGCGCCGAGGCGGACCGTCATCTCCTGGATGTAGTAGGCGATCGGGACGAGCGGAACCAGGATCCACAGCAGGGAGAAGCCGAACTGCGAACCGGTCACGGCGTAGGTGGAGATGCCGCCGGCGTCGTTGTCGGCCACCATCGTGATAATGCCGGGCCCCAGGACCGCGAAGAAGATCACGGTCTGGCGCCGGAACCTGCTCAGATTGTGAAGTGTCTTGCTGATCCAGTACATGGGAGCCCGCGACGGTGCCGAACCGTGCCCCCAAAATAGTGTGGCGGCCTTCGAGCGGTAGACGCGAATTTCGCGTCGTCGTCGTTGCCGTCCGGCTTGGCCTGCAAGTTGACCGAGCGGAGGCCCTGCCCGATACTTCGAATTATGGACCGAGAGATCAAGATCACGGCCGAGCCGATAGACGGCCGGCGCTGCCGCTTCGTCGTGAGCGAGCCGCTGCTGGATGGCGCCCGGCGTTTCGCCTCCCCCGACGCAGCCCAGGGGTCGCCCCTGGCGGAGGCCCTGTTCGGGGTGCCCGGTGTCACGGAGGTCGTGGTTTCTGGCGGGACGGTCACGGTAAGCAAGGACAGCCCTGCGTCCTGGCAGGTGGCCGGGAAGGAGGTCGGAGCCGCCATTCGGAAGGCGCTGGCCACCGGTGTGCCGCCGATCGCAGAGCCTTCGGCTGCGGTGTCCACGGGCGATGAAGTCCTCTACGGGCGCGTGGCCGATCTGTTCGAGGCCGAGATCAATCCTGCCATCGCGCGACACGGCGGGTTCGTGGAACTGCTCGACGTGCAGGACGGGGTCGTCATGCTCAGGATGGGCGGCGGCTGCCAGGGGTGCGGGATGGCGGACGTGACGCTGCGGCAGGGCATCGAGACGGCGCTGCGCCAGCGCGTGCCGGAGGTGGCCGGCATCGTGGACATCACCGACCACTCGGCCGGCACCAATCCCTACGTGACCGCATCGAAGAAATAGTGGGCGCCCGCCCGCGCCTCCTCCTCCTTCTTCCCAGCACGACCTACCGGGCCGCTGCCTTCGTCGAGGCTGCGCGCCGCCTCGACATCGAGCTTACGGTCGCGTCCGATCACACGAGCGTCTTCGCGGCGCAGCAGCCGGAGCGCCTCGTGACCTTCGACTTCGCGAGCCTCGAGCGGGCGACCGGCGAGGCGGCGGCTTTCGCCTCCCGGCATCCCGTTGCGGCGGTGGTCGGGGTGGATGACGACACGGCGATCCTCGCGGCCGCCATTGCCGAGGCGCTGGGACTGGCGCACAACCCGGTCGCGGCGACGCTGGCGGCGCGGAACAAGCACCTTCAGCGGCTAGCGCTCTCTGCAGCCGGGGTCCCGGTTCCCGGCTTCCGGCTCCACCGCCTCGCTGAAGACCCCGAGGCCGTGGCGAGGAGCGCGGGCTATCCTTGCGTGCTCAAGCCGCTCTGCCTCTCCGCCAGCCGGGGCGTGATGCGCGCGAACTCGCCTCAGGAGTTCGTCGCAGCTCACCGGGTGCTGGACGAGATCCTTGGCGAGCCTGGGGCGGCGGCGCGCGGTGAGGAGTCGCAGCAATACCTGGTCGAGTCGTTCGTGCCGGGTCCGGAGTTCGCGCTCGAGGGTTTGCTCGACGACGGCCGCCTGCGTGTGCTCGCGTTGTTCGACAAACCCGATCCGCTCGACGGTCCCTGCTTCGAGGAGACGATCTACGTCACGCCGAGCCGCCTGGGCGGCGCGGCCCAGCGGGCGGTGGCCGAGTGCGCCGAGCGCGCCGCGCTGGCCCTGGGGCTGGCTTCGGGCCCGGTGCACGTGGAGCTGCGTTACAACGATGCGGGCCCGTGGCTGATCGACCTGGGGGCGCGACCCATCGGAGGGCGGTGCAGCCAGGTCCTGCGCTTCGGCCGGGGGCCGGTCGTGCTGTCGCTCGAGGAGCTGCTGCTGCGGTACGCGCTGGGCCTTCCCATGCCGACCTTCGAGCGGGAAGCGGAGGCCGCCGGCGTCATGATGATCCCGGTCCCGGGAGCGGGGGTGTTGCGCGCGGTGCGCGGCGTGGCCGCCGCGCGCAGCGTCGCCGGGGTGGAGGACGTCGTCATCACGGCGCACGTGGGGCAGACGATGGTCCCCCTTCCGCGTGGGGCACGGTATCCGGGCTTCATCTTCGCGCGGGGCGAGTCGGCGCTGGAAGTGGAGTCGGCGCTGCGCCGGGCCCACGCCTGCCTGGGGTTCGACGTCGCGAAAGACGGGGGCTGAACGATGCCGCTGCTGCTGACGGAGGCCGACCTGGGCCGCGTGCTCGAGATGGGCAGCCTCATCCCGGCGATGCGCGATGCGTTGGTCCGCTTCTCGGCCGGCGACGTGGTGCAGCCGGTGCGGCCCACGCTCAAGATCGAGCCGGCGGGCGGCTACTACGCGACGATGCCCGCGTACCTGCGCGACGAGCGGGACGGGGCGCTCGGGATGAAGTCGGTGACCTTCTTCCCGGGAAACGCCGGGAGCCCGCACCCTACGCATCTCGCCACCGTGCTGCTCCTCGACCCGGCCAATGGCGCGCTGCTCGCCATCCTCGACGGGCGCCTGGTGACCGAGCTGCGGACCGCGGCGGTCACGGCGGTGTCGGTGGATCTGCTGGCGCGGAAGGGGGCCCGGCACCTCGCCATCCTCGGCTCCGGCGTCCAGGCGCGCAGCCACCTCCGGGCGGTCTCGCTCGTGCGGGATCTGACTTCGGTGCGCGTCTGGTCCCGCACGGCGGCGCACGCGGCGCGCTTCGCGCACGAGATGGCGGGCGCCGTCCGGTGCCCCGTCGAGACTGCGGCCACCGTTCGCGAGGCGATGCGCGGCGCCGAGGTCGTGGTGGCGGTCACCGCCGCGCGCGAGCCGATCGTCGAGGCGGAATGGCTGGAGCCGGGGATGCACCTCTGCGCCGTGGGATCGTCCTCCCCCGACATGCGGGAGCTCGATGCCGCATCCGTGGCGCGCTGCCGTGTGTTCGTGGACTCGCGGGCCTCGGCGGCCGCGGAGGCGGGGGACCTGATCTTCGCCCGGGCGGAGGGGCGCATCGGCCCGGATCATGTGCTCGCCGAGCTGGGCGAGGTGGCGGCGGGGGCTTCTGGCCGGCGCGCCGACGATGACATTACGCTCTTCAAGTCGCTCGGGCTGGCGGTCGAGGACGTCGTGACCGCGCGGATCGCATTCGAGCGGGCCCGAGAGTTGGGGATCGGGACGAGCGTCACGCTGTAGGGGCTCGGCGAGGCCGAGCGGCGGTGGGTCCCGGTGCGGATCTTGCTCCACATCGGCTCAAAACCGAAGGTGGACACTCCCCGAAGAGGCAGGCGCGAATGATGCGCCGGGGCGCCTCGCGGGCTATCTTTGCGCCGACTTCGATCTGAGGAGGACCGCCGGTGCCGCAGATCTGGATTGACGGGACATTCTACGCCGAGGATCAGGCGAAGATCTCGGTCTACGACCACGGCGTGCTCTACGGGGACGGGGTCTTCGAGGGCATCCGGGCCTATAACGGCCGGGTCTTCCGCCTGAAGCAGCACCTCGATCGCCTCTACGCATCGGCCCGGGCCATCTGGCTCGAGATCCCCATGGCGCAGGATGCCATGGCCGATCTGTGCCACGAGTGCATCCGGGTCAACAACCTGTCCGACGCGTACATCCGGCTGGTGGTGACGCGCGGCTTCGGCGATCTCGGCCTGGACCCGCGGAAGTGCAAGAAGCCGACGATCTTCTGCATCGCGGACAAGATCGCGCTCTTCCCGGCGGAGGTGGCCAAGCGCGGCCTCACGATGATGACGGCGCCGACGCCGGTCAACCACCGCGAGGGACTGAGCCCGCGCATCAAGTCGCTCAACTACCTGGCCCACATCTTGGCGAAGATCGAGGCGATCAACGCCGGCGTGGACGAGGCCCTGATGCTGGAATCCAGCGGCGAGGTGGCCGAGGGCGTGGGCGAGAACGTCTTCTGCGTGACCAACCACACGCTGCGCACGCCGCCGGCGTACTCGGGCATTCTGCGTGGCGTGACGCGTGACGCCGTGATCGAATTGGGCCGCGGGGCCGGCTTCGAGGTGCGAGAGGAATCGCTCAATCGCTACGACCTCTACACGGCCGACGAGGTGTTCCTGACGGGGACGGCGGCGGAGGTCGTGGGGGTGGTGAAGCTCGACGGGCGGAAGATCGGGTCCGGCACGGTGGGGAAGGTCACCCTGGACCTGGCGGCCAGGTTCCGCGACCTGGTGACGCAGGAGAGCTGACCCGCGTCCCCGTGACGCCGGTCACGCGCTCGCAGGAAAAGCATTGACCCGTTCCCAGGGCGCCTGGCATATTGCAGCCGCCAAGCCGACCTCGGACCGGGACCCCTCTCAAGCCGGTGCTCGCTGCGGAGAGCCGGCGGGCCCGTGCCCATAACCTGAGTTGAGGCAATACCATGCACGTCGTTCGGGGGCAGCGCTGAACAAGCTGTTCTTGCCGGCCTTGATCGGGCTCGCCGCCTGTGCGCGGCCGGGCCCGGCGCCGGCGCCCCTGGTGCCGGACGCCGCGCCGCCATCGGTGGCCGGCCCGCCCAGCGTCCAGGTTGCCCGCGCCGACAGCGGCCCCGCTGATACGGCGCCCAGCCGACCGGCGCCATCGTCCGCCTCCGACACAACCGTTCGAGTCCCGAGCCCCGACACCGCGAGCGACGCGGCGTTCCTTGATTCGCTGCACCTGATGACCACGGATTCGGTCGTCGGCCGGCAGCTGCCGGTGACGGCGGCGGCGCCGGCCGAAGCACCGCGCATCGCGCTGCTGGCCGCGCCGAGCGTCGGGCCACGGCCGCCGACCGGCGGGGCGGAAGCCGCCGCGCCTGCGACGTGGGACATCGACGTGAACCGCTACTCGGCGAATGACCGCGTCCAGTATTACATCGACTATTTCCGCGGGCGGGCGCGCGACCACTTCGAGATCTATCTGGAGCGGCTCGGGCGGTGGGAGTCGTTGGTGCGCGCCAAGCTCGTCACCGCGCGCATGCCGCAGGACCTCGTCTACCTCGCCGTGATCGAGAGCGGCATGAACCCGCTGGCGGTGAGCCGGCGCCGGGCGGTGGGGTTATGGCAGTTCATGGCGCCCACCGGCCGCCGCTACGGGCTGACCGTGGATCCGTGGGTGGACGAGCGGCGAGACCCGTGGCGCGAGACCGACGCCGCCATCCGCATGCTCTCCGAGCTCAACGACCGGTTCGGATCGCTGTATCTCGCGGCGGCCGCCTACGACGCCGGCCCCGGGAAGATCCAGCGCGGCCTGAGGCGCTACGATTTCGGTCCGACCCAGGGCAACGACCTGTTCTTCGCCCTGGCGGACGAGCGATTTCTGCGCCGTGAGACTCGGGACTACGTGCCGAAGCTGATTGCGGCCGCGATGATTGCCAAGGAGCCCGAGAAGTGGGGCTTCAACCACGTCGAACGCTGGGACCCGCTGCGCTACGACTCGATCGAGGTCACTGATGCCGTCGGGCTGGACGTCGTCGCCCGTCTGGCGGATACCTCGACCGATGCGATTCTGGAGCTGAACGCGCAGTTCGTGCGCCGGGTGACACCGCCCAACCGGACGGTCTGGGTGCGCGTGCCCCCGGGTCGGGCCGCCTCCGCCTCCGCGCGTCTCGCGGCACTGCCGCCGGAGCACCGGGTCACGTTCGTCGAGCACGCGGTGGCGCGGGGCGAGACGCTCGGCCAGATCGCGACGCGCTACCACGTCACCGTGGATCTCATCGTCAGCGCCAACCGCGGCGTGAAGCCACGGAGCCTTCAGGTGGGGCGGGTGCTGATCATCCCGACGTCGGGGATTGCGCCGTCACGGTGGAGCTACGCGTCGCACACCGCCGGGACCGGGCACTCGGCGCGCCGGGAGCTGCGCCGGACGCCGCCGGTGCTCCTGTCGAGTGTGGCCCGCGCCGGCCGGAAGCCCGCGAGCGGTGCCAGGCCGCCGGCGGCGGCCACGGCGGCCACGGCGGCCACGGCGGCGCGGACGGTGCACATTGTCCGCCCCGGGGAGAGCCTGTTCACGATCGCGCGGACCTTCGGCGTGCCCCTGGACGCGCTGCTCAAGCACAACGGCCTGACGAGGCGCAGCCTCATCAAGCCGGGTCAGGCGATTCGCATCCCGAGCTAGCGCTCCCGTTCCGCTAGGAGCCCTTCCGTTTCCAGGCGCCGGACCGGCCCCCGGACTTCTCGATCAACCGCACGTTCCCGATGACCATGCCGCGATCCGCGGCCTTCACCATGTCGTAGACCGCGAGCAGCGCGACGGCGCACGCCGTCAGCGCTTCCATTTCCACGCCGGTCTTCGCCTCCACCCGCGTCTCGGCGCGGACCCGCACGCCCGGGAGCTTCGGATCGAGTCGCGCGGTCACGACGACGTGCTCGAGCGGGAGCGAGTGCGCAAGCGGGATCAGCTCCGGCGTGCGCTTGGCGCCCGCCACGCCCGCCAGCTCCGCGACGGCGAGGACGTCGCCCTTGGCGGTGCGGTTCGCCTTGACGAGGGCGAACGCGGCGCGGCTCATCGTGATCCCGCCTTCGGCCACCGCGCGCCGCACCGTCACCGCCTTGGGGCTCACGTCCACCATCCGCGCGCGGCCCCGGCCGTTCACGTGCGACAGCCGGCGCTTCACGTCAGGCGCTCCGCAAGCCGCCGCGTGAGGTCGGCCACGATGAGCTGCGGGTTCACGTTGCCGCGCGCCAGTTTCCTGGCGCGCTCGATCTCGCGGATCGCCTCGAGCATTCCCGTGGCGGGGGGCTCGTCGGCGCGGCCGGCGCCGGGGTTGCGCAGCCGCTCCGCGAGGCGATCGCGCAGGAGCTCGGCGGCGGCGGTGAGCGTTTCGCTGAAGTCGCCGCGCCCCCCGAACGGCTTGATGCCGAGCGCGTAGCGCAGGCGCGCGCCGGGGCCGCGGGCGACCGCGTCGAGGAGCGCGCGGCCTGCTTCGTCGGCGTTCCCACGCCCACCGCCCTCGGCCAATGCGTCGCCGATCGAACCGCCCGCGAGATCGGCGCGGCGCTTCGCCTCGGCAGGGGAGAGCGGCGGCTGCGGGACTTCGGTGAGGAACCGCGCCACTTCCGACGCGCGGAGCCGGCGTACCCTGAGCTGTACCATGCGGGAGCGGATCGTCGGAAGCAGGGACGCCGGCTCGGCCGCGGTGAGGATGAAGTAGGTGTCGGGCGGCGGTTCCTCGAGCAGCTTGAGGAGCGCGTTGGCGGCTTCCGGGCTCGAAGCCTGGGGCACCAGCCGCTCAGCCTCGCCGATCACGAAAACCTTCCGCCTCCCCATCGCTGGTCGCATCTGCGCGCTCCGCTGCAGCACGCGAACCAGCGGCAGGAAGATCCCGGCCATCCCGTCCGGCCGCGGGTACAGCGGTTGCTCGCGCCGCGCCTGGACGGCCTGGGCGAGCAACTCCTCCGCCTCCTCGGCCTGCTTGTCTTCCTCGCCCTTCGGCCGGAGGATCGGGAAGAACCAGTGAATGTCGGGGTGCGACAGCGTGGAGGAGAGGTGGCAGGCGTGACACACGCCGCACGGCTCACCGGGTCCCTGCTCGCACAGCAGGCCCGCCGCGATCCACAACCCCAGCCGCTGCTTCCCCACGCCCGGCGCGCCCACCAGGAGCAGCGCGGTGGGTAGCCGGTCGGCCCGCATCGAGGTCCCGAGCCGCGCGCGCAGCTCTTCGTGGCCGTAAACGGGGTGAAGCGCCATGGACCCTAAATACAGCGGCGAGGTGGGAAGAGGGCAAGGCTGCAGAAGAGTTGTGAGACGCCGAGTTGCGAGCGGTTGGGAGTCTGGAGGTTGTGAGGGTGCAGGCCAGTTCTCAGAACTGCCATCTGGACTCGTCCCTCACGGCTCCCGTCTCGCGACCACTCGCAACTCGGCGTCTCGCAACTGCTCTGAGTACTCAGATCTACGGTTCTGCAGTCTGCAGAGGGAACCATCCGCGCGTCCGGTTGCACACTGAGCACACCGAGAGCATCACCGGCACTTCCACAAGCACGCCCACCACGGTCGCGAGTGCGGCCCCGGACCCGGGGCCGAAGAGCGCGATGGCCGTCGCCACCGCCAGCTCGAAGAAGTTGCTGGCGCCGATCAGCGCGCCGGGCGCGGCGATGTTGAATGGCACCTTCAGCCAGCGCATCAGGCCGTACGCCAGCGAGGAGTTGAAGTACACCTGGAGCGTGATCGGAATGGCGATCAGCAGCACGTGCAGGAAGCGGCCGGTGATGTTGTCGGCCTGGAAGGAGAAGATCAGCACCACCGTGACGATCAGGGCCCCCAGGGTGACAGGGGCGAGCTGCGGGAGGAGCACGCCCTCGAACCAGATCGCACCGCGCCAGCGGATCAGCACGAGGCGGAGCGCCGTGCCGGCGGCGAGCGGAATGGCGATGAACAGCGCCACGGACCACAGCAGCACGGAGAACGGCACGCTCAACGACGACGTGCCGCTCACCAGCAGCCGCACGATCGGCGCGAACAGCACCAGCATGATCAGGTCGTTCAGCGAAACCTGGACCAGCGTGTACGCGGGGTCGCCGTCGGTGAGGTAGCTCCACACGAACACCATGGCGGTGCACGGTGCGGCGGCGAGGATGATCGCCCCGGCGATGTACTGGTCGGCCAGCGCCGGCCCGATCCAAGCGGCGAACAGGTGCTTGAAGAAAACCCACGCCAGCAGCGCCATCGAGAACGGCTTCACCAGCCAGTTGACGAACAGCGTGACCAGCAGGCCCCGTGGGCGCTTCCCCACGTTCCGGATCGCCCCGAAGTCCACCTTCATCATCATCGGGACGATCATCAGCCAAATGAGAACGGCGATCGGGACATTGACGTGGCTCCCGTTGCCGAACTCCATCCCGCGCAGCGCGGCAGTGGCGCCCGGCAGTTTCTTGCCGAGTGCCAGGCCGCCCAGCATCGCCAGCGCGACCCAGAGTGACAGATAGCGGGCGGCGAGTCCCAGACGCGGCGCGGGCCGCGGAGATGGAGCGCGCGGAGGGGCGACGGCGCTAGTCACCCGCCGGGCTGCGTCCCGATGGCGCGGACCCGGGCTTCCAGCGCCATCCGCTCCAGCTTCTCCAGCGGCAGGGCCAGCATCAGCTCGATCCGCCGCCGGATCAGCAGCAGCGCTTCGCGGAACGCGGCTCGCCGGGTCGCCTCGTCCCCCATGACCTCCGCCGGATCGGGCATGCCCCAATGCGCCAGCATCGGCTGCCCGGGGAAGATCGGGCACGACTCCTTGGCCCTGTCGCAGACCGTGATGACGAAGTCCCAGTGCACGCGCTCGAGTCCGTCGAGGCCGCGCGGCGGATGGCCGTTCCACGCGAACCCGCTCTCGACCAGCGCCCCGATCGCGAGCGGGTTCACGCGGGCGGCCGGCTGCGTCCCGGCGCTCTCCGCAACGATACGCCCGGCTCCCATCCGGTTGAACAGCGTCTCCGCCATCTGGCTCCGGGCGGAATTGCCCGTGCACAGCACGAGGACGCGCAGCGGTCCCTTTCGCTCGGCGCTCATTCGCAGCACACCGGCTTCCAGGCAGCCTCGCGCGTCCGCTTGCGCAGCGAACCCATGAACATATCCAGCTCCTCCAGCGCGCCGGCGTCGAGCGCGTAGTGCATCCAGCGCCCGTCGCGGCGGTCGGTGACGAGACCCGCGTCCTTCAGTGTCTTGAGGTGGAAGGAGAGCAGCGACTGGCCCGCCTCGAGCGCGTCCATCAGCTCGCACACGCACCGCTCGCCGCCCCGCAGGCGGTCGAGGATGCGGAGCCGGAGCGGATCGGAGAGCGCCTTGAAGCGCGCCGTCAGGAGGTCGAGGTCGTATGCGGTGGTGGCGGCCATAGGGTGGCTAATATATCAAGATTGGTTGATGGGTCAATCCGCCACGTATCAAGATCGGTTGATGGGTCAATTGTGTCTGGCGGCCGGCTCGGCGGCCGCCACGTGATTGATGAACAGTTTCACCAGATCCGGAACGGAGGGCAGGGAGCCGCTCAACTTGACGGCCCCGTCGATGGCCACGGCCGGCGTGGCGAGCACGCCGCGCTGCGCCAGGGCCCGCACGTCGGTCACGTGGGCGACGTCTGCCTCGATGCCGGCCAGCTTCACCGCCTGCCGGGCGCGCCGCTCGGTTTCGTAGCACTTCGGGCAGCCGCTGCCCAGGATCTCGATCAACATCTGTGCTCCTTGTGGGTCCCAGGCCTCGAGGGGCAAAGGGCGTGCCGCTGGCATGCGGCGTGCGATCCGGGATGGGCATGAAGACTTGGATGCGGGTGGCAGGAGCCGCGCTCGGCGTGGCGGGGTGGTGGCTGGTGTACACCCACCTCCAACCGGCGGCCGACAGGCTGGTCTACGGGCTGCTGGGGCTGGCCCGCGCGGACCGGACGGCGTCGGCCGCCGCCTTCTTCGCGTACGAAGCGCCGAAGGTGCTGCTGCTCCTGCTGCTGGTGGTCTTCGGCGTCGGCGTGGTGCGCTCGTTCTTCACGCCGGAGCGGACCCGGGCGGTGCTCGCCGGCCGCCGGGAGTCGGCGGGAAACGTGCTCGCGGCCCTGCTCGGCGTGGTCACCCCGTTCTGCTCCTGCTCGGCCGTGCCGCTGTTCATCGGGTTCGTCACCACCGGCGTGCCGCTCGGCGTCACGTTCTCGTTCCTGATCTCGGCCCCGATGGTCAACGAGGTGGCGCTGGTGCTGCTGTTCGGTCTGTTCGGGTGGAAGGTCGCGGCCCTCTACCTGGGCACCGGCCTGACGATCGCCATCGTGGCCGGGTGGGTCATCGGCCGGCTCAAGGTGGAGCGCTGGGTCGAGCGCTGGGTCTACGAGGCGTCGGCGGGGACGGGTGCGGCGGGCACCACGGCCGTCCTCACCTGGGGCGACCGCTTTCGCTTCGGCCGCGACGCGGTACGAGACATCGTCGGGAAGGTGTGGCCATATGTCCTCGCCGGCATCGCCGTGGGGGCGGCGATCCACGGGTGGGTGCCGCAGGAGTTCATGGCGTCCATCATGGGGAAGGGTGCGTGGTGGTCGGTGCCACTCGCAGTGCTTATCGGTATCCCGATGTACTCCAACGCCGCGGGCATCATCCCGATCGTGCAGGCGTTGCTCGAGAAGGGCGCCGCGCTCGGCACGGTGCTGGCGTTCATGATGGCGGTGATCGGACTGTCGCTGCCGGAGACGATCATCCTCCGGAAGGTGCTCCGGATGCCGCTCATCGTCACGTTCGTGGCGGTGGTGGGCGTGGGGATCCTGATCGTGGGGTACGTCTTCAACGCGGTGCTGTGAGGCGACGGTTCGCGGACGCGTGCCGCCCTTCTAGAACGACAGCGCCCGTCGCGCCCCGAGCACGGCAGCGGCCAAGGCGTTCATCGTGCCGACCTGAACTCCCTCAATCAGTTGGCTGGGCCCGATCCCGCGAGCCTGAAGGCACGAACCTCAGGCGAATGACGGCGATCGACCGACACGAAGGCGGGTTGGCCGCAAACGCAAGGCATTGACAGGGCCGGCGGGCGGTATTACGAACACCGTAATCGGAGAGCGATATGGATGAGCCGCTGGTTCGCGAGGTCCTGTTGGCGTTCTGGAAGGTGCACATCCTCCATCACGCACAACAGCGTCCCGTCTATGGGCAATGGATGATGGAGGAGCTGCGGCGCCACGGCTTCACGCTCAGTCCCGGCACCCTGTACCCGCTCCTGGCGCGGATGGAGCGGCATGGCTGGCTCAGAGGGCAACGGGCTCCTGACGCGAGCGTCAAGGCTCGGCGAGAGTACGTCCTCACCAAGGCGGGCGCGCGGGTGCTGGCGCAAATCCGTCGGCAGGTCGACGCGCTGCACGGCGAAGTGGTGCTCGGCCGGAGCGGGTCCGTGGTCCCTCGACGCGCGACTGCGGCCGGGGCGGGAGTGACTCTTGGCTGAGGCGCCTGCGGCCACACCAGCCTCACGCGATCCCCACGCAGTGCGAGATCTGGCCCTGTTCTTCCTGCGACTGGGCACGACGGCGTTCGGGGGTCCTGCCGCCCACATCGCGATGATGGAGGAGCACGTCGTTCGCCGGCGCGGCTGGCTCACGCGCGAGCAGTTCCTCGAGCTGCTGGGAACCACGAGCCTGATCCCGGGGCCCAATTCCACCGAGATGGCGATCTACATCGGTCACCGGCGAGCCGGCTGGCGGGGACTGGTGGTGGGCGGCGTCTGCTTCATCCTGCCGGCAGCGCTGATCACGCTGGCGTTCGCGTGGGCGTACGTGCGCTACGGCTCTCTCCCCCAGGCGGAAGCACTCTTGTACGGGGTGAAGCCCGTGATCATCGCGGTCATCGTCCAGGCGCTCTGGAACTTGGGACGCGGAGCCGTGAAATCGCGGCTCCTCGCCGGCATCGGGGTGCTCTCGGTGGCGGCCAGCTTTGCCGGCCTCAACGCCCTGGCCGTGCTGGCCGGCGCCGGTGCGCTGGCCATGGCGGCGACCGTGCCGGCGAAGATCAGGAGTCACGGCCCACGCGGCTTGGTCGCCCTGGGGGCCCCTGGTGCCTCTGTCCTGGGGGCGAGCGCCTCGGCGGCCATCGCAGCCGTCGCGGTCCCGGTCAGCGTGACGGCGCTGTTCCTGGTCTTCCTCAAGGTCGGCGCGGTCCTCTACGGGAGCGGCTATGTCTTGCTCGCGTTCCTGCGCGCCGACCTGGTGAGCGGCTATCACTGGCTTACCGAATCACAGCTGCTCGACGCGGTCGCGGTCGGCCAGGTGACGCCGGGCCCGGTCTTCACCACAGCCACCTTCATTGGGTACGTGTTGCACGGCGGCACGGGCGCGCTGGTGGCGACGCTCGGGATCTTCCTGCCATCGTTCATCTTCGTGGCGATCAGCGGGCCTATCGTGCCGCGCCTGCGCCGATCGCAGGCGGCGGGCGCATTCCTGGACGGCGTCACCGTCGCCTCGCTCGCACTGATGTTCGCCGTCACGTGGTATCTCGGTCGCGCGGCGCTCACGGATGCCGTGACCGTCCTGCTCGCCACGCTGAGCGCCTTGCTGCTGTGGCGGTTCCGGACCAACTCCGCGTGGCTCGTGCTGGTCGGAGCGCTGGTTGGGGCCGGGGGCTCGTGGCTGCGGTGACCTCGCGGCACTGGGTGGTCGTGCTCCTCGCTGGTGCCTTGCTGCCCGGGCCTCTCATGGCGCAGGCAGGCCCTCCGTACGAGACGGACGATCCCGACCCCGTCGAGTACCGACACTGGGAGGTGTACCTCGCTACCCAGGACCAGGGCGGGTCCGGCGCCGTCGCGGGGACCGCGCCGCACGTCGAGGTGAACTACGGGGCGCTGCCGAACCTCCAGCTCCACCTGCTGGTACCGCTCGCGTACGCGCGGCCCGCCGGCGGTCCCACTACCTACGGCTTGGGGGACGTCGAGCTGGGCGCGAAGTTCCGCTTCGTCCAGGAAGGCACGTGGCGGCCCATGATAGGGACGTTCGTGCAGACGGAGTGGCCCGTCGGGAGCACCGCCCCGGGGCTCGGCACACGGCACGTGCACGTCCTGTTTCCGCTCTGGCTCCAGAAGAGCTTCGGTCCCTGGACCACCGACCTCGGCGGCGGATTCCTGGCGGATTTCGACGAGGGGTACCGCAACTACTGGTGCTTCGGCTGGCAGGTGGGGCGCCGGATCTCACCGCTCGCTACGATCGGCGCCGAGCTCTTCTACACCCCTGCGCATCGGGACAGTACGCCCAACAGCCTCCGCACCGACCTGGGGGTCGTGCTCGACCTCAGCGAGCACGACCACGTGCTCCTCTCGGTGGGCCGCAGCATCAGCGGCGACCCGATATGGCAGGGATATCTGGCGTACCAGCTGACCTTCGGCCCGCGGAGCCAGCCATCGCGGCTGAATAAGGAACTGGCGGCGTTCGACGATCGCTGACCAGCGCCACGCCACCTCACCTTGCTGCGGTCTCACCAGGCAACGTGCCGACGGCGATGTTTGGCGGGTGCTCCGGGCCGCGGGACCGGGAGCGCGGCCGGGCCCTCACGCAGGTGGCTTGACGGCCCGCACCTTCGCCGACACCACCGACTTGGCGGCCTGGCGCAGCCACTCGTAGCCGCCGAAGACGCCCGCGTCACCGTAGCTGCGCTCTTCCACGACCTGGATGTCGCGGAAGCCGGCGACCCCCATCATCCACAGGTACTCGTCCTTCTTCGCGGCGCCCGCCACGCAGCCCACGTAGGCCTCGACGGAATGCCGCACGTCGTCGGGAATCGGCGCCGTGAGCACCAGGTCGCTCACCACCATCCGCCCGCCGGGCTTGAGGACGCGGAACGCCTCGGCGAACACGGCCTCCTTGTCGGGCGACAGGTTGATGACGCAGTTGGAGATGATGACGTCCACCGACGCGTCGGCCACCGGCAGCCGCTCGATTTCGCCCAGCCGGAACTCCACGTTGGTGGCGCCGACCTTGATCGCGTTCTCCCTCGCCCGCTCGACCATCTCCGCCGTCATGTCCACGCCGATGACGCGGCCCGTGGGCCCGACCTCGTGGGCCGCGAGGAAGGCGTCCATCCCGGCGCCCGAGCCGAGGTCCAGGATCACATCGCCCGGCTTCACCGCGGCGTGGGCGAGCGGGTTGCCGCACCCCAGGCCGAGGTTGGCGCCCGCCGGGATCTCGGCCAGCTCCTGGGCGGAATAGCCGATGTGCTCGGCGATCTTGACGCCCGCCGCGCCCTCGCCACCGCCGCCGCAGCTCGGCCCGCAGCCGCAGGTGGAGCTGCCCTTGGCGATCTCGCCGTACTTCGAGCGGACGACCGAACGGATATCGGGTACATCACCCATTTCGAGCCCCGGAAGAGTTCATCGTCATATTACGATAGTCGGCGCTTGATGTCAAGAGTGGAGATGGGAGACTGCAGTGCAGTTGCGAGACGGCGAGTTGCGAGCGGTTGCGAGTCGGGAGGAACGAGACCGCAGACCAGTGGTCAGTAGTGCCACCTGGACTGGGCCCTCACCGCTCCCATCTCACGACCACTCGCAACTCGGCGTCTCGCAACTCCCCTGCCCACTGACCTCCGCCTTCTAGTAACTCTCCGATGTGAGGACGGTCTTCCCCCTGAACGCCCGGTAGATCAGGACGGTATACAGGATCACCAGCGGCATCCCCAGCAGCGCGATCACCAGCATCACCGTCAGAGTCCGCGGGGTGGACGAGGCGTTGTAGATCGTTAGGCTGGCCGCGAGGTCGGGCCGGGCGGGCACCAGGCGCGGGTACAACCCCTCCGCCGCCAGCGCGATGATGCTCAGCGTGGCCGTGGCCGACGCGACGAACCCGCGTCCGAAGCGGGACGCCCTGACTGCGGCGGGGCCGGCGATGCAGCTCGCCAGCAGCAGGGCGAAGAACACCCAGGTGAGGGGATTCGCGAACCAGTTTTCGAACAGATAGGGGGCCACTGCGTACGACGCCACGGTGGAGACGGCGTAGAGCGCGATGAACGCCACCCAGGCGGAGGAGGCCCAGCTTCGCATCCGCTCCTGGAGTGCGCCGTCGGTCTTGAGGCCGAGGTAGGTCGCGCCGTGCAGCACGAACATCGTGAGCCCCAGCAGGCCGATGAGCAGCGCAAACGGGTTGAGCAGTCCCAGGAGCGTCGTGCTCACGCCCGACGCGTCCATGTCCAGCCCGCGCAAGACGTTGCCGACCGCCACGCCGTAGAGCAGCGCGGGGACGGCGCTCCCCGCGCCGAAGGCGACGTCCCAGCCGCGCCGCCATCTGGGCGAGTCCACCTTGGAGCGGAACTCGAACGAGATCGCGCGGAAGATGAGCGCCACCAGCAGGAGCATGAAGGCCAGGTAGAAGCCGCTGAACACGCTGGCGTAGACCGGCGGGAAGGCGGCGAACAGCGCGCCGCCGCCGGTGAGGAGCCACACCTCGTTGCCGTCCCACACGGGTCCGATCGCGTTCATCATGACGCGGCGCTCGCGCTCGTCCCGGGTGAACAGATGCAGCACCCCCGCGCCGAGGTCGAAACCGTCGAGGATGGCGTAGCCGGCGATGAGAACGCCGACCAGCAGGAACCAGATGGTGTTGAGGTCCATGGGTCGTCCTTCCCGGTCGTGCGGTTACGCCTGGGCCGGAGCGGGGCCGGGCGGACCGTGCCGGATCTCGCGCACCAGCAGGTACACGTACAGCGCGCCGAGCAACAGATAGAGCAGGCCGAACAGCACCAGGGAGAAGAGCACGTCACCGGCCGGCACGCTCTTCGAGACGGCGTCGCCGGTCCGCAGCAGTCCGTACACGATCCACGGCTGGCGGCCCACCTCCGTGGCCATCCAGCCGAGCTGGCACGCCGCGAGCGGCAGCGGAATTGAGACGATCAGCAGCATGAGGTAGCGGCGGCTCGCCCACAGCCGGCCGCGGCGCAGTTGCCACGCGCCCCACGCCATGGCCGCGACGAAGTACATGCCAAGCACGACCATGTTGTGGAACGAGACGAAGGTAAGCCACAGCGGCGGCCGGTCGTCCGGCGGAAAGTCGGTGATGCCGCGGATCGGGGCATTGATGTCGCCGAACGCGAGCCAGCTCAGCACTCCGCGAATCTCCACCTTGGCCTTGAGTTCGGGGGGCAACGTGACCGGGTAAGCGAACAGCACCATCGGCGCCGCAGACTGGCTCGAGTACAGTCCCTCGATTGCTGCGAATTTCTCGGGCTGAGTGTGCGCCACCTGTCGGGCGTGCACGTGGCCGAACGGGAAGACTTCCGTCACCGACGCCACCAGGCCGAACACGATCGCCAGCTTGAGGGCCCCGCGCGCGAGATCGTCCTCGCGGTTCTTGCGCAGCAGGTACGCGGCCACGCCCGCCACCAGGAAGGCCCCGGCGATGAGCGCGGCATCCACCGTATGGAAGAACCGCGGGAGCGTGGACGGGTTGAAGACCGCCGCCGAGAAACTCGTCAGCTCGGCGCGCCCGTTCTGGATCACGTATCCGGCCGGCGTCTGCTGCCAGGAGTTGGCGACCAGGATCCAGAAGGCGGAGATGGTGGAACCGATGGCCACCATCAGGATCGAGAACCAGTGCGCGCCCTTCGAGATGCGTCCGCGCCCGAAGAGGTAGAGCCCGAGGAAGCCCGACTCCAGGAAGAAGGCGAGCACCCCCTCGGCCGCGAGCGGAGAGCCGAAGATGTCGCCGACGAACCTGGAGTAGGCGGCCCAGTTGGTCCCGAACTCGAACTCCATCACGATTCCCGTCGCGACGCCGACGGCGAAGGTGAGCGCGAGGAGCTTCGCGAAGAACCGGCCCGTCCGCACCCACGTCGGATCGTCCCGCCGCCACCCCCGCCACTCGATCACGACCAGCAGCCACGCCAGTCCGATCGTCAGGGGAGGGAACAGGAAGTGAAAGCCGACGGTCAGTGCGAACTGGATGCGTGACAGCAGTACCACGTCCATGCCGTCAGGTCTCCAAAGGTGTGAACGACAGGTAGTTACGCAGTCCCTGCGAGCAATTATTGTGCGCGTCTCCAGGAGGCTCGCAAGGTCGGGCCGGACGAATTCCGACCTCTGGAGTCGGGAGAGAGCGGAAGAATCGGGGGCGCGTGTGTATGTTGTGGCGTGCCTGAACCTGCTCCCGGGTCGGAACCCCCCCCCGGCGAAACGTCGTCTCAGCCCGCGCCTGGCGAGTTGCCCCCCGATCTAGCGCCGGGTGACGAACCGCCGTCGCTGACCGCTCGGATCCGGCGCCTCCTGGTCGGACGCCCGCGCGACCTCCAGGACCGGCGTCTCTTCCATCGCCTTGCGCTGATTCCCTTCCTGGCGTGGGTCGGGCTAGGAGCCGACGGCCTTTCGTCCTCTTCCTACGGCCCGCAGGAAGCCTTCCTCGCGCTCGGCCAGCACACCTACCTGGCGGTCGGCCTGGCGCTGGCGACGGCGACGACGGTCATCATCATCGCCTGGGGCTACAGCCACATCATCGAGCAGTTCCCGAGCGGCGGCGGCGGGTACGTCGTGGCCACCAAGCTGCTGGGTGAGAACGCGGGAGTTATCTCCGGCAATGCGCTGCTGGTGGACTACGTGCTCACGATCACGGTGTCCATCGCGGCGGCGGGCGACGCGCTGTTCAGCTTCCTCCCGGTTCACTGGCAACCGGTGAAGCTGGTGGCCGAGGTGATGATCATCCTCGGCCTAACCACGCTCAATATCCGCGGCGTGCGGGAGTCGGTGATCACGCTCACGCCCATCTTCATCGTCTTCCTCATTACGCACGTCTGGCTGATCGGCTACGGCATCGCGGCGCACGCGGGGCAGCTGCCCGCGACGGTGCACACGATCAGCGGGGGCTACCACTCCGGCCTGTCGGCGCTCGGGGTCGGGGGGATGATGCTGTTGTTCGTTCGCGCCTACTCGCTGGGCGGCGGAACCTACACGGGCCTCGAGGCGGTTTCGAACGGGCTCCCCATCATGCGGGAGCCGCGGGTGCGCACCGGCAAGCGCACCATGGTGTACATGGCGGCCTCCCTGTCCGCCGTCGCGGCGGGGCTGCTGGTCTGCTACCTGCTGTGGGGCGTCACGTTCGTGCCGGGCAAGACGTACAATGCCGTCCTGGTCGAGAAGGTCGCGGCGGGCTTCCCCCTCGCGCAGGCGCTGGTCGTTCTCACGCTCTTCTCCGAGGGGGCGCTGCTCGTCGTGGGGGCCCAGGCGGGCTTCACCGATGGTCCGCGCGTGCTGGCCAACATGGCGGTGGATTCCTGGGTGCCGCATCGCTTCGCGGGGCTCTCCGAGCGCCTGACCACCCAGAACGGCGTGATGCTGATGGGCGTGGCCTCGCTCGCGGCGCTGCTGTACACCCGCGGCGACGTGGGCATCCTGGTCCTGATGTACAGCATCAACGTGTTCATCACCTTCTCGCTCTCGATGTTCGCGATGATGCGGTTCTGGCTGGGCTCCCGCCACAAGCCGGACGCCGGCCCGTGGCTCCGCCGCTCGGCGCTCTTCGCCTTTGCGTTTGTCCTGTGCGTGACGATCCTCGCAATCGCGGTCTTGGAGCGGTTCACCAAGGGAGGGTGGATCACGCTGGTGGTTACCGCCGTGCTGGTCGCGGTCTGCTTCGTCATCCGCAAGCACTACCGGACGACGCAGGCGAAGCTCGCCACGTTGTACGACGAACTGAAGACGCTGCCGGCCGACACCAGCGCGGTGCCGCGCGCGCTGGACCCCAAGGCGCCGACGGCGGCGGTGCTCGTGGCGGGCTACGGCGGGCTCGGCATCCACACCACCCTCAACATCTTCCGGTTCTTCCCCGGCTACTTCAAGAACCTGGTGTTCGTCTCGGTAGGCGTCGTGGATTCGGCGGGGTTCAAGGGCGATAGCGCCATTGGAGAGCTGCGGGCGAAGACGGAGGACCAGTTGCGACAGTACGTGGAGCTCGCCCAGCGGATCGGGATGCCGGCGGCGTCCCGCTACGGGCTCGGCACCGACGCGGTGGACGAGGGAGAGAAGCTCTGCCTCGAGGTGGCCAGGGAGTTCCCGCGGGTCACCTTCTTCGCGGGGAAGGTCATCTTCCAGCGGGAGGCGTGGTACCAGCACCTGCTGCACAACGAGACGGCCGCCGCGATCCAGAAACGGCTGCAGTGGGCTGGGAAGCCGGTCGTCATCCTCCCCGCGCGCGTACGGTAGCGCGGCGCACGCGGCGCGTCACGCCAACCTGGAATACGCGGCTCCCGAGCGGCACGTCGCGCTCGACCGCCAGGCGGACCACCCGGCCCGCTTCGTCGGGCAGGCCCAGCACGACACCTCCGATCAGCGCTTGACCAGCAGGGCGGCGTGGCTCGCCCGGATAACCGGCCGGCTCTCGGTGCGCAGGCCCGAGCGGGCGGCCAGCTCCAGCGTCTCGGCGAACTGCCGTTCGTTGACATGCCCCTTGGGCTCGGCGAGCAGGAGCTTCGCGCCCGGCTTCAAAGCCGCAAAGACCTCGGCGAAGAAGCGTGCCGGGTCTGGGACCTCGTGCACCATCGCGAACGCGAGGGTGAAGTCCACCCGTCCGTCGAGATCGCCGAGGCCCAGGCTGTCGCCGGTCACCTGCCGCGTCTCGATCCGGTCGAGCAGTTGGGCACGGCGGGCACGGCGCCTGAGCGCGCTCAGCATCTTGGCCTGCACGTCCACCGCGACCACGTGCCCGGGCGGGCCCACCAGGCGCGCCAGCTCGAGGGTGAAGAAACCCATGCCGGGGCCCGGCTCGAGCACGACCATCCCCTCGGTGACGAACGGGGAGACGATCGTGTGCGGGTCCTGCCGGAGTTTGCGGAGCGGGCTGGCGAGGAAGTAGCCGATCCACCACGGACACACACGGTGGGCCATGTTGCACCTCAGAACTCCCGAGGAGGGACTCGAACCCCCGACCCGCCGGTTAACAGCCGGCTGCTCTACCAACTGAGCTACTCGGGACTGCAGGCGCGAATCGTAGACGGGTGGGGCGGCTCCGTCAACCGACCGGCGGCCCGGTCACGGCGTCACAGGCCGGTCCGCAACGAGGCGTACACCGACCGCGGTTGCCCCGGCGTCACGAACGACGCGGCCCTGAGCTCGGGATAGGCGCGGTTGAACAGGTTGCGCACGCCGATCTCGAGGTAGTCGCCCGGCGCCACCCGGATCCCCCCGCTCAGATGGGCCAGGGCGTACGCCGGGAGCAGCACGCCCGGCGCGTCGAAGGGGCTGTAGGGGCCGACCGCGTTGAGGCTCACACCCGCCCTCCAGCCGCCCCCGGGCGCGGTGAACGTCAGGTCGGCGACCCCGACGTACTTGGCCGTGTTGAAGACCCGGGCCCCGTCGAGCGTGTCCCCGGCTGCGGACACGAGACTCCGGTAGCGCGCGTCGGTGAAGGTCCAGTCGGTGTGGAGCGCGATAGCGCTGGACGGCCGCAGAGTCGCCTGGAGCTCAAGACCCTGGCGGCGGCTGGCGCCGCCACTCGTGCTGGTGAGCGTGATGGGGTTGAACGTCTGCTCGTTGCTGACGTCGATCCGGAACAGCGCGGCGCTCGCCGCGATCATACGCGAATCGAACTTGGCGCCGACCTCGTACGCCCACTCCGTGATGAAAGGCAGCGTGGGGTCCGTGATGACACCGTCGGTCTGCCGGAAGCCGCGGGAGGCGTTCGCGTACACGGCGCCGAAGGTGGGGAAGTGATAGAGCAGCCCGAGCTTCGGGACGAATAGCCCCTTGCCGGCGCTGGTCGCCGCCTGTCCCACCGGCTCCGACCACGTGTTCTGCACGTCGTAGCGCGCGCCGAGGCTGGCCCTGAGGTGCTGCGTGAAGTCGAGCATGGCTTCGGCGAACAGCGCCCCCGATGCCTGCCGCGCCGCCACGAGGGTCTGGGCCGAGTCGCGCTGGCGGTCGGTGGTGAACCAGTTCTCGTAATCGGAGTGGTCCCACCGTCCCTCCAGCCCCGCCGTCAGCTCGCCCCGCGGCAGCAGCCACGTCAGCGCGCTCGTCGCCCCGAAGCCGTAGCGGCGGTCCTCCTCCTCGGTCTGCGAACCCGAGCCTTCGCCGGCACCCGGCTCGGGGGGGATCGTGAGGAACAGCTGCCACCTGCCTTGCGTCGCGTACGCCGTGCTGCGCCACAGCAGGGAAGGTCCCGCGATCAGCCGGTAACTCACCCGCTCCTGCGCCCGCTGCTTGAATCCTCCGTCGGTCTGGTTGGTCACGTTGTTGTATTGGTGGAGCTGGAACTGGCTGTCGGTGAGGAAACCCGGCGAATTCCACTCGGTGCCGTACAATTCGATCCCGGCGTCCAGCGTCGAGAATCCGCCCAGGTGCTCCACCAGGCGCGCGTGCAGCTGGCCGATGTCGTAGCCGCTGTTCGGGCGCCACCCGTCGTCGTGCACGCCCCGGATCCCCACCACGGCGCTGGTCGCGCCGGTGTCGAGCCCCGACAGCAGTGCCCCTTCGAGGTGTCCGTGCGACCCCGCGCTGGCGGTGAACTGGGTTCCGTCCAGGTGCTCGATCGTGAGCACGTTGACGACCCCGGCCATCGCGAAGTTGCCGTACAGGGCGCTGGTCGGCCCCTCGAGCACGTCGATCCGGCTGACGGCTTCCGGCATCAGGAGGTTCCAGTCGTTGTAGCCCTCAGCATGCCCGTTGACCGGCTCGTTGATGGGTACGCCGTCCACCCACAGCGCGATGTCCGTGGAATGATCCGAGCTGAACCCGCGGATCGAGGCGTCGGAGGCGAAGCCCGGGCCCTGCCCCTGCTCGTGGATCTCCACCCCCGCCGCCTGCCGCAGCAGGTCGTACGCGTCGGTGGCTGGCACCGCCTGAAGCTGCGCCGGCGCTACGCGCGTGGTGCTGGACGGATCGAAGTGCTCCGGCTCCGTCGCGGTGATGGTGACGGCGTGCAGGGTCACCGGGCGCCTCGTCAGGGTGTCGCTTCGGGCCCGGACGGTGTCGGGCGGTGACGGCTGCTGGGCAAGGCTTACGGCGGGCATGGCGAGTGCCAGCCCCAGGATCAACCAACGCATGGATGCTCCGCTCGATGGCCGACGGGACTGCGCCCGGCGGCCGGTGTCAGGTCAGGGACGTTGTGTGACTAGCTGACGAGCGGAGTGGGCGGACCGATGGGAGGAGGTTGGATGTAGCGGCTGCTGGAGTGCGGGGCCGGAACCGGCGCCCGGTCCAATCTCGCGAGACGCACGGGAGCGACGACGGCACCCGCGGCCAGCATCGCCGACGGCAGCGGCGGCGTAACGCAGCCCGGGCAACAGGCGAGGCAGGGGGCGCAACACTGCCCGGAGTGCTGCGGGCACGGCATCGGCATCCGGGCATGGCTGGCCATGCCCGCGTGATGCCCCGACATCGCCTGGCGCTGCGCTGCCTGCTGAGCCACCTGCACGCCCGCACGCATCGCCAGCGGCCGCCCGACGAACGAGATGCCGACCGCGATGGTGACGAGCAACCAGAGGCCGCGGGCGAGCCCGCACCGTGAGCGCATTATTGATGAACGAAATAGTCCCCTTTACGGGGAACGTCAAGCCCGCGGCGGCAGCGGCCGGTGTCAGCGACTCAAGCCTGCCGGGAGAAAAGGTCGATCTGTGGCGGCTCGGAGGGGAGGCCGGTGGCCTGCAGGACCGCCTCCACCCAGCCGGGACGGTCGGACGCGTCGAGCCGGTGCACCGGCACGTGGAAGGCCTCGATCAGCGCATCGATGCCCTTGTCGATCTCGAGCTGGAAGTCGCGGCTCACGGCCCTGGTACCGTCGAACGACGGCGGCTGGAGCACCGGGACCTTGAAGAGCGCCGTGTAGGTCGGAACCCAGGCGCGGACCAATTCGTCGTACTCGGGTTTCCGCCCGACCCGGTGCACCAGGTACGCATAGTTGTCGAGCACCGAGCGGTCGCAGATGACGGCGTCGTTCCTCGCGCTCGACGCCAGCTCCTCGGCGATCTGGCTGTGGAGGATCCAGGCCTGCGCCTCCAGCGTCGTGCCTTCGTTGATCGGCAAGGGGCAGTTGCGCGCGACTTCCTTGACGATGTCCACGCCCAGGTCGAGGCGCTTCAAGCGGGAGGCCAGGTCGAAGCACAGCGTCGTTTTCCCGACGCCGTGCGAGCCGATGAACGCAATCTTCACGGTGGGCTACTTCCGGAAGATGGTGTAGGCGAGCAGGAGCGTGTTGACGATGGTGAGCAGCAAGCCAAAATCATCGCGCGTCAAGGCGGCCCGCCCCATCACCAGCTGATCGCCGGAGTGCACCCCCAGCTCGCGCAGCGTCGAGCGCGCGATGGCCGCTGGTTCGAGCGAGACGCGGATGTTCTCGCCGCCGCGGATGAGCTGAAGCTTCTTCTCGTTCGCATCCCGCGTCGGGCCGCCGGCCAGGGCCAGCAGGTCGAAGACGGTGAGGGTCGGGTTCACGCTGTACAGGCCGGGCTTGGTCACCTCGCCGAGGACCGCCACGCGGAACATCGGGGTGAGGGTGAAGAACGGCCGCTGGAACAGCTGGCTCAGCTCTGCATAGAGCCGGTCGCGCAGCTGGCTGACGGTGACTTGGCGGACGTTGATGGAGCCCACCAGCGGGAAGAGCAAGTTGTAGTTCTCGTCCACCGGGAACTCGCCCGACAGCTCGTCGTGTCCCCACACCTGGATCTTCACCACGTCGCCCGGCCGGATGGCGAGCGGGGAGGAGGTCGTGTCCACGCCGGGCGCCTGCGCCGGGATCGCGGCGGGCGCGGGGTTTGACGGCGCAGGGCTCTGCGTCGGCGCGGGGTTCTGGGCGGGCGGCGGATTCTGCGCCCTGGCAGTGGCTCCCGCGCCGGCGGCGAGAGCGATCGCGGTCGAGAGAGCGAGGAGGGCGCGCGTCATTCCGAGAAGCTAATGGTCGCTGGCGGCGCCGGTCAACGCGCTCGCCTCCAGGCCGAGAACCTGTCTCAGGTACCGTCCGGTGACGGAGTCGGCAGCCTGCGCCACCTGCTCCGGCGGCCCGGCGGCCACCACGCGACCGCCCTCCGCTCCGGCGCCCGGGCCGAGGTCAATGACCCAGTCGGCCCGCTTGATCACGTCGAGGTGGTGTTCGATCACGAGCACCGTGTTGCCGGCATCCACCAGCCGGTCCAGGACGCCCAGGAGGACGCGCACGTCGTCGAGGTGCAGTCCCGTGGTCGGTTCGTCGAGGATGTAGAGCTTGCGCCCGCGCCGCTTGCCGGCGGCCGCCAGCTCGCGGGCGATCTTGAGCCGCTGGGCCTCGCCGCCCGAGAGCGTGGTGGCGGGCTGGCCGAGGCGCAGGTAACCCAGGCCGACCTCCGCGAGGTGCCAGAGCACGCGTCCCAGGCGCTCCTGGTGGCGGAAGCGGCGCATCGCCTCGTCCACCGTAAACTCGAGGACGTCGGCGATCGAGTAGCCGCCGAGCCGCACGTCGAGCACGTCGCGCCGGTAGCGGGAGGCGCCGCACGCCTCGCACGGCACGAAGACGTCGGCGAGGAAGACCATCTCGACCTGCACGTGGCCGGCGCCCTCGCACACGTCGCACCGCCCGCCCCCCGAGACGTTGAACGAGAAGGTGGCGGGCGTGTAGCGGCGCGAGCGGGCGAGCGGGGCAGCGGCGAACAGCTCGCGGATCTCGTCGAATGCCTTCACGTAGGTCACCGGATTGGAGCGCGGCGTCCGGCCGATCGGCGATTGGTCCACCAGCACGGCGCCGTCGAGGGCTTCGAGCCCGGTGATGCGGCGCACGCCACCCACGACTTCGCCGAGGTGCTCCTTGGCGCTGTGCCGGCCCTCGAAGTGCCGCTCGAGCTGCCGGAACAGCACGTCGTTCACCAGGGTGGACTTGCCCGATCCCGACACCCCGGTCACCACGGTGAGCGTGCCGAGCGGGATCGTGGCGGTGAGGTCGTGGAGATTGTGGGCGCTGGCGCCCTCGATCGTGATCCAGCGGGGCCCGCTGCGCCGCCGGGCGGAGGGCACCGCGATCTTGCGTTCGCCCGCGAGATAGCTGGCGGTGAGCGTGTGCGCGGCAAGGAGCTGGTCGAACGTGCCTTCGAAGACCAGCGAGCCCCCGTGCTCGCCGGCGCCCGGCCCCAGCTCGACGAGCCAGTCGGCGGCGCGCATCGCGGCGGGATCGTGCTCTACGACGAGGACCGTGTTGCCCTGGTCCGCCAGGCGGCGCAGCAGGGCGAGCAGCCGGTCGGTGTCGCGCGGGTGGAGCCCGATGGTGGGTTCGTCCAGCACGTACAACGTTTCGGTCAGCTTGCCGCCGAGCGCATTGGCCAGCGAGATGCGCTGCGCCTCGCCGCCCGAGAGGGTACGTGTTTGGCGGTCGAGGGTGAGGTACCCGAGTCCCACGTCGAGGAGGACGCGGAGCCGCTGGGTCAGCTCCTCGAGCACGACGCCGGCGATCGCGCGATCGTGCGCGGTGAGCGGCAGCGCCTCCAGCCACGCCGCGAGGTCGGCGGCGGTCAGCGCGGCGGCGGCGCCGATCGCCTGCCCACCCACCAGCACGGCGAGCGCGTCGGGGCGCAACCGGCGGCCGCCGCACGCGGGGCACTCGGTCGCCATCTGGTACTGCCGCAGAAAGACGCGCACGTACTGCTTGTAGCGCTTGCGCTCGAGGCGCCGCAGGAAGGGAAAGATGCCGAGGTAGCGGCCCTGCTTGCCGTGGAGCAGGAGGCGCCTCGCCGGTGCGGCGAGCGCGCTCCACGGAACATCGAAGGGGATGCCGGCGTCGCGGCAAGTCTGCTTGAGCAAGCGGCGGCGGCCGTCGTAGCGCGGCTTGGTCCACGGGTCGATGGCACCCTCGGACAGGCTCCTGCCAGGGTCGGGCACGATCAGGTGCTCGTCGTACTCCAGCACGGCGCCGAAGCCGTTGCACCCGGGGCAGGCGCCGCGGGGGTGGTTGAAGGAGAAGAGGGCCGGCGTGAGGACCGGGGCGCCCGCGCCGCAGGACAGGCAGCGCGGCGTCGCGCTGAAGGTCGCGCTCTCACCCTGGTCCGGCACGGTGACCGCGGTGCCGTCGCCCTGGGCGAAGGCCGTGCCGAGCGAGTCGGCGAGCCGTTCCGCGTTGGCGGGGGTGGCCGCGACGCGGTCCACGACGACCAGGACGCGTTCCGCGCGCCGCAGGTCGAGCCCTTTGGGCAGTTCCTCGAGGCGCAGCGTCTGCATTCCCGTGCCCCCGTGCCGCTGCGCCCCCGTGCCCGCGTCTTGCTGCGCCCCCGTGCCCCCGTGCCCCCGTGCCTCCAGCAGCACCCGCACGAATCCCATCGCGAGCAGGTTCGCCACCAGCTGCTGGTGGGTGGCGCGCACTACCGGCGGGAGGGGGAAGGTGATCAGCAGATCGCCGCCGCCGGCCACCAGCCGGTCCACCGCCTCCTGCACGGTGTCGGAGCGCACCTCGCCGCCGCAGGCGACGCAGCGCGCCCGGCCGATCCGGGACCACAACAGGCGCAGGTAGTCGTAGATCTCGGTGGCGGTGCCGACGGTCGAGCGGCTGGAGGTCGTCGGGTTCCTCTGCTCGATCGCCACGGCCGGCGCGATCCCCTCGATGGCGTCCACGGCCGGCCGCGGCATCCGCTCGAGGAACTGCTTGGCGTAGGTGGACAGCGACTCGATGTAGCGGCGCTGGCCCTCGGCATAGATGGTGTCGAAGGCGAGCGACGACTTGCCGGACCCCGAGGGGCCGGTCAGCACGATGAGGGCGCCGTGGGGCAGCGCGAGCGTGAAGCCCCGGAGGTTGTGCTGTCGGGCACCGCGGACGACGAGCGATCTCATGACCCGCGCGAAGGCTACTGGAATGCGCGCAGGATGGCCAGCGGGGCCGGGGACACATACCTTTCCGCCCACATGGCGTCGCTGCTCTCGCCGCGCTTCTTCAAGCGCGGCCTCGAGTTTTTTGCGCTCGCCTCCGTCATCGCCCTGGTCGCGCTGCTCATCTACGGCAACAGCTGGCGGGCGTCGCTGGAGGCCGTGGAGCGCCTCAAGCTGGGCTGGGCGCTGGCGGCGCTCGGCCTCGCGTCGAGCGACTGGTGGGGCGGCGGCGTCCGCATCTGGCTGCTGTCGAAGTTCCTGTACCGCGACACGCCGTTCGGCGGGATGATCCTGGCGGGAGGCCTCAATACCTGGGGTTCCTATCTCACCCCGTCGCAGACGGGCGGCGGGCCGGTGATGATCTGGGCGATGAAGCGCGCCGGCGTACCCGTCCCCGAGGCGACCATCGCCACGTTCATGAGCTTCGTGGGCACGGTCGTGTTCTTCGCCATCGCCGGGCCGCTCGCGATCCTGCTGGGCGCGGGGCGCTCGCTCCGCGCACACGGTATTCCGCTGGTGCATCTCTCGCTGTACGACGTCTTCAAGGCCAGCGCCTGGGGATTCGTCGTGGTCGGGGTCCTGCTGCTGTTCGTGCTGGTCTTCCCGGGGCGCGCGCGCTGGATGCTGCACGCGGCGATCAGCCTGCTGGAGCGGCGCGGGAGCGGGCGGATCGCGGGCCTGGTGGCGGGGCTGCGCGAGGGCATCGACCGGATGCAGGAGTGTGTAGTCAAGTTCCTGACGCCTGCCGGCTGGTTGGCCATGCTGGGCGGCGTCGCGACCTCTTCCCTGGCGCACGCCAACAAGCTGCTGGCGGCGTACGTGGTGCTCCGCGCGCTCGGCATTGAAGCGAACCTGGTGGACGTGCTGCTGGTGCAGACCACGATCGCGTTCCTGCTCTACTTCGCGCCCACCCCCGGCGGCGCCGGCGCGGCGGAGGCACTGTCGGCGGCGCTGATGGGGCTGTATGTCCCGCGGGCACTGCTGCCGATCTACACGGTGTTGTGGCGGTTCACCGTGAGCTACGCGACCGTGATCTTCGGCTCGTTCGTCTTCTTCAAGTTGCTGCACGGCACGCTGGAGGAGTCCAAGGCCGCCGCCGAGGCCGTCCCCGCGTCATGACCGCGCCGTTCCACGCAGAGGAAGTACTCGGCAAGCCCTACGACGCCGCGCTGATGCGGCGCCTGCTGCGCTACCTCCGGCCCTACGCCTGGATGACCGTGGGCGCCATCACCATGCTGCTCGGCTCGGCGCTGCTCCAGCTGGCGGGGCCGTACCTCACCCAGGTCGCGATCGACCGCGCGATCCCGGCAAAGGACCTCCACCTGATCCTGCTGCTCGGCCTGGCGATGGCCGCGGCGCTCACCGCCGAGTTTGCGCTGGAATTCGGCCAGACCGTGCTCACCGCCTACATCGGCCAGCGGGTGATGGTGGATCTCAGGCTCGAGATCTTCGCCAAGCTGCAGCGGCTGCCGATCCCGTTCTACGACCGCAACCCGGTCGGGCGGCTGATGACCCGCGTCACCAGCGACGTGGAGACGCTCAACGACCTGTTCACCGGCGGCGTGGTGGCGCTGTTCGGCGACGTGTTCACGCTGCTGGTGATCATGATCTGGATGCTGGTCGTGGACCTCAGGCTGGCCTTGGTGTCGTTCGCGGTCATCCCGTTCGTGTTCGCGGCCGCGCGCCTCTTCCAGTCCACGGTGCGCCGTGCCTACCGTGACATCCGGGTCAGGCTGGCCCGCATCAACGCGTTCCTTCAGGAGCACGTGTCGGGGATGCGGGTGGTCCAGTTGTTCGGGCGCGAGGCACAGTCGGCGGAGCGGTTCGACGCCGTGAACCGGGAGCACCTCGTCGCGAATCTCGAGTCCGTCGTCGCGTACGCGCTGTTCTTCCCGGCCATCGAAGTGCTCACCTCGGTGGCGCTGGCGAGCATCCTGCTGTACGGCGGCGACCGGGTGCTGGGCCACACGCTCACGGTCGGCGTGCTCGCGGCCTTCCTCCAGCTGGCGCGCCGGTTCTTCCGGCCGCTGCAGGACCTCTCGGAGAAGTACAACATCGTGCAGTCGGCGATGGCGTCGTCGGAGCGGGTGTTCCGGCTGCTCGACACCCAGGAGACGGTGCGAGACGCGGCGCAGCCGGTGCACCTCCCGAGGCCGGTGCGGGGCACGGTCGCGTTCGACCATGTCTGGTTCCGCTATCCGGCGGCGGACGGGAAGGAGCGCGGCGACGACGGCTGGGTGCTGCGCGACGTGTCGTTCGAGGCCCGGCCCGGGGAGACCGTGGCGATCGTGGGGCACACCGGGGCGGGGAAGACGACGATCATCAACCTGCTGCTGCGCTTCTACGACGTCGAACGGGGACGCATCACGGTGGACGGGGTGGACGTGCGGGACATCGCCCAGCAGGAGCTGCGCGGCCTGATCGGTCTGGTGCAGCAGGACGTGTTCCTGTTCACGGGTGACCTGGGGTCCAACATCCGGCTCGGCACCGACCTCTCCGACGCGGCGGTGGAGGCGGCCGCCCGCCGGGTGGGCGCGCACCGCTTCATCGAACGGTTGCCGGAGCGCTACGCGCACCGGCTCGGCGAGCGGGGGCAGAACGTGTCGGTCGGGGAGCGCCAGCTCCTGGCGTTCGCGCGCGCGCTCGCCGTGGATCCCGCGATCCTGGTCCTCGACGAGGCCACCAGCTCGGTGGACGCGGAGGCCGAGGAACAGATCCAGGCCGCGATCGCCGAGCTGATGCAGGGCCGGACGAGCATCGTGATCGCGCACCGCCTCTCGACGGTCCAGCACGCGGACTCGATCCTGGTGCTCCACCACGGCGTGGTCCGGGAGCGCGGGAGCCACCGGGAGCTGCTGGCGGCCGGCGGCCTGTACGAGCGGCTCTATCAGCTGCAATCGGGTGCAGGGCTGGCCGACGCGCGGTCCTAGTGCGCGCGTGCTTGCCCCGCCGTAGTGCGGCGGCTACGTTGTTCCAAATCCTCACGATGAGGCGGCGGGATGGCGTTCATCGAGTACGAAGGGCAGCGGTTCCAACTCCCGGCGGGCGAGATGCTGCTGGGGGGCGACGCCGCTTGTCACCTTCGACTGGTGCGCCCTGGCATTCTCCCGCGCCATGCCATCCTCGCCACCGGCTCCGCCCCGGACCTGGCGGTGACGATCCGCCTGGCCGTCGACGGCGCCGGGATCGAGGTCAACGGCGTCCGCCTCGGAGCGCTGCCGCAGCCGCTGCTGCACGGTGACAAGATCACCATCGCGGGCCTCGACCTCCTGTTCGCCGACGAGCGGAAGAGCGGAAGCACGCAGTACATATCGGCCGTGAAGGTGTCGAGCCTCGCGCCGCCGAGCCCCCAGCCTGGTGTTCCGGCGAAGCCGATCGGGACGACGGGCGGGCGGATCGTTTCCCTTACCGACGGCCGCGAGTACCAGGTGGCTGCCGCGCTGCGGTTCGGGCGCGAGGCAGGAGCCGACGTGGTGGTTGGCGGTGGCCAGGTCTCGCGCCGGCACGCGGAAATCGTGGCCTCCCCGCGCGGCTACCTGCTGATCGACACCAGCACCAACGGCACGTTCGTCAACGGCGAGCGGGTGCCGAACCAGCGGCTCCTCGCCCGGGCCGACGTCATCAAGATCGCGGACGAGGAATTCCGGTTCTACGCCGACGCACCGCCGGCGGCGGCCGTCCCGGCACCGCGGCCCCAGGCGGCTCCGCCACCGGTTCCGCAGCCCGCGCTGCAGGCTGCGCCGCCCCCGGCTGCCGCAGCGCATCCGGCGCCGGCAGCACCGGCTCCGCCGGTCGCGCCGCCGGCGGCGACTCCACGCCCGGCGCCGCCGATGGCGGCCCCGCCGCCGGCCGCTTCCGCGCACCTGCAGACGACCGGCTACTTCGAGACGGGCAAGCGGCCCGCCCAGCCGGCGGGCGCGATGCCACCGGCACCCGCGGCCCCGGCGCCTCGGCCTGCGCCGCCGCCTCCTCCGGCGCCGCCGCCCCAGCCGCCGCGAGCGGCCACGCCGCCGGCGCCTGCGGCTCCGCCACCGCCGGCGCCTCTGGCTCCGCCACCGCCTTCTGCTGGCGCTGCGCCACCGAGCGGATCAGCCGGTGCAGCCGCACCGCTCGCCAAGTTCCTCGTGCGCTCCGGCGCCCTCAAGGGTCAGCGCCTGATCGTCAGAGTGCCGATCGTCAACATCGGCCGGGCCGACTATTGCGACATGATGATTCCTGACGACTCGGTCTCCTCGCAGCACGCGAAGCTGACGCGTCGCGAAGGGGTCTGGGTCCTGACCGACGTCGGATCCACCAACGGTACCATGGTGGACGGAGAGAAGGTCGAGGGCGACATTCCGCTCGCGCCGGGGGCGTTCGTGCGGTTCGGAGACGTGCAGCTCATCTTCGAGCCCACCGACGACGACGCGGACATTAACGCCCCCAAGGCGACGCGCACGATTTCGGCCGTGAAGCTTCAGGATCTGAAGAATCCATCGGGCCCGTCCCGATAATCCTCCTCGACGCCGGACACCGATTGCACATCACCTGCGCGGCGCGGACCGACGTTGGACTGATCCGGTCCGGGAACGAAGACAACTACCTGATGGTTCCTGAGAAGGGGACCTTCATCGTCGCCGACGGCATGGGTGGGCATGCCGCGGGCGAGGTCGCGAGCGAGATGGCCGTGCGCATCATCGCCCAGGACCTCGGCTCGTTCCGCGGGCTGTCGCCGGACGACGCCGCGTCGCGGATGATCCAGGCGATCCGCGACGCCAACGCGACCATCTACGAGCGGACGCTGAGCGAGCACGACAAGCGCGGGATGGGAACCACGGCCACGGTGCTGGTGCTCCACGCCAACCGCTACTTGCTCGGCCAGGTCGGGGACAGCCGCGGCTACCTGATGCGGGACGGCGTGTTCCACCAGGTCACGAAGGATCACTCCTACGTGCAGGAGCAGGTGGACGCCGGCTATCTCACGCCCGAGCAGGCGCGCAGCCACCCGTATTCCAACGTCATCACGCGCTGCGTCGGCGCGAGCGGTGACGTGACGCCCGACCTGTTCTCCGGCGTCGTGCGGGCGGGTGACGTGTTCCTGCTGGCGAGCGACGGGCTCACCGGGATGCTGGAGGACGATGCGCTCGCCGCGATCCTGCAGAGCGAGGGCCCGCCGGAGAAGTGGGTGGACCGCCTGGTGGGGGAGGCCAACCGCCGCGGCGGCCTCGACAACATCACGGCGATCGTGGTGCGGGTGGATTCGGTGGACGAGCCGGCCGGCGACGCGGCCCAGGGCGCGGCCGCGGCCCAGCCAGCGCACTAACCTCTCCGCAAGCCTTCCTCAGGACTCCAGCACGGCGCCCAGGTCGGCCGCGGCGATCGCGACCGGCCGGGCAACAAACACCCGCAGCCGCCGCGCCGACTCGACCAGGTCCTCGGCCATCCTCGGCAGGTCCATCCGCCCCGGCCAACCGTGGTCCGTCAGCCGCTCGACCGACCCGTCGCGCCGCGCGATCGGCAGGTCCAGGCCCAGCATGGCCGTCTTGTGCGGGAAATCGATCAGCAACTCGCCGGGGGCGAGATTGCACCGGCGCGCCAGCGCGTCTTCCGCCGTTCGCAGGTGCTCGCCGCCCTCCCAGACCCACGGCGGAACGATGCCACCCAGCTCGCCCGGAAGCAGCTCCAGCCCGCGCTTGTAGAGCCGCCGCTCGCGCAGCGCCCGCGCGAGACCAGTGCGGTCGCGCGAGGCGAGATCGTGGATCAGCGCGTCGTCCGTCGCCTCGCTCAACGCCGCCCGCTGGATGGCGCCACCGCGCACGGCGGCGCCCACCAGGCGCTTGAACATTGCGTTCGCGCTGCGCGCGGCATGGTGCCAGTAGACGTTGCGGTACATCTGGTACTTGGCGAACAGGAGCGACTCCAGCGCGGAGAGCCCCTTCTCCAGCACGCCGATGCGCCGCCGGCCGTCCAGCTCCACCACCACCAGGCAGGCCAGCAGCCGGTCCACGTCGATCTCGCCGTACGGCACGCCGCACATCAGGGCGTCGCGCTTGAGGTAGTCGATCTTGTCGAGGTCGATGGAGCCGGACACCAGTCCCGCCAGCTGGTGCGTGCTGCTGCCGGTGATCACGGCGCCGACGGCGGCCGCGGCTTCGGCGACGCCGCTCTCCGCCACGGCGTCGGCCAGGGGCCCCCGGCGAAGCGATGCGGCGCCGAGCGCCTCGTGCGACGGGAACCCGGCCTCCTCCAGGGCGTGGGAAAAGGGGTAGTGGCCGATGTCGTGCAACAGCGCGGCGAGGCGGATCAGCAGCGTGTCGGCATCACTGACGCCGTCGAGGTGGCCCCGGTCGCGGAGGTTCGCGAGCGCCCGGCAGGCGAGATGGTAGGTACCGAGCGCATGCTCGAAGCGGGAATGCGTGGCGCCGGGGTAGACGAGGAAGGCGTGGCCGAGCTGCCGGACGTAGCGCAGCCGCTGGAAGGCGGGGGTGTCCACCACCCGCACCGCCGCGGGCTCCAGGCGGATATTGTGCCACAGAGGGTCGCGGACGACCTCGCCGCTCGGCCCGTCGCGCTCCACGATGGTGCCACCCCTCCCTCTGGCGCCGTCGGGCGCCTGGACGTCGGGCCGGGAATGTGCATCCGGGGGGCCGTCCTGACCAGTATCGGCCCGCCCGCCTCGGCCGCGCCGGTTGACACCCGGCGGCCCGCACGGGCACTCTACCGCGAGCCGCGAGCACAGAAACTGCAGTAACCTCGCAACCGGTCTCGGGATTTTCTGGGTCTCGAATTCGCCTGCGCCGCGGCGCATGACGATTCAAGGAGGATGAGGTGTTCAGTCGAGCGACCCCGCGTACGTCGAATCGGAAGCTCCTCGCGTGGGTGGAGGAGGCGACGGCACTCTGCAAGCCGGCCAGGGTGCACTGGTGTGACGGGTCCGAGGAGGAGTACGACGGGCTGTGCGAGGACCTCGTCAGATCGGGCACGTTCCTGCGCCTCAACGCCGCCAAGCGTCCACGCTCGTTCCTGGCCCGTTCCCATCCCAGCGACGTGGCGCGGGTGGAAGGCCGTACCTTCATCTGCGCTGCATCGCAGGACGCGGTCGGGCCGACGAACAACTGGGAGGACCCGGCGAAGATGCGCGCCACGCTGCGCGGCCTCTTCGACGGGTGCATGCAGGGCCGGACGATGTACGTGATCCCCTTCTCGATGGGGCCCATCGGCTCGCCCATCGCGCACATCGGCGTGCAGCTCACCGACTCCGCCTACGTGACGGCGCACATGAAGATCATGACCCGGATGGGGCAGAAGGTGCTCGACGCCCTGGGCGACGGCTTCTTCGTGCCCTGCATGCACTCGGTGGGCGCGCCGCTCGAGCCGGGGCAGCAGGACGTACCGTGGCCGTGCCAGGGCGACATCGCCAGGAAGTACATCGTCCATTTCCCCGAGTCGCGGGAGATCTGGTCGTACGGGTCCGGCTACGGCGGCAACGCACTGCTTGGCAAGAAGTGTCTGGCGCTGCGCATCGCTTCGGTCATGGCGCGCGACGAGGGCTGGCTCGCCGAGCACATGCTCATCCTCGGCCTCGAGTCGCCGCAGGGGGAACGGACCTACGTGGCGGGCGCGTTCCCGAGCGCGTGCGGCAAGACCAACCTCGCGATGATCGTGCCGCCCAAGGGGTTCGAGGGGTGGAAGGCGACGACGGTGGGCGACGACATCGCGTGGATCAAGCCCGCGGCCGACGGCACGCTGCGGGCCATCAACCCCGAGGCCGGGTTCTTCGGCGTGGCGCCGGGCACGAACCGCGAGAGCAACCCCAACGCGATGGACACCCTGCGGGCCAACTGCATCTTCACCAACGTCGCCCTCACCGACGACGGCGACGTGTGGTGGGAAGGCATGGGGCCGGCCCCGGCGCACGCCATCGACTGGAAGGGGCGCGACTGGACGCCGGCGTCGAAGGAACCGGCGGCGCACCCCAACTCGCGCTTCACAGCGCCGATCACCCAGTGCCCGTCGTATGATCCGGCGTGGGAGGATCCGGCAGGCGTGCCGATCAGCGCCTTCCTCTTCGGCGGGCGACTCTCGACCACCTTCCCGCTGGTGTGCGAGGCCACCGACTGGCGGCACGGCGTCTTCCTTGCCGCCACGATGGGCTCCGAGGCGACCGCGGCGGCGATCGGCCAGGCGCCCATCCGCCGCGACCCCTTCGCCATGCTGCCCTTCGCCGGCTACAACATGGCCGACTACTGGAGCCACTGGCTGAAGATGGGGATGCGCGACGGTCTGAAGCTCCCGCGCATCTTTCGTGTGAACTGGTTCCGCCGCGACGAGGACGCCAGGTTCGTGTGGCCGGGCTACGGCCAGAACACGCGGGTCCTGAAGTGGATCGTGGACCGCGTGCACGGGCGCGCCGGCGCGGTGGAGAGCCCCTTCGGCCGTATGCCGACGTACGACGATCTCGATTGGAACGGTCTCACGTTCGACCGCACCGCCTATCGCAAGATCACTGACATTCGACGCGACGACGCGCAGCGCGAGGTGGAGGGCGTCAAGCGGTGGTTCGCGAAATTCGAGGACCACCTTCCGCAGGAGCTCGAGACCGAGCGGGCGGCCCTGGCGGCGCGGGTGGCGGCCCAGCCCGAGACGTGGCGCGCCGAGTGAGCATCTGAGGCACGCCGGCGCGCGACCGCGCGCGCCCCGGAACGAAGAAAGGCCCACCGCGAGGTGGGCCTTTCCCGTGTCCTGCCGTCCGTCCGGGTGCGCGGCGCCTAGTCCGACGCGGCACGTCCCTGCGCGTCGACGGCCGCGATGACCGCCATGTTGATGACGTCCTGCGCCTGGATATCGCGCTGCAGAATGTGCGCCGGCTTGTTCATCCCGACCAGGATGGGGCCGATGGCCTCCGCCTTGGCGATGGACTTCAGCAGCTGATACCCGATGTTCCCGGCGTTCAGGTCGGGGAATATCAGCACGTTGGCCGGGCCGGTGAGGCGGCTGAAGGGATAGTTGCCCTTGAGCAGCTTCTCCTCCAGGGCGGTCTCGGCCATCATCTCGCCGTCGGCCTCGAGTTCGGGCTCGCTCTCCTGCAGCAGCCGTACCGCCTCCGCCACCTTCTCCGAAGCCGGGAAGCGCGCGCCGCCGAAGTTGGAGAAGGAGAGGAACGCGACCCGTGGCGTGACACCGAGCCGCTTCACCAGCCGCGCCGTCTCCGAGGCGATGTGCGCCAGGGTCTGTGCGTCCGGGTCCACGTTCACGGTAGCGTCGGCGACGAAGTAGACGTTCTTCTCGACCACCATCATGAAGATGCCGGCCAGGGCCTTCGCCTTCGGGTCCACGCCGATCGCCTGCAGCACGGCGTGCAGCTTGTCGGGGTAGAACTGCTCGATCCCGCCCACCATCGCGTCGGCGTCACCCGCGGCCACCATCATCGACGAGAAGTAGTGGGGGTGCTCGACCAGGCGGCGGGCGGCGCCCAGCGTCATGCCCTTCCGCTGGCGCTTGCTCCACAGCGACTGGGCGTAGCGCTCGCGGGCCTCGGCGGTTCTCGGATCAACGACGGGGATGCCGTCCAGCGCGATCTCGGCGTCCTTGGCCACGCGCGCGATCTGCTCCGGATCGCCGAGCACCGTGGGCTTGGCGATCTTCTCGTCCACCAGGGCGCGTGCGGCGCGCAGGATCCGCGGATCCCACCCCTCGGGGAAGACGATGCGCTGGGGCCGGGCGGCGGCGCGGGCGGTGAGCCCGCGCATCAGGGCGCGGGCGTAGCCCAGGCGCGCTTCCAGCTCCCCGCGGTACAGCTCCAGGTCGATCGTCTTCCGGGCGACGCCGGTCTTCATCGCGGCTTCGGCCACCGCCGGGGCCTCCCACAGCAGCACCCGCGGGTCGAGCGGCTTCGGAATCAAGTACTCGGGCCCGAAGTGGATCCGGTCCACGCCGTAGGCGTTGCGGACGGCGTCGGGTACGTCCTGCTTGGCCAGGTCGGCCAGGGCGTGGGTGGCCGCCATCTTCATCTCTTCGTTGATTTTCCGCGCGTGCACGTCCAAAGCGCCGCGGAAGATGAACGGGAAGCCGAGTACGTTGTTGACCTGGTTGGGGTAGTCCGACCGGCCGGTCGCGATGATCGCGTCGGGCCGCGCGGCGCGGGCGTCCTCGGGCATGATCTCGGGCGTCGGATTGGCCAGCGCGAAGATGACGGGCCGCGGCCCCATGCCCTTCAGCATGTCCGGCGTGACCGCCCCCGCCACCGATAGCCCGACCAGCACGTCGGCGCCGACCAGCGCGTCCTTCAGGTCGCGGGCATCGGTCTTCCGCGCGAACGCCTGCTTGTACTTGTTGAGATCGGTGCGGCCGGCGTGCACCACGCCCTTGGTGTCCACGATCGTGATGTGCTCGCGCGTCACCCCGAGCCGGATGTAGTGGTTGGCCGTGGCGATGGCCGATGCGCCGGCGCCGCTGAAGACCACCTTGATGTCCGCCATCTTCTTGCCCGTCAGTTCCACCGCGTTGATCAGCGCCGCGCCGGAAATGATGGCGGTGCCGTGCTGGTCGTCGTGGAAGACCGGGATGTCGAGCGCCTCGATCAGCGCTTCCTCGACCTCGAAGCAGTCGGGCGCCTTGATGTCCTCGAGGTTGATCCCGCCCACCGTGGGCTCGAGCATCTTGCAGAAGGCGATGACGTCTTTGGGCGCCGGCGCGTTGATGTCGAGATCGAACACGTCGATGTCCGCGAACGCCTTGAACAGGACACCCTTGCCCTCCATGACGGGCTTGCCGGCCAGGGGGCCGATATTGCCGAGCCCTAGGACCGCGGTGCCGTTCGAGACTACCGCCACGAGGTTGCCGCGCGCCGTGTACTTGTAAGCGAGGTCGGGGTCCTTCTCGATGTCGAGGCACGGCTCCGCGACGCCGGGGGTGTAGGCCAGCGAGAGGTCGAGCTGCGTCTTGCACGGCTTGGTGAGGGCGATCTGGATCTTGCCGGGGCGGCCCTGCGAGTGGTAGTCGAGCGCTTCTTGGCGTCGGACGGCCATAGCGACCTCACCCGCCGCGGCCGTCCCCGGACGGGGTGCTAGCCGCGCGCGGTATCGAGAGAATTGATCTTGTCCACGCGTCTGGCGTGGCGGCCCCCGCCGAACTCGGTGGCGAGAAAGGTCCGCACGATGTCCACCGCAAGCCGCGTGCCGATGAGAGTGCCGCCGAGGGTCAACACGTTGGCGTCGTTGTGCTCCCGGGCGTTCTGGGCGGTCGTCAGATCGTGGCAGAGCGCCGCCCGGACCCCCGCAATCTTGTTGGCGGCCATTGAGCTGCCAATCCCGGCCCCGTCGATCATGATTCCGCGCCAGGCGCGTCCCTGGACCACCGCGCGGGCCACGGCGACCGCGAAGTCCGGGTAGTCCACGGCGTCGGTGCTGGCAGTGCCCAGGTCGAGCACCTCATAGCCCAGCTCGCCCAGCGGGCCCTTGAGCTGCTCCTTCAGCGGGTAGCCACCGTGATCCGCGCCGAGCGCCACGACGGTGCCCTTGTGCCCCGGTGCCCCCGTGCGCCCGTGCGTCGGTGCGTCCGTTTCTGTCAATGCGATCCCCAGCGCCCGGGCCAGGTCCCGCGCGGCGGGCGTGACGACGGCGCCGGGCGGGACGGCGAGAGCGCGGCCCGCCTGTGCGGCCCCGCGCACGTCCGCCTCCGTCACGACGCGACGGCCGCTCATTGCCGGGGCGGCGGCCCGAGCTTGGACGCGACGTGATAGAGCAGCTGGATCGTGTAGCGGTCGGACTCGGTCAGGGCGAGGCGGTAGGGGCTGGTGTACATGATATCGGTGTCGCCGGGGCTCTCCGAGAGCAGGCCCAGCGCGTGCCCCAGCTCGTGGGCCGTGACGAAGTGATAGCAGGAGGCCACGGCGGCGCTGTCAGCGCCGGCGAACGGCGCCACGTAGGAGCGCATCGGGCCCGCCAGCGCGGTGCCGGTGGAGTCGACGAACATCTGCGTGACTCCCTGGCACGCGCCGATCGAGTCGGAGTGCAGCACGTGCGCGGCCCGTGAGGCGAGCGGCAGCGCGGTGGGGTTGCGCACGATGATGTCCGCGTGCGTGGAGTCGGTGGCCACGGTCAGGGACAGCTCGTGGCAGCGGAACGCCCCCACCCACAGCTGCATCGCGGTCTGCACGTTGGCGGGGAGGTTGCCTGTCGGCTCGGCGTACACCCGCACCGGCATGTACGACGACGGCCAGTGGAAGACGATCGTCGTATCGCCGTTGTAGTCGAAGTTGTACGCCTGGGTGTTGGGCTCGAAGCACGCTCCGGGCCCCACGCTCTCGTGGCAGGCGGCGAGCAGCGCCAGCGCCGCGCCTCCGGCAAGCAGCGCGGCACCTCTCATCGTCCATCCACGGCTGGGGATAGGCGGCGCGACTCGATCCGCGCGGTCGGCATCAGAAACCGCCGGAGCCGGGCAGCGAGGAGGAACAGTACCAGGCCAAACGTGCAGACGACCATAGGTCCCGTGGGCAAGTCGTACCTGTAGGATACCATCGGTGCGCCGCTATTGTTTCGCGGCGTTCTGCGGCCGGCGCAGGCGATAGGCCCGCAGCCGACGCAGCATGCGGCGGTCATTGGTGACCAGGTCGTCGCCCTTGGGTGTTTCGAGGATCTTGATGACGCGCGCGAACCGCGGGTCGTTCATGATGCGGCGGAACGGCGCGGCGCCCAGCTGCCCCTCGCCGATCAGGGCGTGCCGATCCCGCCGGCTCCCGAACCCGCCGACCGAGTCGTTGAGGTGCAGGCAGGCCAGGCGCTCGAGGCCGAGGCTGCGGTCGAATGCGTCCCACACGCCGTCGTAGTCGCGCACCAGGTCGTAGCCGGCGGCGAACAGGTGGCAGGTATCGGCGCAAAACGCGATGCGGCGCCGGGCGATCTTCGGCATCGCGTCCACCAGAGCCGCCAGCTCCTCGAACGTGCTGCCGAGCGCGGTGCCGCTGCCTGCGGTGGTCTCGAGGGCGACGGTGACGCGGCCCGGGACGGCGGCAAGACAGGCGGCGTAGGCCGCGGCGTTGCGGGAGATCCCCCGGTCGCGGTCGTCGATGAAGTTGCCGGGATGCGAGACGAGCCAGGGGATGCCCAGCGCTTCGCAGCGCGCGAGCTCGGCGATGAAGCTGGCGCAGGAGCGCTGGTGGAGCGCGTGGTCGGGCGAGGCGAGGTTGATGAGGTAGGAGTCGTGACTGGTGACGGCGCGGATGCCGTGCGCGGCGAGCGCGCCCGCGAAGGCGCGCGGCATCCCCGCCTGGAGCGAGGGTTCCCGCCACTGGTTGGGGCTCTTGGTGAAGACCTGGATGGCGGACGCGCCGATGGCTCGACCCCGCTCCGGGGCGAGCGCGACACCGCCTTGCGCGGAGACGTGGGCGCCGAGCAGGTCGTCGTGGGCGGGGTGGGGAGTCAGAAGCCCTCCGGGAACGCGTAGCGCCCGATGAGGGGCACGAAGCGGCATCCGCCGGCTTCGCGGATGGAGAGCCCGCCCGGTCCCCGCACCCCGACCACCAGCTCCTGGAGCGCGAGGTCGCCGACGGGGACGGCGATCCGGCCGCCCGCGGCGAGCTGCGCCGCCAGCGGTTCAGGGATGCGGGGCGCGGCGGCGGTGACCAGGATGCCGTCGAACGGCGCGGCGTCGGGCCAGCCGAGGGTGCCATCGCCGATGCGGTATTCCACGTTGCTCAGTCCAAGGGCGGCGAGCCGGCGCTCGGCGCCGCGGGCGAGCTCGGGGATGCGCTCGATGGTGAATACGCGGCGGACGAGGTGCGCGAGGATCGCGGTCTGATAGCCGGACCCGGTGCCGATCTCGAGGATCCGGTCGGTGCGCCGCGGCTCGAGCGCCGCGGTCATCAGCGCCACCATGAACGGCTGGGAGATGGTCTGTCCCTGGCCTACCGGCAGCGGCACGTCGTCGTGAGCGGCGTCGGCGAGCGTGGCGGGGACGAACCGGTGGCGGGGAATCGAAGCCAGCGCGGCGAGCACGCGGCGATGACGCACGCCGCGCGCCGCGATCTGCGCGGCGACCATCCTGCGCCGCTCGGTGCGGCCCGCGTCAACGCGCACGGGCCGGTCCTCTCCGGCGCCGAGTCGCTTGCGGCGCGCCGGGGCCATGGCTAGGTTCGCGCCGGACGGGCGGAGGAAGCGGGGAATCATGACCGAGATGGTCCGCACTAAGGTGCTGGTCGTGGGTGACGCGGCCGCCAGGCCCGTGGGTCTGGTCGCGACGCTGGAGCAGGCCGGCTTCCGGGTGGAGGAGGTACCGGCGGGGAGCGATCCGGCCACAGCGGCGGAGAGCGCGGCGCCGGACGCGGTGTTGCTGTGCGTGAGCGGCCCCGCGGACGCGCAGCTCGGCAAGCTCAAGCAGCTCCGTGAGACCGTGCAGCAGTGGTCGGAGCTGCCGCTGGTCGTGCTGGCCGCCAAAGGCGGCGAGGGACTGGCGGACCTCATCTTCGCCGGCGCCGATGACGCGGTCGCCGCGCCGATCAGCGGCTTCGAGCTGCGCGCCCGCCTCGACCGCCTGCTGGCCCGTCGCGAGGAGCTGCGCGAGCTGCGGACCACGCTCCGTGCGCGCGACCTGCTGTTCGACATCTTCCAGGAGGTTTCGTCCGCACTGCGCGCGGAGGAGATCCTCCAGACACTCGTGCGGCGGGTGGGGCAGGCGCTGTCGCTGTCGCACTGCTCCTTCGTCGTCACCTCGCCCGGCGCCGATCACGGCCGCGTGGTGGCGGTGTACGAGAACCCGTCGGTGCGCGACATGCGCGTGGAGCTGACGCGCTATCCCGAGATCCAGGAGGCGCTGCGCACCGAGCGCCCGGTGGTGATCGAGGATGTGAAGGAGCACCCGCTGTTTGCCACCATCCGCGACAAGTGGGACACGCAGGCCGTCGAGGTCAACATCCGCTCCGCGGTGGCGCTCCCCGTCTTCGTCCAGGGGACGCCGGTCGGCGTGTTCTTCCTGCGCACCCGTGAAGGCGACGCCGAGCTCACCAGCCGCGACATCGCCCTCGCCGACACGATCGCCAAGGCGGCCGCCAAGGTGCTGGAGAACGAGGAGCGGAGAGCGGCGATGTTCCGGCGCCAGCTCAACGCGGGCGCGCTCGACGTGCTGACCGGATGCGCGAGCCTCGACGGGCTCGACCGCCGGCTGCGCGACGAGTACGAGCGGGCGCGGCGCTACCGGCTGCGGTTCTGTTTCGCGGTCCTGGACGTGGATCGCTTCCGCACGCTGAACGAGCGGCTGGGCGCGCAGGCGGGCGACCGGATCCTGGCGGACCTCGGCCAGCTGCTGCAGCGGGAGCTGCGCTCGCCGGACTTCGTCGCGCGGTACGGCGGGGACGAGTTCGCGCTCGTGCTGCCGGAGACCGATGGGCGCGGGGCGCGGAACTTCGTTCAACGGCTCGGTGCCGCGGTGGCCAAGCACAGCTTCCCCGACATGGGAGGCGATCGTCCGAGCTTTTCGGCCGGCATCGTGTCGTTCCCGCACCCGGAGGCGCTGCGGCCCGAGGACCTGTTCGCGCTGGCTGACGCGGCGCTGGCCCGGGCCAAGGCCTCCACCGACGATCGGATCGCCATCGCGGCGTCGCCGGCGAGTTAGACCGGCGCCGCGGATCCCTGCGCCGCGACGCGGAAGGCGTCGGCCAGCGTCCGTTCCGCCGCGCGCAGCTCCGATCGGAAGCGCGCCATCAGCGAATCGTAGAACACGAGCGGCGCCAGGTCGCCACCCTGCGCCTCGACCGCACGCCGCACCTCCTCGACCATCGTGGCATGCCGCTCCACCGCCTCCGACAGCGCGGCCAGCGCGGCGCCGACCTCGGCGACGGCCTCGCCGCGTCGTGCCCGCCGCCGGGCCAGCGCGGCCAGGATCTGCGCCGGCGCGATGGTGGGGGCGTCCCCTGGGTCCGGGATCATGGATTGGGAGCCCGGAGACTACGCATGTCGGCCTCCGGATGCCGGCTGAAGCATCCCGGACCCCACCGCCGGGTCACTCCCGCTCGCCCGGGTTGAGAATCCGCCCGAGCACCGAGGGCCGCTTGCGGCGCCGCTCCTCCAGCTCCGACTCGGCGTCGGTGACACGGTGCTCGAGCTTCACCTTGGCCACGCGCAGCCGTTCGACCAGCTGCCGCTCCATCTCGAGCTCCCCACGCAGTCGCTCCATGTCGGAGGCGGAGGTCGCGCCCGCCCCCCGAACGGTGTCGTCCTTCTGCGCTTCGGCGTGGGCCGCACGCCGCGCGAGTTCGGGGCCGGGCGGCGGTGCGGGCGGCGGTTCTTCGAGCGGCAGCGGCTTGCTCCCGAACAGCGACACCGTCGCCGCGGCGGCCCCGGTGAGCTCGGCGGGCGGGGCCCCGGCCTGGATCGGCGGTGTCGCGGGCGTCGCAACCGGCGGCTGGGTGGGTGCGAGGGGGGCGGGCGTCGCCCTCACCTCGGCGGCCGGAGCAGGAGC
>Ga0209777_10000229_pt1 | contig 98173 bp, 81 predicted proteins | sample FrelakmetHBP12HB_FD_187147 | JGI IMG/M metagenome (GOLD analysis project Ga0209777, IMG submission 187147) | Freshwater lake sediment microbial communities from the University of Notre Dame, USA, for methane emissions studies -HBP12 HB (SPAdes)... | ecosystem: Environmental > Aquatic >...
CTTGTTACTATGCATGGCGATGGTCCTTTCTGTGGTTTTTGTTTGACTGAACTTCAACCCCAGGATAATCATCGCCATCTTCATTTTCAAGTCAAATGTCCACTAAATTCCGGACAACCCCATTCTGCAACCAAACCTTACATATATGGTGAACGTGTTTTTTATCCTTAGCCTTTGTAATTTCCCACTGAATTTCTGAAGAACAACTTTCCAAAATAGTGTTGATTTGACTTTGAGACATGAAGAGATGTTTAAAGTCGTCCGTTGACATATACTTATTGAATACCCTTATCCAAACAAAATCTGGAAGCAGTCGCAGCAAGTCTTTCAGTACGGTTTTAACGGTTAACTTCTTTTGTGTAACATAAGACTCAGAATCAACGATTGTAAAGAAAAGGAATCCCCCTGGTTTTAGCAAACCGACAATCTTGTTTAGAAGACTGACGTTGAATAAACAATATTCACCAAGCGTGCCGATAGAATAAATAAAATCAAATTTGTCATCTATCTCCAATTCCTCAATCGAGTTTTGTATGAGTCGGCTGTGGTCTCCGAGTCCAGGCATGTTTTTAAGATTCCCCTTCGCACGTTCCAGCATTAGCTCTGAAATATCCACACCAACTAACGTTTCTATATTCTTTAGAAAATGGAAATACCTGCCTGTACCACAGCCGATTTCAAGCACAGTAACTTTGCCGTTAACACGTGTGCAGCCATGCTCTATGTTCTCTTTATAGATCGCGTATTGATCCGAACTGGGACTACCTAACGGATACTCCTTAACTCGAGAAGGCGAATAAAAGTACTTGGACCGTATATTGTTTCTTGTTAACACTATTGCTTCCGATTTTATATCACGCAAGTATGTCGATAATCTTGCCGGGCATTGATAACCCGTCTTCCCGGATTTTCTGCCTCGAGAACAGGCATTAACTCATATTTCATGTTTATTTATATGCGATGTAGGAGACAGAAGAAGTGAAGGGAAACCATTTCATAAACAAACCAAGAACTTTCCGCGTCCCCGTCATTTTTACAATCTGCGCAATTGATCTCTTTACTGGTGAAGTAATTCGCATAGTCTCAAGTTTGAAAAAATTGTATGGCTCGACTTCGTATTCCTTCCCCTCCAAATAAGAAAGGATCATATATTTGACAAATCTGCTTATCAGAAGAAAAGGGATTAATCCAAACCTGTTTCTTTTTGACAATGGAGAATCCTCTTTCCATCAATTCGTTTTCATTGTGCGACATAAGTATCATCCAAAAAGGAAGGAATATAGTGTAGAGCTGTACCTCGACGGGTTAAAATGTCTCTCAACAGTATCATAAGCGCCAGTTGAGATGCGCTCGACCTCGGTGTTGTAGTTCATTATAATTTGACGTAATTTTGCCGAGATTGTCGCAGCATCCAAACGGTCTATGCAATATCCGTTTACGCCATCATTAACAAATAGTAAATTGTCGCTGACGTTTGAAACTAGCACGGGCACTCCAGATGCCATGTACTCGGCGAGCTTCGTTGAAAACCCGTAATGTGTCATCGTATTCAGTGGCCGAGTTAACAACAATAGGTGTGCTTTACGCAACTCATTTGGCACTTCGGTCTGATTTATCACCCCATGATAGATAGTGTTGTCAGCTACACCATACCGCGGGATCAGTTTTCCAAATATTTCCCTTTTGTCATATTCTGTGACAGGGCCATATAGATGCAGTTCAAAATTCTTATTGGTTTTCTTCAGCTGCGAAAGTGCTTCTAGCAATACATCCATCCCTTCTTTTCTCACCGAGACTTCCCCTGCAAAACACATTCTGAAAGTCTCCCCATTTCTAAGCGAGGGCCGAAATCTCTTGCCATTCGAAGCTGGCTCGGAAAGAATAGGAATACGTACCATTGTGCGATTATATCGATAGAAACGTTTCTCAAGATTTGTCGAGATAACGACTAATCCGTCGTAGTATCTTGTGAGGTTTTCGACGAGTATATACTTCAAGCGTGTAAATTCTCTTTTGACCGTTGAAGAAATCAACTGTGTGGTTCCAATAGATGAAATTCTGAGCTCATTCACATCATAGAATACTTTATAGCTCTCAAACCAGTGCACCAAAAAGAGGACTCCAACATCCATAGAAGCTTCCGGCTGTGGATACAAATAAAAGACTTTTTCTCCCTCAATGTTGCAGACAATTGAAAGAACTCTAAATAAATACCGCGCTATGAAAAAAAGATGAAAACAGCGGTTCACAATCCTGTATGGCACAGAACGTTTGCCTGCGTATTCTTCACCTACCACAAAAATATTGGGAAGCACCTCGCACATATGCACGTTGTCTACATTCACGTTCAACTTTGATGAACACAAATAGACACTGCAACCGGCAGACGCCAATGCTCTGGCAACATTCATCATGCGAGACGAGCCTGCGCTCTTTCCGTTGCAAAGTTTGATGGTGGAAAGTATGAAGACACTCTTTCCCATCTATCTCACTGCAGATGACATACCCCGGCGGAAGCGATGCACTTCTTGCCGTTCAATGAGTTGTCGCAGCAACCCACAATACGCTTGTGCACCATGATATGCAGTACCTACAGCTACCATATCGTTACAAGAAATTCCAAAAATCAAGAAACCAGTCATATTACAAAAGTGGCTTTGAGCCGTCACCTAAAATGTGCACCTCAAAACCCGCCGCCTGCCATTTCTTACGATCCAGAGTATTTCGGGTGTCAAAGACCTTTTTACGGCTCACTAACTCTCCAACAACAACAGGGTCTAGCAATTTATAGTCATCATGGTCAACAAGCAATAAAATCAGAGTTGCTTGGCTGAGCACGGCATCGAGAGGCTTAAGGGGTAACGATGAATCAACAATATACATATCGTTTAATTCGATTGTAGCAGAATCACCGAATTTCTTTTGAAGCAGTTTATATACATCAATCGCGGGGCTGTTCCTCCAGTCACCCACATTAGCCTTGTAAGAACCACCTAAACAAGCAACCTTAGGATTGTTTTCACCCCTCAGTAAATCGAATGTTTGTCGAGCTACAGCCCCGGGCATCATATCGTTTCGATCCCTTGCAGAACGTATGACCTTGGCATCTTCAGGAAATTCAGAGACGATGAACCATGGGTCAACTGCAATGCAATGGCCACCAACGCCGGGGCCCGGATTCAAAAACTTGACTCTTGGATGTTTGTTGGCTAAACTGATAATTTCCCATATATTCACACCAAGTTTCTGGCAAATTAAAGCAAGTTCATTACTCAGAGAAATGTTAACATCCCGAAACGTATTTTCAGATAGCTTTACCATTTCGGCAGTCGTTGCATCTGTTCTGTATATGTTCCCCGAGACAATAGAGCCATACAATCCTTCAGCACGTTTACCGCTTAGTTCATCCAACCCACCTACAACACGGTCATTTCCCACCAATTCCTTTAGAATTTGCCCCGGCAAAACACGTTCTGGACAATGAGCAATTAAAATTTTAAGAGATTCATCAGGTCGTTTTCCTTCCTTTATCAAGTCTGGACGTTGTCTAGCTATAAATTTTGCAACCTTTTTCGTTGTTCCCGGGGGAATCGTGGATTCAAGAATGACCAAGTTCCCCGGTTCTAAAAAAGGAATAATCTCTTTGACTGAATCAAAAACAAATGAGAGATCCGGTTGTTTCTCACTCCCAAAAGGGGTCGGAACGGCAATAATATATACATCTGCTTTATTCGGGGAAGTCGCCGCTATAAGATGACCCGATCTAACAGCTGCTTCAACAAGCGTGCGTAACCCAACTTCATTGATGTGGATTTTCCCTGCATTAATAGTTTCAACAACTTTTGCATTGATGTCAACACCGAAAACCTTGTAACCGTTGTTCGCAAACAACGAAGCTGTTGGCAAACCTATGTACCCTAACCCCACAACACAAATTGAATTCATCTTTAAGTTTCTCCTAGACGTTCACAGATCAATAAAAAAAGGTCGAAGACAAAATAAGAGTAAGTTCACTATTAATCTTTTTCGCAGGATAAATGTATAGGAAGACTAGTATCCTGTTTCAGAAATCTATTGACTAAGTCTTTTGGCTTTCTTACCCTCAACCCTCTCACTCTTTTCGACATTATTGAACATTATATACTTTCTTCATCCATTCTATGGTATTTCTGATTCCTTCCTCAAGTGCTACTGTTGACTTAAGCCCCAAATCCCTTTTTGCCTTTTCACAATCAACCAGTTTTATCTTCGTCGTCAAAATTTCAGCATCTTTATAGGTCACTAAATCCTTATCCGACTTCCTCAAATATTTTAAAATTATATTAGAAACACTCTCGATGTCGTGATAGTCACTACCGCCAATGTTGTAGACTTCTCCCGGTTTGAAGTTCTCAGCGATGTTTGCCAATGTGCGAGCCATATCTTCTATATAGGTACTTGTTCTCTTGTGATTCTTGTACACAATATAAGGAATATTGTGCAGCGCTCGATAGCAAAACATACATATAACAGATCGATACGGGCTGTAATATTCTCCTGGACCGTACGTATTGAAAAGTCTCACCCTAACACTTTTGGTCCCAAACTGCTGGGCAGAATTCAGAACTTGCATCTCATTCACCCACTTTGTCATTGCATAATCATTCATCTGTTTGATTTCCACAGTGTCCATAACATCTTCTTTCATCACTCCCTCGTAGTCACCGTAGACTTCGGAAGAACTAAAATACACAGCTTGAAAGCCTTCCCGCTCCTGCATTCTCAAAATGTTCTTAGTTCCGACTGCGTTCGTGTTCCAGAGGTTTTCGTAAAAATCTTCACCATTCCATCGCCCAAACTCTGCAGCCAGATGATATACTATATCGAACTTTCTGGGTTGTGGAGTGTAACCAAAGGGCCAGCCACCCCCTTGCCAAAGCCTCTCGACCTGCCTAAATTCACTTACATCGCATCTGGCGTAGTCGGGAGCGTTATGATGATGTTTTAAATCAACAACAAAAACATTGTGCCCTCTCTTTTGTAGTTCAGGAACTAAGTACGAACCTACTGCACCCAAACCACCGGTAACCAATATATTTTTCATTTCGTTAGTCCCCTTTTAAATTACTTCGTTTTTTTATTCATTGTTCTGTCTGCTGGTGATAGACAAAATCAAACTTGTGCTTGCGGAACAATACTTCCATTTGCTGATATTCAGAACAATCCGCTTTGCAATGCTGCGGATCATGATGTTGAATGATGTCGCATGTGACGACGTTATGTCCTTTGCGGCGCAGCTCATTCGTAAGGTTGGTGCCAATAAAGCCTTTACCGCCCGTGACTAGTATTTCTGCCATGTAGTCTCCGTTAAGTTCATACTATGAGTTAAGAAAACACTATCGTTGCGTGACGATTCTCTTGAGAACAGAGAAAGGTTTAAGATATTTCCGTAAGTAGATTGCAAAACCGAATGATCCTATAACGAAAACAGAATGCTCGTAAATCATCCGCTTGAATTTCTCGATAAAGGAATAGTGTCCGTTCCTCACCGTGCCAGGTGGTGTCACTTCCCGGAACATCTTCATCACGTGCTGCAGCTCTCTGATGTATGGTGCATACACATGCTGAACTATTGCCGGTTCAAGGTCACGTCCTGACTGGTAAATAAAACGCGCAATCATTTTTAATCCATGGAAATGATAGAAAACCAATTTGTCATCATCGACGTACAACTCTTTACCGCGCACCCGATACTCATAATTATCGATATTCCAGGTGCCCAATCCAGCCCCTTTATTTTGCAGGACTACAACCCCCTCGTAGCGCGAAGTCCAGTCATCCAGGTATTTCTGATCGGCGTTTTTTCCATCCTCAGGTTTTTCATAACACCACTCCAAACATTGAGCACGCCACCGACTCAAACACTCTTTGCTGGTAGCATCATTCTTAAAGCATAGCAGGCCAACATTATAAACACCATACTTCTCGTTATCCCGCATATTCTCGGCAAACCGATGCGGCACAATCAGCATGGAACCGCTGCCCAATTCTTTATAGATTGGCTCAGGACTGGAGTAGAAAAAAAGGTCGGCGTCAAGATAAGTGAGGACATCAATTTCAGGTTTCTTACGAAATAGAAACAATGGCAAATTTGGTGTTAGAGTATAATAGTACTCGATCAATCTTCGATTTCCTTTTGCCTCCAGTAACTGAGAATCACCCACCTCGAATTCCGTAAGCGAAATTAGTTTTATATTTGGAAATTGTTCCCCTGCAAGAAACTTGTAGGTGAAATCATCCAGGCACAATATGTTCAGCTCGAATTGGTCGACATGTCTTTGTAGCGAGCGATAAAGTGCGAGACCGAGCGCCAGATAATTTCTATCGAAGTATGTGCAAAAGTAATGCATCCTAATTCCTTGGGATCAACTTAAGCTAATGTGACTCTACCCTTTTCCTTGGTCGCATCGCACGATATATTGAACCGACAAATGTTGGTCCAAGTACCCGGCGCAAACCACCTACAATCTTTTGCAGTGGAAGCGAAACGCGGGACCAAGCCTTCAGAACGTTTCTACCAATCCAGTATGATGGTCTTGAAAGAAGTTCCTCAATATCATTGGTTCTTCGCGGACCAAATCCTGGGTATCGCCCCTCTTCAACCGCTTTAACCATTTCCTGCACTTGCGGCGGATGTACTGACCTAAACCTTTCCAACCAACTCGGCTGAGCAAATATCATATGAACCCTATATGGCCTCCTTAGTTCTAAATAGCATTCTTCCACCCATTGCGGGAGACTTCGCAAGTATCCGCTCCATGGTACCTTGGAGTAGTACTTGCACTTGTCTACCACCTGCTTGGGAAACAGAAGCTCATAGTGATACATATAGACGTTCCTGCGTGCCAATACTTTGGCACTCAAAGAATTAATGCTTCGAAGGTCGACCCCCCGTTCATCTACAACTATTGGGCGTCTGTGACTCACGTATCGGTATCCCTCGCCCCAGGCAAAGAGGCGATGGACTTCGAAAGCTCTCAAATAGAGACTATCGACTCGATAGTTTAGGCCTCCCCAAAACGTATGCATGGGAAACGTTGCAGCCGTAATGTGCCGGGTGGACCTTAACATTTCGATGACGGCAACCATGTCTTCCGGCATATAGAACTCGTCAGAATCAATTTGCCAGAGATAATTCCCGGTTGCCCGGTTGGCATACGCTTGAGACATTTCGTCTTTCTCGCTCCAGAATCCGTCCGGGTGGCCTTCATTCTCGGCAGTCACAATTGTAAGCTTGCGCTCTGAATCTTCTTCTTGTTGAAATCTTCTCAGGACACTTAACGTGTTGTCGGAGGAATGGCCATCGCGAGTAGCAATTTCTTTCGCAGATGGACACGCTCCTTCAACAACAATAATTTGATGGGCAAAGGGATAGAGAGCTCTTAGATTGTATAACAAAAATGGCTCGCCGTTAAGCACGATCATGCCAAATGTTATTCGAGGTTCGGCGGGTTTTCCCATGGAACTCTATACGTGCTTTCTTAATCTAGATTCCCACTCCAGAATGATTTCTGCCATTTTCTGTACCTCAGCTTCCATTAACTGCGGATACATCGGCAGACTCAATACTTGCTGTGCAGTTGCTTCCGTGACGTGCAAAGGGCAAGACTCTTTTAATCTGCCCTCGTATGCCGGCTGTTTGTGGATAGGAACGGGATAATGAATAAGCGTTCCAATTCCTTGCTCCGACAAATATGCTTTCAAGTTATCTCGCCGAGGTGTTCGTATAACATACTGGTGGAACACATGCCCGCATTTCGGGGAAACGTTAGGCACAACAACCGAGGAGTGTGAAAGCAACTGAGAATATTGGGAAGCTATTTTTTGACGCGTTGCGTTTTCCTCTGGAAGATACCGAAGCTTGACGCGTAAAATCGCAGCCTGGATTTCATCTAACCGCGAGTTCAGACCCGCAATTGCGCTTACATAACGTTCACGCCAACCGTACTGACGAAGCAAACGAATCTTTTCAGCCAAAGCATTATCATCTGTCGTGATCAGCCCGCCATCTCCAAAAGCGCCAAGATTTTTTGTCGGATAAAAACTAAAACATCCACAATGTCCGAATGTACCTGTCAACTTTCCTTTGTACGTTGCACCGGTTGATTGTGCACAGTCCTCGATGACGATGAGACCTAGCTTTTGCGCAATCTCCATAATCGAGTCCATATCGGCAGGGTGTCCGTAGAGATGTACAGGGATTATCGCTTTGATAAATCCATCGATATTTTTCTTTAGTACATCCTCAATACAATTCGGATCAACGGTATAGGACACGGGATCAATGTCCACAAGAACGGGAACTGCACCGGTTAACTCAATTGCCGCGACGGTTGCGACCGCAGCGTGTGAAACGGTTATGACTCCGTCGCCTTCGCCGATTCCGCAGGCACGCAAAGCAATCTCGATTGCATCTGTGCCGCTGGCAACACTAACTGCATATTCTGCACCAATAAACGAGGCAAATTCAGTTTCGAAGCCGCGGACATTCTCTCCAAGGATGTACCATCCCTTCTCGAGAACGCTCTGCACAGCATCATCAATTTCTTTTTTGTGCGCGCGGTATCCTGCCCCGAGATTGTTTTGGAGAATGTTCATGATGTCGTCAGGTCGATCAAAGATACATCTTGAGGTGTTGAGAATAAAACGCGAAAGTTTTCTTAAGACCGTCTTCAAGAGTACATACCGGCTTCCAGTTGAGAACCGATGAAATCTTACTGTAATCAGCATAGTAATCGCCGATATCGATTCGCTTGCGATCGGGCGGAAACGCATTAACCGTAAACTCTCCTTTGCCATGAACTTTGACACAGAGTTTCGCAAGATCAATAAGCGAATACGCTCGCTCGCCACCCAAGTTAAAAACCTGACCATTCGCGTCGTCGCTGGCTGCAGTCATTAGAAGAGCTCTCACAGCATCGTCGACGTACGTAAAATCCCGCAACTGTTCTCCTCCCCAAACTTCAATCGGCTTATCTTCTAGTAGCAAGCGAATCCATACGCCGAGAAATGTTTGCCGTGCGTCTTTGATTCTCATGCCCGGTCCGTAAGTATTCGTCAGCCGCAAAGCGCATGCACGAATCCCGTAAACATTGTTATACAGTATGTGGTACCACTCACCAGCCATCTTATTTATGCCGTTCACATCTACGGGCCTTAGGATATGTTTTTCATCAACAGGCAAATAATCGGGCTTACCATAAATCTGACGGGTGCTGGCAAAAACAATTCTGACCTCCGGATTATATTTCCTGCACACTTCTAAAATGGAAAGTTGAGACCGACAATTTATTTCGAGGTCGGTCATCGGGTCTTGCATGGAATCCATGTGGCATGTTTGACCGGCAAGATTGAAAAGAAAATCCTGCCCCTTTACAAGGTATCGCATGCTGTGCTCATCCCGAACATCGGAGATGTTGATCTTTACTTTATCTTCAATGCCGGCGACATTAAAAAGATTCCCCCCATACTCAGGAATTAAACTGTCAACAAGAGTAACTTCCGCTCCGAATTCAAGCAATTTCCTGGCAAGGTTTGAACCGATGAAACCGAGCCCGCCGGTGACCAGTATCTTCTTGTGGAAGAATTTTCTTTGCGATGGCAGATTGTCTATTTTCATTCTATTCTCTTTTTTCTATCCAACGGAGGACAAATGAACTTCACTAGTGACCTCTTTTATGCAAAGCAAGAGCATATGGCAAAAGTAGTCTGAAAGTATTGATGAGAATTTCAGCGCTGTGCTCTTTCCCGCGGCGGTAATGCTGCTCCAGTTCCTTCTCCAAGACATGCTAAACTAATTGCTTTCTCGACTTGCTCCTCCGTTTGATACTTCATGTATTGTCCAATAGTGTTCCTAAACGAGGCACAATCCATTGAGACAAATTCATCAGTTTTTGACCGTACCGCGTCATATGATCCCGGTTTAAACGTGATTCCAAGCGAGTATTCTTTTGTGCGCCAAGCCATCAAACCCTGATCGGGAACCAAAACAGGCATACCAAGCCCTAATGCCTGCAGCATCACACCGCTCGATCCGAAAAAACTGTTATACGGCAAGATTACCCTATCAGTCATTTGAAAAAATTTCTTTACACATGCAGGCGACACAATATATTCACCAGTTTCAAGGTATCTATCCCTTGAAGAAAGAGTCTTTCGGTAATGTGCGACCTCTTCATTCCCCACCATGTCAATGGCTCTCCGTCCACAATGGACGAAACTTCCGTCCAAATCTACAGCTAAACGTAGTAGCGTTGCAAATCCACGCCGTTCTGCCTCGACGCCAAAATAGAAAAAACAAAACCGTCCAGTGTTCTTCTCCTTGAAACGCTCAATGACAGGCTCCCATTTGCGAAGTTCCTCTTCCTCTTTTGTGCGATTTTCAAAATTGCTAGGCCACACGATTTCGGGAAGCCAGACATGTGTTCTTTGATGGTTCGATACGAAGCTTTCATCGAGTGTGAGTGCAACATCCAACAAATGACCATACGGCAACAAGAACGAATGGAAAAGCTTCGCATCAGTTTTCCAATCCTTGGAGAGATTCTTCCACCGACGAATCCTCAACCGCAAAGAAATAGGCAAATAGGGATAACTAATAGAACCAAAGAAAATTCCAACAGTACGCCCTCGCAGTCGTTTCTTCCGATTGCCAAATTGATTATTAAGCATCTGGAGATGATGATCTGCGTATGCTATGATCGTTAAGTCCGCTTTCGTTTCATCTTGAATCTGCGTAAGATCGTCAATTGTTGCTGCCAAACCATGCTGCACAATATCCGTCGTATCATAACATGTGACTTTGCTATCCTGCAAGACCTCAGAAAGATAGGGAAGCTCGCTTACTGTCCGAGTGTTCCGCAATGGTCCAGCCAAAACCACGCGAAAGCCGTGCTTAAGCAAAGCTCCCGTAAGAACATTGGCATGGATTTGCCTATGTCCGTCAAAGTCGGGTGAAAACAATAATGCCACCGGCATTCTTTTCCTTCTTAGTAACTCAAGTTGACCGTTTCCAAGAAGTCGTTGAAACGACTTCGATTTTGAAAGTATGCGTTTGTAACCCACGACTTAAGTCGTGGGTTAGGTACCACAAAAGCCGGAATGTAAACCGTTTTAACGGTTTCACCGGAACAAGCGGTCAACCCCCCGTTAGTAAATTCGTCAGAAACGTCTGTGCTGAATTCCGGATATTTCAAATCTGCACCTCTGAGCCAAAATCCCGCACTCCAGAGCATTTTTACGAAATGATGGCCAAAGAATCCTCCGGCACCACAAACCAAAGCTTTTCTCATTTTGTCGCTTATTGATATACGAGGAAAACTAAGTAGAGTGAATTCTTAACAGAGCGCCATAGTTTTGCGAAGACACTCTGAGAGTTAATACAACGAGAATAGAATACAACATAGTGAATTTGGAATAGTCGAACTTGAACCATGTTGCGTTAAAAAACAGGGCGATAAGAAAACCCAGGAAGAAAAGTAATATCGAAAACTTGAACCGGAAAAAATTCTCTCCCACCTTTCGCCCGTGTACAACCAATCTAAACAGATAGACAACCACAATTGCAAAAACAAACATGAAAAAACCAAAAACCATTGCACCATGCCGCATTAACAAGTCCGCATAAACATTGTGCACTCCTAGTTCCGCGTACTCAGGCAGCATTGGCATCGCAGGCAAACTGCTGCCCAACCCAACACCCCAAAAGCTGAATGTGGAAACAGCTACAGCCATGGAATAGAAAGACTCAAACAAATGTCCAGAATCGCTGCCTAGGCCTTGGCCCGCGTCAGTGCCCAGACCGAGAATTATCTGATATCTTTCAATATAAACACCTAGCCTACTCACCGTATCAGGCTGAAACAAAGAAAATATCAATCCGAAACAAAACAACGAGACTAAGGCCACTGCAAACCTCTTCCACGAACCGACCATCTCATATAAGAAGAGCAGCACGCTGGCATATAGGGAAATTGCCAACGCGGTTCGCCGAAACGAAAAAAACATCGTGACTAACAGAATGGAGGATAGAAACAAGTACAGAAACCGTTTCTTGACGAGAAAGAGCGCAAGAAGAATCACCTGAATGAACGATAAGAAATACAGCACATCACCGGTTTGGATTGTAGCGTCAACATCAAAGAAACCGGAAACACCGTTCCCGAGCGAAAACTTCACGAGAGCCAAAACGGAACAAATGATGGCGAATGCAGCAAAATAACGAAAAGTGACATTCAGGAACTCAAATAGGTTTTCGTCGCTAATTTTAAGTAACGTGTATAACGCGAACGGCAAAAGCATAAATGTGAACGCCCGCGACGTCTTGTCAACCCAAGTAAAAGAGGAATTGGGGTTAACCAGAATCGTTGAAAATGAAAGCACTGCAAGGAAAAAGATAATCTTTTCAAAGTTACTGAGAACCCTTTTGCTCTTATTCCTTGAACCGATAAGAAGCATTAACATTGTCGCGAAGAACAGCATGTCAAAGACACACGGCAACTGGCGAAGGAATTTTGTGTAAATCACATCATCCCAAAAGATATCCTGGTTAGAGAGCCCCATTGAATAGAAGTCAACAGAGAAAAAAATACTACAAAAAGCCAACAAGAATACCAATGGCCTTATAGATGTGTGTAATGATCTATTCAACTTTGTTGACCCGCCAGTGGAGATCCATTCTCAAGATGCCGGTTGGATTGTCGACAAACGCAACTTTTTCAGTGGCATTGTCGTGATGTTCAAAACATAGCACATCTTCCCTGTAAAAGAGCCATTCTTTCATTGGGATATCGGAAAAAATAGTGACATAGTAAATCCCGTTCTTCAGCAAATGGGTGGGAATTTCAACGAACGCGTCATAAGATCCTTTCGTCCTTTTCCCAAAAAACCGCCTTTCACTATCAGCATCACCATTTCTCCACAGTATTATTCCAAAAGAATTCTTGACAATTATGCCAATTCGGACAGAATCAGCATCACGGAGAAAATCGTATTTGATGTTGACCGAAATACCTAAGTCTGTCTGATCTGAATCATTTCCATTGTGGACTATTTGTGCCGATTTGATGTAGACAATTTTTCTTTCGTCGATCGGATCAGAATTAACGAATGTCAACCCACTTACGATATTGCTTGAGAGATATCGTGAAGTGACTGATTGAGTATCAGAGAATTCCAAAAGTTCTCCCGATTGTAGGAGCATACTTTTTCTGCAAAGCTGAGAAATCGCTTCCATGTTGTGGCTGACAAACAGGATTGTCCTTCCGCTCCGGCCTACTTCTTTCATCTTACCCATGCACTTCCTTTGAAACTGGATATCGCCGACAGCCAAAACTTCATCGACCATCAAAATTTCAGCTTCCAAATGAGCTGCCACGGCAAATGCCAGGCGAACATACATACCGCTTGAGTACCTTTTGGCAGGAGTATCGAGAAATTTTTCTATCCCGGCGAACTGTACTATTTCATCAAATCTCTTATCTATCTCTTTTTTGCGCATTCCGAGGATAGATCCATTAAGATAGATATTCTCTCTTCCTGTCAGCTCCAGGTTGAACCCGGTGCCAACTTCCAAAAGAGAAGCAACCCGCCCTCTCAAAATCGCCCTTCCCATCATCGGTTCAGTAATACGAGAGAGGATTTTCAACAATGTGCTCTTGCCGGCCCCGTTTCTTCCGATGATTCCAACTGCCTCCCCTTCGCCAACTTCAAAAGAAACATCCTTCAAAGCCCAGATAGTAGTCTCTTCCTTTTTACGCTGTCGTTCTTTTCTAGAAAAGATCCGCCTCATTTTATAGTCAAAAATATCGCGGAACGTTCGGGCACCCCTCCCATGGATGTTTTCTCCAATGAGATATTGCTTGCTCAAATTTTCCACGACAATGACAGGTTCGCTCATATCACGTCCGCAAATTCCTTTTCCATCCTTCTGAAATTAAAGATGCCGGAAACAAATACTATCAGACACACGACGATGGAAAAAATCAAGAGGTTCGTCGGGAGGTATGCTTTTCCCAGCAATGTATACCTGAAAGATTCCACGACACCGGTCATGGGGTTAAGCCAGTAAAGCATCTCCCATTTAGCCGGAATTTTCGCGCTCGAATAACCCACGGGTGTAACCCAAAACAACAACTGAACGACGAACGGAAGCGCCTGTGCAATATCCCGGTATTTTACGCCAATCGCCGCAAACCACAAACCCACACCCAGGGAAGCTGCTATTCCCCACAAGACCGCCAACGGAAACAGAACTATTTGCCAGCCAGGATTATACGAGTAATAGGCCAGGAAGCCTATGAAAATCAGGAATCCAATTCCAAAATCTACTAACCCCCGCAGAACAGCCGCGGACGGAATGATCAGTCGTGGGAAATAGACTTTGGTTATAAGATTTGTGTTTGCTATTAGACTCTGGCTCGATGCTGTGATCCCTTCGGAAAAGAAATTCCACGCCATAATTCCACTCAACGTGAACAACTGATACGGGATTCCCTCCGAGGAAAAACCGGCGAGTTTGTTAAATATGAATGTGAAAACGACCATGGAAACCACCGGTCTGACAATCGCCCATCCTGCACCCAAAACCGTCTGCTTGTAACGGACTTTTACGTCACGCCAGATCAAAAAATAGAACAACTCGCGGTATTCCCAGAGATCTTTGAGATGCAGCGCGGAAAATGTTTTCGACGGTTGTATGACTAATTCTCTTTGCACGATGTTCTTAGTTCGTGGGTCGCAGTGCCTGGTTCGTGGTTGTTTGTTGCTAGTTGTTGGTTCTTAGTTCTTGGTGATTATTGGTTATCAGTTGCTATTACTAGTGTCGCGTGTCAGAGATAAGTTGCTCATGTTTCAAGGTGGATTCTTTCAAATGCGATAGTTCCTACAAGCTTTGATGTTGAGACTTAGTAAACTTATTTCCGGCACAGCACACTAGTTAGTAGTTTGCGGTTAGTGGTCATTCTTCATTGGTCATTGGTCATTAGTCATTCGTCATTGATCTTTCTTCATTGTTCATTACTCCCCCACTCCGTGATTCCCTAATTCCACACCCGGTCGTCATCACCCTTTGCTTTGTAGGTAAGCCCCAGGATCAAAACACTCTTTCCTTTCGTTTGGCAACAATCCTGACTCGTTCAACCTGTTCATTTATCCAAGGATATGTTTTCCTCAGACCATCGATCAGCTTCATCGATGGAGCCCAGCCAACCTTTTGCCTGATAAGCCGGTTGTCCGAATTTCTTCCCCGCACTCCGAGGGGGCCGGGAACGTGTCTAATGTTCAGCTTCTTCCCTGCTATTCCCATTACCATCCCGGCAAGCTGATCAATAGTTACCATTTCCTCCGAGCCGATGTTGACAGGTCCGCTGAAATCGGAATCCATTAAGCGCCGGACCGCCTCTAAGCATTCGTCCACAAATAGAAATGATCTTGTCTGTTTCCCGTCGCCCCAGATATCAATTTCTCCGCCGTCCTCTGCCTCGGCGACCTTTCTGCAAACCGCTGCAGGCGCCTTCTCCCGTCCCCCAGTCCATGTCCCTTCCGGTCCAAATATATTATGAAACCGTGCTATGCGAACATTCAACCCATAGTTCCGATGAAATGCCAAATACACATGTTCGCTGAACAATTTCTCCCAGCCATATTCACTGTCTGGAGCGGCCGGGTATGCAGAATCTTCCGAACATTTCGGGTTTTTCGGGTCTTCCTGGTTATACGCCGGATACATGCAAGCGGAAGACGAGTAAAATATTTTCTTCACCTTCAGTTTCGTTGCGGCCTCCGCCATATTCAGGTTTATCATCGCGGAATTATGCATGATGTCAGCATCGTTCTCGCCTGTAAAGACGAAACCTGCGCCGCCCATATCCGCTGCAAGCTGGTACACCTCGTGAAAGGGCCGGTCGGTTGCGTTATGGCATACCACCGGGTCCCTTAAATCCCCAATTATAAAATCGTCGGCTAAAGTCTTACTGAATTCCGGATATTTGAGATCAACCCCTCTTACCCAAAAACCTTCATTTTTCAATCTCTTTACTAAGTGACTTCCGATGAAACCACCCGCGCCACAAACAAGCGCCACCTTTATTTGCATTCTTGTCTCCTGATTTTCTCAAACAATCGATACAAACATGTCAATGAGAATTATTGGTTACTGGTTAGTGGTCATTCGTCATTAGTCATTGTTCATTGTTCCTTTACTCAACCACTCCGCGATTCCCTAATTCCACACCCGCTGGCTTCTCATGCCTTTACCACACATTTCCCGTTCTTCACGATATTTCTCGAATCCACAATCGGAACTGTGAATTTAGAAAAATCTAAGGACCTGTACTCATCATGTGCAGTTGCAACGAGAATGAGGTCGAAGTTATTCGAGACTTGAACGGATTTCCGTCCGGCAAATTTCGGGAATTCCCTTGTCGGTCTAATAACCGGAATATATGGATCGTTGTAACTCACAATCGCGCCGTGTGATTCGAGCTTGTCCATCAGATGGTACGACGGGGATTCACGGTCGTCGTCGATGTTTGGTTTATACGCAAGCCCCATTATTAGAATCCGCGCTCCCTTGAGAGGCTTTCCAACGTTATTCAGTGCTTCGGCAACTCTTGAGACAACGAAATCGGGCATCCCGGCGTTTATCTCACCTGCAAGTTCAATGAAACGTGTGGTCACACCGTATTCCCGTGCTTTCCACGTCAAGTAAAAAGGGTCGATAGGAATACAATGACCGCCCAATCCCGGGCCTGGATAGAAAGGCATGTAACCGAACGGTTTTGTCTTGGCAGCTTCTATCACCTCCCACACATCGATCCCCATTTTCATGAACGTGACCTTTAATTCGTTCACGAGAGCGATGTTCACTGCACGAAAAATATTTTCCATCAACTTTGCAGCTTCAGCAACTTTTGCCGAGGAGACCGGGACTGTTCGTACCACAATTTGTTGGTAAAGTTTCTCCGCAATTCCCAATCCCTCTTTTGAAGTTGAGCCGATGACTTTGGGGATTGTCTCCGTGGTGTACTGACTGTTATTAGGATCCTCGCGTTCCGGTGAAAATGCCACGCAGAAGTCTTTATCGACCTTCAATCCACTCTTTTCCAGGATCGGGACCAGCACTTCCTCTGTAGTTCCCGGATACGTAGTCGACTCCAGGACAACAAGCTGCCCCTTGCGAAGAAACGGAACCATCGCTTCACACGTCGAGATGATAAAGGACAAATCCGGTTCGCGATTTTTCCCCAACGGTGTCGGGACCGCAATGAGCACCGCATCGCAGTCTCTGATTCGTGAAAAGTCAGTCGTCACAGTCAACCGACCCGATTGGACAACTTTCTTTACTTTCTCGTGCGAGATGTGTTTAATATAAGAACGACCGGCTCTCAGGGATTCAATCTTGGCGGAGTCGATGTCGAATCCAATACATGAAAACTCCTTCTCGACAAAACACTGCAGCAGAGGAAGGCCTACATAGCCAAGACCGATAACTCCCACAACAGCTTTTCGCGTATCGATTTTTGAGATCAGTTCTTCTCTCACCCTGGTACCCCTTAATATTTAGATCACTCTGAAAATTGTTTGTACAGTCTCCCTCCAATCAGTTTCTACCAGAGCCATTTGACCGGACTCTATGGTGCGTTTTCACGCTGATTGGATTTGAACCTCGGAATCAATTTGCCGATCTTCGATTTGGTCCGAAGAAAACTCTCTGAAATCGTGTCATAAAGATGAGCAAATTCTTGATTCTCACTCCTTAGCTGGTTCAAGCGATGAACCAGGACATACCAACCGGAGCAACACAAAAGAGTTAAGAATGCTGCCCCAAGAACCATAACTCGTCGTTTCCCCTGCCTGCTCTTCTCGGACGGTGCTCTCCCGGCATCCAACACTTGAACAACGGGAGTATTCTTTATCTCGTCCAACTTGGCAAGCTCATACTGAGACGTAAGCTGGATGAAAAGTGTAGAATTAAGCTCAACATCCCGTTCAAGGCGACCCTGTTCCAGCATCAATTGAGGGGATTGTTCAACCCTGCGGTTTTTCTCGCGAAAATCTTTGAGCTTCTCCTCCGATTTTGTCAATTCCTCTTTCACTTCCGTCAATCGCTGCTCAAGAAACCTTCTCTGCTCTGAAGCATTGGTCCGTCGAAAGTTTCTCTGGTAATCGTCAAGCTCAACAGTAATTTGATTTGCAATGTCTGCCGAGAGCTGTTTTTCCCTTGTAGTTACCGTAAGCGTAATGATCGTAGTCTTTCTGTCAACATCAATGGTGATAATAGCCTTTCGAAGGTCTTTCAAACACTGCTCATAATTGTATACTGAATCTTCATCATCGTACTTATAGAATTGAATTAGGTTGACCTCGTCAGGAAAAGATTCCGTTCTGTATTTATGATAGATTACTTCTTTGAGAACTCTTTCGCTCAACAAAATATCGGGATAGAGCTGCGAAGGCGAAACAATTGCTCCGCCAACCCCAGCGAGGCTGGCAAGCTGCTGCAGACCTCCCAACTTCCCAGCCATATTCATGATTTCAACGTCGGGCAAGATAGTTGTTTGAGCGATGTACGTATGGTGCATCGCAAGAAAAGCGATTATTATAGCTACCACAGTCACACCGCACGTAATCACGGCAATCCGCTTGCGATGCGGCCACACAATTTCAAAAAGATCTGTGAATTTCCACGCGGAATCTTGAGTTTCTAAATTCTCCGCCGCAGTAGGGGCCTCTTTATTGACTTGTTTGTCTTGGTCGTTCATCAATGGATGTTAGCCTGTTGTTTGGTCGTTAGTCATTCGTACTGAGTTCTTAGTTCTTCGTTCTTTGTCGGCGACTGCCGGTCATTGGTCATTAGTTCTTGGTTATTGGTTCCTGGTTCTTGGTACTTAGTTCTTGGCGCCTTGATGCAGCTTTTAGCTTTTAGCTTTTGGCTATTAGCCATTAGTTCCTGGTTCTTGGTTCTTCGTACTTCGTTCTTCGTGCAGAGATACGATTTTTTACTTTTTAATTTTTACTTTTGACTTGTGCTACTTGTGCGTCACCTGGTACACGATATATGCCAACGTCGCACCGCTCGTTAGGATCGCAAACGTGTCTTTTATTGTTGTCCCCCAATCAACTCCTTTACCTTGCTCCGGAGGGGGCGGAGGAGTTCTATAAACGACGACACTCGCGCCGTCCGCTGCTTCCGGGTTGGCACGGAACCATCCAAAGTTGACTCTTTTCGACTCGCCTGTCGGCTGTGTGAGAACCGCGTAACTTGCGCTGTCGGTCAATCCCCCGGCGCGATCGATGTAATCCATTACATCGTCCCCCTTGATGAACGAAACCAATCCCGGGTCATTAACCTCTCCCGACACCAGAACGGTATGAGGAACCGACGGCACGTGAATGCTGTCTCCGCTCTGGAGAATCACATCGTGAATGATATCCCTTGTCAAATATGCCTTTTCGAAATCCAAGAGCATTCGCCGGCCGCCGCGATGGAGTTGCGCACCCCCGAGGTACGAGGTCTTCGTCAAGCCGCCGGCACGGTCGATGAGTTCCGAGAGGCGTTCTCCCTTTTCCTTGAGGGCATAGACTCCCGGAAACATGATGTCCCCGGTGACCTTCACGTCCTGCTGTATCCTGTAGTCCGGATTGGGAAACACGAGAACCTCATCCCTGTGGTGCAAGATGAACTCCGCACTGGCGAGCGAGGAGTCGGATTCTCGCTCATGGTTACCGCCGTTCTTCAAAACCTGAGAAAAATCGTTCGACAGTCTTGGGTGCAGGATCATTACAAGCGAGTCACCCTTGACGCCGCCCGGGCGCAAGCGAGAAACCTCGGCCTGCAATATGTTGGCTTCCTCCGTGAACCCGCCCGCCTGGAGAATGAGGTCCGAAAGGGTCATGTTGTCCCATAAGGGGAAACGCCCCGGGTTTTTCACTTCACCGTAGATATTGACGTACTTGTCCTTCACCTCCACGGCCTCCGAAGAAAAGATGCTGACGGCATCCTGCGGGGCCAATCGTATATCCGCTTGCGGGTCGTCGAGTATTTTCCTGAGGTCGAACGGAATCTCGCGGCGCGTCAGGCGGTCGTCGTTGAGCCGGCTCAGGTGCGCAATATCCGTATATGTCTTCGGTTGAATGCCCTTCGCCGCCGCGATGAGGTCACGAACCGTCTGGATCTTCCCGAGCTCGTACCTTCCGGGCCGCCAGACGGGTCCATCGATGTACACATAGTTTCTCTTCTCCTCGAGGATCGGGAAAACCTCCAACGCATCCCCGTCGAACAGGGCAATGTCGTTCACCTTCTTGTTCACGAGGTCGGCCAGTTTTACGTCGACGACCATCCGGTCTTCGACACCCTTTGCCCGCTCCGCAAAAGGTCTCACACGGTCAATTTGCGCGTTGTCGAGATACGACGTTGGCAGGAGACCCCCGAAGAGCTCGATGAACTCCGCCAGATTCTCAGTATCCTTGAGCTCGTAGATCGCCGGGCGGCGGACTTCTCCGCGGATTGAGACCGTCTTTCCCCTCGGGGGAACGAGAATCAAGTCGTCATTCTGGAGGCGGACATCGCTCGTCTTATCACCCCGCAAAAGAAAATCATATAAGTCGACAACTGCCACGACTTTCTTGTCTCTGACCACCTTGACAGAGCGCAGGCTTCCCCGAACAAGCGGTCCGCCGACGGCGTATAAGGCGTTGAACACTGTCGCATAGCTGCTGATGGTATAGCCGCCGGGATGCTTCACTTCACCCATGACGAAAACTCTGAGTGGTCGCAATTTGGCTATGGTGACGTCCATGAATACCGTTGAAGGAGTGGTAGCAAGGCCGGAATAATACTTGGAAAGCTGGTTCCTGAGCTTGTGTTCAAGCTCGCGCAGGGGTGTCCCCATCACGAACACCTGACCGACATTGGGGATAAAAACATTTCCTTCCGGGCTGACGTCCAGCTCATACTGGAACTCCGCCTGCCCCCAAACGGAGAGCATTAGGGCATCACCCGGGCCTACCAGGTACCCGGGGTCGATGGGACCGACGGCGTTCGGCTCAAAAGCAGATGGAATATTCTTGAAGATATCGTAGCCGAAGTATTCAAGGCCGTAGGCGCCTCTCACCTTCGTTGTATCGGGTGGCTGAGACGGCGGAAGCTGGGTAGCCGGCAGCTGAACGCCGACTTTGGTCGTCTCCGGAACCAGAATCGGGACAACTGTTGGGGGGGGAGCGACTGCACCGGATGTGATGGCATTGCCATGGATATACTTCGATAAATCAATGCCGTTGTCTTTTGCATACTGGAGTGCTTCGCTTTCAGAGATCCCCATCTGGCTCAGCATCTGGCGCATGTCCGAAGCGCTCATGTTATCGAACATGCCTTTTTTGTACATCTCGATAAGCTTCGACTTATCGATCGTTCCCTGGCCATAACTCTCGGCACACGTGATAGCCATGATGCCGACAATAAGCCACATTCTAAGGATTTTGGTCATATTCCCTTTAGGTTAATTTGCAATAATCTTAAGTAATTCTACGCGACCGACTGCGTTCCGCTCCGCGGAACTTCGTCGGTCGGGCCTGCCAAACGAAGTTCCAGCTTCTTTTGCTGGAACGTAGTTTGGCGGAGAGGCAGGGATTCGAACCCTGGGTGGGGCAAGCCCCACACTGGTTTTCGAGACCAGCCTATTCAACCGCTCTAGCACCTCTCCGATACTTCGGATACTGATCGTTTAACCACTTCCTACCGACACCACTTTTCAGAAATCTCTCTCTTCTTCTCGCTTCGCCTGGTATCGTGTCACTTAAATGGTTTTAATAAGTCCTTTAATCGTTATGTCACTCACTACCCTCACCCCTTCGATTCCCCTCTCCCACTGGGAGAGGGGAAAGGGGTAAGGGTAAAAAGCCGAGAGACTTAATCAACATATTTCCGAGACAGCACACGAACTCCGTTTAGATTCTGACCAGACGAATGTCAGGATGACGAGAGGGTTGGCTTTGTTCGCCTACCCCCGTCTTGCTGATATGTCCCGCAAAGCGGGATGGCGCCAGAGGCGCTCATTTCTGATCAGCATCTAAACGTTGCCAGCGCTTGCTCAATCCGGATCCCGACCTGATCCCCTGCCTTCGCTCGGGACGTCGGGATGACGGTATTCGTGCCCAACCTCATGGCATTCCCCGACCACTCAGCGAAGGGCCGCGTTATGCTCACAAACGATGCGAGAAGGCTGATTATACCCTAAACGACATCAAATAATGTAGCAAAAGCGGCTTTCAAATCAAAATACAGGCCACAATAACCGCAAAAATAAGGTAAGGGAAGGGATTTTTCGGTGTGTCATTCTCATTATCCAGTCCTGCATCCGACCCCACCTTCCGTCCTCTCGCTGGTAACAAGATAAGATATTAAACCGCAAGGGCGCAAAGGGACCGCTGATATTAATGATACCTTCGGACAGGGCGTATGATCGGTATGGCCCTGTTCCAACGAAGCACTGGCTGCGATAAGGAAAAGGAACCGCACGCAGAGGGTTTTTTACGTTCCCAATTCCATCTGGGAACGTGCGCAGCTTTGGGGTCGGATACAGAGCTACCCGCTTACTCAAGGAAGAGAGAACACAAGAGGGGGGTCAGGCGGGGACGATACGACTTCAAACTGAGACACCACCGATTTTTCTTAGGAGTTGATTACTATTTCCTGGCCGATGCGAATGCGGCTCCCGCGAATTCTGTTCCAGGCTTTGAGGTCGCTCACCGATACCCCGAAGGCACTTGCGATACTGTAAAGCGTGTCGCCCCTCTTGACTTTATACGCTACTACTTTCTTTTTCTGAGTCGTGTCGGGTTTAGAGGCCAACGCGCGCTTGACTGCAGCGCCCGGCCTCTCCCCCGTCATGAGTTTCAACACCTGACCGGTCTTGATGACACTTGACCCCAACGTGTTCCACTGTTTTATCTCGACCGGTGTCACTCCAAAGTGTTTGGCGATCTTACTGAGATTATCACCTGTTTTGACTTTGTACCTTTTCCATGACGATTCGGATTGTCCGGTGAGGGTCGTCGAATCTGCTTTCGACCTAACCGCCAACCGTTCCTGTTGGCCTGCGGCTGATAACTTCTCAGTCCCTGAAAATTCTTTGGCTTTTTCTTGTCTTCTCCAGATGGTCAGAACATCCCCGCTTCGAATACGGCTTCCGTATGGAATATCATTCCAAACACGTAGGTCGCTTCCCCGGACATTGTAGAGTTGAGCAATCTTCCCGAGCGTGTCGCCCTTCTTAATCTTATATACCAACTTTTCTTTGCCTTTCGATCCTGCATTCAAGGACCTGGTCTTCCGCGAGCTTCTTGACCTGTGACCTGTCGATTCGTCGGCGAGACTCAAATTGTAAGATTTTAGACTTGAGGGAACGGGAACAAGCAGGTCTTTCCCGGCAGAAATCCTATGCTTGCCGGCAAGATGATTCGCATCGGCAAGGATATCTGGAGTGAGACCATATTTCCTGGCGATGGAAGCCAATGATTCTCCCTTCCGGACATGATGCACAAGCCAGTTCCTCTTTTGAGTCTCGGGAATATTGGCATAGTTTTTCCTGAACATCTCCGAGGTACCGACGGGGATTCTGAGCAAATACTCCCGGAGGCCCGGAGGCGTGCATCCTTTCAGAAGCTCCGGATTCAACTCCTGCATGGTCGATGCCTCAGCGCCGACGCACTTCGCAAGCAGCGCGATATCCACGCAGTCATTGACGCTTACGGTATCGTATCTGAGGGAATCTGCATGCTGGACATCAAATCCGTATCGCTTTGGCTCGAGTCCCAGGACGGCTGCCGCGATATACTGCGGAACGTAGTTACGCGTTTCCCGCGGCAGATGCTTCCTCATTTCCCAAAAATCGGTGCTGCCACTTCTGCGAATGGCACGGTACACATTCCCCGCGCCGCAATCGTATGCCGCAAGAGCCAGGTACCAATCGCCAAACTCTTCGTGCAAATCTCTCAGGTGCCGCGCCGCCGCATGGGTCGATTTCTCGAAGTCCCTGCGCTCATCATACCAGAAGTTCGATTTCAGCCCGTAGAGCGAACCCGTCCCTTTGATAAACTGCCACAAGCCGACTGCCCGTCTCCACGATTGCGCAATGGGATTTACTCCGCTTTCAACCATGGTAAGGACGACGAGTTCTTCCGGTACATGTTCGGCCTTGAGAATTGACCGCATGAATGGAAATAGCCGTTGCCCTCGCGCCAACCACCTCTCGAAATGTTCACGTCCTTTGTTTTTGAAGAAATCGATATTCTTCTCGACGAGTCCGTTGATAACAAGTGGAATCGTCGTCGTGGTTATAACCCGCTTCGGCTTATCCTCACCGGCAGTTTGGTTTGCTTCATCAATCTGATTCAGTTTTTCACGCAACGCAAATACGGAGGTCTGCGGTCCCAGGCTATCGATGCTTACAATGTATTTCTCATAATCTTCGATGATACTGTGACTTAAGTCCGTGAACTCCTGGTTGCTGTCGATGTTGGGATAGTATCCCAGTTCATTCAGGATCGCGATAGCGTACTCAAAATACATGGCCGAGCGTACTGAATCGCCAAGCTCCTCGGCATTCAACGCCTCCAGGTAGTGTTGGCGTGCACGCTCGAGCAACTGGACAGCGATGGAATCGTAGTTGGAGTATGAGAGCGTGGAGGCCGCGTCTGTCAGAGCGGAGTGAATCTCCGCCCTGGAGAGAGTATCGGGGGGGGCCGCCACGGCGATGAATTGAGAAGGTTTCTCAACCTGAGCGGAAGACTTCGATACTTTCTCGGATGAACAGCCGAAAATGACCGACACAATCACCAGTATGCTCAACGAACGTTTCAATGATCCAGCCAAAATTGTCAAAAATATCATCATAAAATATATGGGTTTCGACGAAGAAAGTCAAGGGTTTCTTTAAGAAAAGAATCCGGGATCCGGCCGGCCTGCGACGAACTGCGAGAAATGGAGATTGAGACTTCTGAAAAACACTTATGAGAGTGTCATTCCAAGTCCTTCGTCTTTGGAGTGTCAGAACCGCTGACACCGCTGATTAAATTGATGAAAGCTGATGGGGACAATCATAGACATCATTCTTATCAGCGGTCATCAATTGCTACATGCCTTCTCCTCTGCGACGTTCGCGAGTTTTTTCTCTGAGTCGTTCGCCGTTGGAGTGTCAGAACCGCTGACACCGCTGATTCACCGCTGATTAAATTGATGAAAGCTGATGGGGACAATCATAGACATCATTCTTATCAGCGGTCATCAACGGTTCTGCCACTTCTTCCGCCAATGGTTGGGGCTCCTTTTCTGCTCCTTCGGCCGCTCGTGAGCTTCCTGAACGAGCGAGGGCAGTTTCACGTCGCCGATCGTCTTGAGCGTGATATCTCCGCGGTACGAGAAGAGAATTTGCTGGAAGAATTTCTTTTCTTCACCGACAACAAGCGAGATCGCCTCCCCCTTCTTGCCGGCACGGGCGGTACGCCCGACCCTGTGCGTGTAGGAATCGACGTCCTTGGGAATCTCGTAGTTGTACACATGGGAGACATCTTCAATGTGGAGGCCGCGGGCGGCAACATCCGTCGCGACGAGCACGTTAAATCTCTTTTCCCGAAATTCCGCCGTCACGCGCTCGCGCTGGGATTGCGACATGTTTCCATGCAGGCATTTCGCATGCATTCCCTGTCCCGTCAATTTTCGCGCGAGTTTCGCAGTGATATGCTTTCGGTTGCAGAACACAAGCGCGAGATCGCGCTCGTTCTTGAGGAGATGGATCAAGAGCGGTAATCGCTGCTCGGTGGTGGTCTGGTAATAGGTTTGATGAAGTAATTCGGGTTTCACTGAGGAAGCGAGCTGGACGTGCTTCGGGTTGTGGAGATACTTCTGGCTCAACTGGGCGACTTCTTTCGAGACCGTCGCGCTGAAGAGCATCGTCTGGCGCTTTTGCGGCATCCAGCGAAGGATACGTTCGATGTCGGGGATAAAACCCATGTCGAGCATGCGGTCGGCTTCATCAAAGACGAGATGCTGGACCGTGTCGAGGCGCATCGCCCCCCGGTCGAGGAGGTCGATGAGTCTTCCCGGCGTCGCGATGATGATATTGGTCGTCTTCAGCTTTTTCACTTGATTGGCGATGGACACGCCGCCGTACACCGCTGTGATTCCAAGGTGCTTGCCGTGGGAGAACTTCGTAAACTCCTCCGTAATCTGGATGCAGAGTTCGCGGGTCGGGACAAGCACGAGCGCGCGCAATCCGTCGCTCCGTTTGAGCCCCTCGATGATGGGGATCGCAAAACTAAGCGTCTTCCCCGAACCTGTTTCCGACTGTGCAATGACATCGCGCCCCGCGAGGATGGCAGGGATGATTTCGTTCTGGATTGGTGTTGCAGTTGTAATGCCATGGTTCTCCAAAAGAGCTACCATGGGCTTGCTGATCTTAAGGTGTTCCGATCTCATATATGTAACTTTCGTAGATTGCGAAAAAGATGATTAAGACAACCATTTGGCATCTCCGCCGGCAAGCCTCAGCCGGTGAACTTCGGGAGCGTCGCACTTGACCGCCGAATAGTCATCGAGCAGCGTCGGGAGATTCTCCGCGGCAGCCGGAGTAAGATAAAACACGTAACAGCCGTCGATCTCTTCGGGTTCCGTGAACATCGTGACATTGGATGCCGATTTACGCTGCTTCAAAAGGCCGGAGACCGCCGTCGAGAAGTCTTTGTAAATGTCGTGTGTGACAAGGTCAGCCACTCGTATTTGGATTTTATACCAGCTCAATGAACCGCTGATTCGTATGATTGAAGCGCTCTGATGATTCTCAGGCGAAGGAACAGAAGGCACTAAGGAATGGACTTCTCGATCACCCCGCCGCCGACCAAACGATCACCGTCATACAGCACTACCGACTGACCGGGAGCGATTGCATGCTTCGGTTGATCGAACACAACCCTGATATGTCCCTCGCCATCGGCCGAGACCGTCGCCGGCGCCGGCACATCTTTGTATCGCACCTGTGCCTGAACGCGCAAACCACCGTTCAAGTTTTCAATGGCGATCAAATTCACATCCCCGGCCACCAGAGTCTTGCGGAGAAGGTCGTCTTTCCGTCCAATGCTTACCTTGTTTGCCTGCGCGTCAATGTCTGTCACGTACACTTTTTCGCCGTGCGCTCCCACGCCGCTCCGCTGTCCGACTGTGTAGAACGGATAACCGCGATGCTTGCCGGCAACCTCGCCGGCAAACATGAGATCGCCGCCGGAGATTCGCGCCTCGATATCGGGGGCACGCTCCTTCAGAAAACGCCGGTAATCATTGTCGGCAACGAAGCAGATTTCAAAACTCTCCTCCTTGTCGGCCGTTTTCAAGCCCTGCTTTCGAGCCAGCTCGCGAACCTCCGGCTTCGTTAGCTCGCCCAGAGGGAAAAATGTCCTGCTGAGGGCTTCCTGACTCAATCCCCACAGAGCGTAGGTCTGATCCTTGTTGGAATCTCTCGGGCGGAGGAGATTGTAACGCTTCGTCCGCTCATCGAAAACGACGCGCGCGTAATGCCCGGTCGCGATGTGGCTTGCACCGAGGGCGTCGGCTTTCTTCAGCAATTCTCCCCACTTGATTTTCTTGTTGCAAATCACACACGGATTGGGAGTCCGTCCCTGCAAATACTCCCCGACAAAATTGTCGATCACCTCGCGCCCGAACTCCGAGGTAAAATCGACGACGTAGTGCGGAATCCCGAGCTTCACCGCAACCATACGAGCGTCATTGAATGCATCAATGCCGCAACAACTCGTTTCGTTACCGACGTTGCCCCCAACCTCATCGAAGTTGTAGGTCTTCATCGTCACCCCTATGACGTTGAAGCCCTTTTCAAGAAGCAGCATTGCCGCGACGGATGAATCGACTCCGCCGCTCATGGCCACAACAACCGTCTGTTCGTCCTTTTTGGTCATAAACATTTGATAAGATACGAAAATCTGAAGGCAGAACAAAGCCGGTTGGTTAGATGGTTAACTGGTTGGTTAGTTGGTTGGTTGCTGGTCATAGGTCATTGGTTCTTAGAACCGAATGTCCATCTGGAATCCGATGCGATTGTCGTGGTTGGTCGGCAATTCGTCGAGTCCGGAACCGATGTTCCTCACATCTTCGCGAATCACATCAGAATATTTCAGAGAGACCACGAATTCCTCTGAAAGGCTGTACTCAGCTTCCAGGTACCACCGCACTCCTTGCCCGTAAAGAATCGGGACGGAGAGTTGACCGGGTAGGTCATTTTCGTATTCCCCAATTCCCGCATCGTAGGAGTCGGTACTGAACCAAATGATCCGAAAGTCTGTCATCAGCCTGGGGACACATCGCAGCGCTACGTCCTGATACATCATCATTCCCTTCTCACGTCGTCCCGAAAATTGCGTTTCAAAATCCACGGCCTCGACCCGTGCGCGGAAGTTGACATCGGGAGAGAGCCGGTAATCTCCGTTGACGCGGAGTGCGGTTTTCAGCGTTCTGTCATCGGCACGGGCGGGTCTTCCCTCCCCATCCGGAATCACCTGTGCGCTCTCGCCCGCCTTGCGGCTGTAACGAAGCTCCATGTGAAACCGCCAGAACGGAGAAAACGCGCATTGCGCGAGGAAATCGTTGCCGGCTGACGGATAGAGCAAGGTTGCTGTTGGGGACGGACATTGAAATTGGTCGAAGTAGGAAGTGATCGTGACATGTGAAGCCGGTTTGAGCCGTACGCCGACATACAACCCGCGTTCATTCGTTGTACCCGACCGATCGCCGAAACCGTTCCCGTGGAGACTGAAGAAATCCGGTGGATAACTTCGATACTCAGAAATAAGGTCAAGTTCCGGAAACGGAGATATCATCATGCCGGAAACTCCCGCCGGGTCACTCCCGTTAGCGATCGTCCATTCACCGAAGAGGTGGGAATCGGTCACCTGAAGATCATAATCAGCAGAAAGCATCCTGGCCCCGCTGCCCCGAAATGTCGTGCCGAAGTTCAGAAACCGGGAAAATGTGGCCGTGTAACCTGTCAAACCGATTGAACTCCCTTCTGAGTGATTGTACCTGAACCTCGCTCCCACCAGTTCTTCGCGGAATGCGTTTCGTTTGGCGAGCTCATCGTCGGTTCGAAAATATCCCGAGGTGTACAGCCCGGTCACGTTGTCCGACGCATCGACGGTCCCGCTGTACGATTTCTTCGAGTAGAAGATCGTCATCGACGTACCCGGCAGCGCAAGATTTACCGCTGCACCCCGCAGAAATGAATTTTCATCCGCGGAGGCGTACGGCACGAGCTCCCTGCCCAATCTTTTCACCGGTGCTACAACGTTCGCGCCCTTGAGAACCTCATACCCCCGCCAGAGAGCGATGCCCTGTCCGGACTCAACGAGGTAATCACCGAGAACGATGGACGCGATGGGCCCGAACGAGGAGAACCGGAGGTACCCCGCCGTGAAATCGTCAAGGCGCAGCTCACCGGCATCCTTCTCCAGGATCACCGCCGCCGAAACGTGTTCGCCGCGGGAGAGCTTCATTTGCTGGTATGATTTCAATTGCGAACCAAGGTACTTCTGCTCTGCATATCCCCTGGATTGCTGGAGTTGTTCCATGAAGCGCGAGCGAATAGTCACGCCCTCCTGCCTGGGGCCGTTGCGGTCATCAAGTTCGTCTAGGAGCGGCGAATTCTCATTGTCGGTCGATTGCTCGACCAATGTTTCAATTTCGTTCGAGAGCGAATCAGTCACGGATACTGCATCCTCCCTTTCCTGGGCGCCTGCCACACCAGCCACAAATAACGAGTAACAAATAACAAAGAACTTCTTCTTCATTATTCCCTCACCATCGGATAAGAATCGATCCCTGATGGGTTACGCCAAGTTCCTGATGCATGAAGAAGGCATAGTCGATCGCAACGATACCGTACTGAATTCCGATCCCTCCCGCGTACTCGGAGGGCCGGTCCGACACTCCGGCTCGAAGAGCCACCGCGTCGATGATTCTGTACTCAAAACCGAACTTCGTGGACGGGTCGAAGCTTGTTTCCTTGACATAATCGAGCGTCAGCGAAAGGCGCTGTGTCGGCAAATAGGCAATTCCCGAGGAGAACGTTTGCGGCAACGGTTCTCCGGATTCACCGATTGTCGGCGAGTTGACATTTTTTGCGGCAACCCCCCATTGGATATGTCTGGAAAATCCAAGCAAAACCCCCACGTCGATTCCGATGGTCCCTGACGAGCCGTAGTTTTGGATCGAGACGGTGTGGTAGTTGAGGTTTACGCCAACGGAAAGGCCGGACATCTTGTTGGCGTAGGAAGCCGTCCACGTGACTTCATGGTAAAGGTCGAAGCCGTAACGTCTGGCAGCAAGTCCGAAGACGCCAAAGCGGGTCGGAACACCAATCGCGAGCGTACTCCTCCTGAGTTCACTGAGACCAAATTGCCCGGGGGTGTAGAAAAAGGATACCTCGCGCGAGTTGAGATCGGATAGCCCCGCGACATTATAGAAAATCGCCCAAACATCGTTTGCCAGCCCGATGTATGCCCCACCCATGGACGCCGGACGGGCTCCGGCTTCCGTTTGTTCGAACCCCCCAACTGCCAGCCGGTGCAATGTTAGCAGCAGAAATGCTATTCTTCCCATGCCTCCCCCGCAAATATATCAAAAGGACGGATTTGTTGGCAGTGCCTCAGTTTGGAATCGAGTCGTCCAGCCTGAACCCCTCTCTGAAGCCACAACATCCTCTGCTCTTAGGAGAGGATTACAGGTGAGGTCTGGCACAGCACTCAAAAATGAAAATGATGCACTACCGATTTGTTGACCTAGTCCGTCGAAATCCTTATATTAGTTCATGACGCGCACGTTGCAGATGTGTTGCTTTGCCGATCAGGTTCATATTCATACGGCATGAAATAACCCCGGCGCACAGGGAACTGCCTCGCGACGTCACATGTTAAATTAAAAAGGTCCGACTATGCAGCGCTTTTTCATCTTCCCCGTCCTCGTCATACTGCTCTCGCTTTCGTCATCCCTTGCGCAGGAGTTCGACTGCGATGTCTCGATTAACACGGAGCAGCTTTCCAATGAGGCACGGGACAACCTCAGCGACTTCACCCAGCAGATGAAGAACTACATCAACAACTACAAGTGGACGAAAGAAGACTTTGGCCAGGACAAGATCAAGTGCACATTTGAAATTCATTTCCAGAGTTCCCAGGGGTCAAACCATTTCATGGCACAGCTTTTCATTGGAAGCCAGCGGCCGATCCACAAACTGAACAAGAACACGGCGGTGCTCAGGCTCAAGGACGATAACTGGGAATTCGACTACGTGCGATTTCAACCGCTGCAGCACGAGAACTTTCAATTCGACCCCCTTGTGAGTTTCATCGACTATTACTGCTACCTCATTCTGGGCTGCGATACTGACACTTGGGGATCATCGGAGGGAACGCCGTATTTCGAGAAAGCGATGGAGATCGTCAACAAGGCGCGGTCTGCCGGCAACGCCGGACAGGGATGGGACGTGGTATCCCAAAACGTATATTCGCGCGGACAGTTCGTCGACGAGCTTCTCAACACGAAATTCCAACCGTTTCGGGAGGCGGTTTACCGGTACCACTACTGGGGCTTGGACCAATTCTTCAGGTATCCCGACAAGGGAAAAAAGACTATCCTCGCCGCATTAGAAATGATAGGAAATCTCCAGCAAAAAGTCAACCAGCCGAGTCTCATCATCAAGACCTTCTTCGAAACGAAGTATCTCGAGATCGCCGACACATTCACCGGATATCCCGATGTGGACGTCTTTCAGCAACTCAACCTGGTCGACCCGTCACATAAGCAGACGTACGAAAAAGCGCGCCAGGGGATACGGTGACGCAGGACAATCCGAATCCCGCGTAACCTGTCCCTACTTTTGCGTAAACGCCACTCCCGGCGTCCAAACGGTGGTTATACCTCCAAGGACATATCCATCTTTTCTGAGTTTGAACCATACTCCCGGACAAACCGGCCCGATGTTGAACAATCCCGGATACACATTCAGACTCACCAATTCGTCGGTCAATCCACTCACGAAGAGAGAAGCGAGGAGCGAATTCTCCCGGTCGAAAAAGACGCCCACATTCCAGATCGTATTAATCGTCTCCTTATGAATCACGGAATCGACCGACACGAGATTCTTGGCACGCAAGCCCGCTCCAAAAGAGATTGCCGAATGGTCGGGAAACTTGTACGATAGCCCCGTCAATCCATTCATACCGAAGTAATAGAAGAGATGCCACCGATCCGAGAACGGAGATTTCCATTTGATCGAAAAGTACTGCCCGTTATTCTGGAGAGAAACGCTCGACAGCGTGAATGAGGGCTGCAGCGACCAATCCGCGAGATTCAGATCCTCGCTGAAAAACCTGTTCACCCCGTCGAAGCTGAAGAGAATGACCCCTCCGACATCAAATACGTAAATGTCAGCGATGGGGTCCACGTTATCGCCAACGTATCCGGCATTTTCGACAAATTCGTTCAGCAAATGGTAGGCCGCCATCGTCGTCAAGGAAAATGCCGTCGGAACAGGAAAATTGTGCACCGTATACCATTCGCGGATCGCGGTATACGTCATCCCCCCACCGATGAGATGTAACTGATAGTTCGGCCACCATGCGGCGTCCTTCCGTGTCAGGTGAATTGGAAATATCTGGTCGCCGAGAAAATTCCGCCATCCATACCTTGAAATCGGTCCAAAAGGACTCCCGAGGTTCCGGAGGACGTTCGAGGTGGCTATGCCATAGGGAAGGCTGAAGATGTGCCGGTCGTGCCCATCAAGCTGAATGATGTCATAGCTCCCGTTGAGGATCAGGGAGATGGGGTTATAGAGCGCCTCCGACCCAAAATTTCTATCGTTGTAAAAATACCTTTGCTGTGAAAGACCGACGGGACAACAAACGAGAAGCGAATAGACCAACAAAAAACATTTCCGTAGCGTGATGAGAACCCCGGACCGGAATTGCACCGCTTACTTGGTCACTTTGACATCGAACATGCGGTCGCCGACCTGAATGGTATTGGCGACATCCATTCCCGAAATCACTCTCCCGAATATTGTGTAGCGCCCGTCCAGGTGCGGTTGCGGCGACTGCGTAATAAAGAATTGCGAACCCGGCGTGTCTTTCCCCGCGTCTGCCATGCCGAGCATCCCGGCATCAAACGTCAGCAGCGAGAATTCCGAACGGAGTGTGTACTCCGGCCCGCCCCACCCATCGCCGCGAGGGTCGCCGCCCTGAATGACAAAATTCGGGACAACCCGATGGAATATCAGGCCGCGGTAGAAACCACGCCGGCCTGCCAGCTTGAGAAAACTCATCACCGTGAAAGGAGCTGCATTCTTGTACAACTCAAGCGTGACATCACCCCGGATGGTCTGAAGGAGTACATGAACGGTGTCCGGAAGCGAGTGCAAGTACTCGAAATCAAAGTCTGTGACCAACGGCTGGTACCAATCCTTCATCGCGCGGGAATAATCCCGCCCGGTGATGGTCTTCAGCGCCGACGCCGAGGCAAGCGCGACCGATCGGTCGCTTTGTTTGAGCTGATCCATGAGCGCATCAACGGCACGATGATCCCGAAGTATCCCCAATGTCGAAGCGATCTCCTGCATCGCCTCGATGTCGTACGGTACGCGCAAGTGGGAGAGCGTTTCAAGCAGGGGTCCCACGGAGGCCGAACGTCGAAAGAGAGAATCTCCGAGAATCGCGGCGGACGTAGTGATAACTGCGACGTCCCCGCTCTGCAATCCGGCAAGCAAGGCATTGTAGGTTTGATTGACAAGCGCACTGTCGCGGGGATTTCTCTCACTCAGATTCTGGAGCCCCTCCAGCGCGGCACAGCGCAGGATTGGGTCGCTCTCGTCGACGAAAGCGAGAAGAGTCCGTGATTCCGCCGGGGCACCGGCAGAGCCCACGGCCTCCAGTATGTCTGCCTGGAGCTGAGGGGGCGACGATTTTTCAGGATGAAGAAACCGGAGGGCATCCTTTTTTCCCAATTTGGCCAAACTGATGACCGCCTCACCCTGGATTTGCCACAAGTATTGATGGTCTGTATTTTCCGACATTCGCTCGATTGCCGAGAAAGCTTCCTTCACCGCACCGGAAGAATCCCGGAGACTCAAACCCGTGTTTCCAAACGCAGAAAGCGCGGTGAGGCTGATGTACATGTTCTCAGAGTAAAAGGCTCGCCTGAAGGTCTCAACAATTTCATCCCTGCCATGGAGATTGAAATTGCTCAATGCTTTCAGTGCATTGACGCGCACCCTCCAATCCGGGTCGGACTCCGCGAGCTTCCGGAGTGGCTCGAGAGAAGTCCTCTCATCCCGGATTTTTCCGAGAAGCGTGGCGAGATGCATGCGTACGATGGGATCCTGGTGCTTATAGAACTGGGCAACCTGGTCGATTTCATTCCGTAATTCTTCACGGTCGCCGATGCGCTGCAGGGCATACATCACCTGCCACGGTGTCGCATCGGGTGGACGGATAAACCGCAGGAGATATTGAACCGCCCGGGAGGTCGTCACGTTTCGAATGGCAGACCGGGCGATGCACATCGCCAACGATTGCGTGTGAATCTGTGGATATGTTTCTGCGAATCGTTGGAGGAGGTCGTCGAGACCCTGATCCGTCGCGAACTTCCCGCTCTCTTCAATCAATCGGTCGGCCGCCTGAGGCTGCATCGCGTCGAGGCGATTCCAGATGACGTCGTGCTCGAGCGTTTGACGGGACGCTTTGCTGAGCTGGGCAGCCGTCTGGGCAAGCGCAAATGCCGCGGACAATTCGACCTGAGGGTCTGCGTCCGTCAATAATCGGACGATCAGCGGAAGAACGGAGGTGTCCTGAATACTCGCGTAGGCGCGCACAGCCCTCTCACGGACCGCCGTGTCGGCGTCGGATAAAAAGCTGATGAGCTTGCCGTCGTGCGGGGTGCGCAAATCCTGCGTGCGAAGAATAATTTCAATTTTCGACTCCCGCTCCTTTAGGGCCTCTTCCGAAGACGATTGAGCGAGCAGCATGGCAGGAATGAACAGGAAAGCAAAAAAACTTTTCATAGTATCCTCTTCAGTGATTTTTCCCGATTCCAAAGAGTCTTTTCGCGGCAAAGGTGCTTACCCGGCCGATATCCTCGATTGATTCACCTCGCAGTTCCGCAATTTTCCCGGCGATGAGCGGAATATGCATGGGCTCATTGCGCTTGCCGCGAAACGGGACCGGCGTAAGGTACGGGCTGTCCGTTTCAAGGAGAATATGTTCCATGGGTATTCCGGCAACAACTTCCGCCATGGTATTAGGCTTGTTCGGCTTGACGGGAAAGGTGACAGGTCCTGGAATAGAAATGCAGAAACCCCAGCCGATGACTTTTCGCGCCATGACAACATCTCCGGGAAAGCAGTGAAATACACCTTTCGAAGGACTCGGGTCGTCGCCCACAACTTCTTCAACGATACGGAGCGTATCTCTTTCCGATTCCCTGGAATGAATGACTACCGGCAGATTTCCCCGGCGGGCAATTTCAATCTGCCGCGCAAAAACCTCCCGTTGTTTTTCAGGTGAGGAGAAATTGTAATGATAGTCCAAACCGATTTCCCCGATAGCGACGACTTTCGGATGACGGCTTAACTTTTCGATTTCTTGAAGCGATGTGTCGTCGGCTTTCGAAGCATCATGGGGATGGAAACCCACGCAGGCAAAAACCATATCATACTTTTCCGCCAGGGCGATTGATTCCCTGCTGGTTGCCAGATCGGTCCCCGGAGTGATGATCGATTCGACTCCGGCATCCAGCGCCCTCCCGATGACTTCGTCGAGGTCATCCTTGTAGTCGTTGAAGAATAGATGTGCGTGCGAATCGATGAACATATTCAGAACATGATTTCAGAAGAATCAGCCGGCATCGACGGACGAGAGGAACGGATACCGCGTCTCGATGAACCGGCCGTTTACTTGAGAATGCCCCTGATTTTCTCAATCACAAACTGAACATCATCATCCGTGAGGTGGGGATACAGCGGAAGGCGAAGAAGCGCACCTGAAATTCTGTCGGTCACGGGTAAGTTCAGATTTGTCAGCCCTAGCGTTTCCCTGGCATAGGGGGATGAATGCAGGGGAATGTAATGGAATGCAGTCCCAATCCCGGATTCCTTCAATTGTCCCATAAGACGATTCCGTTCCTTTTCGCTCCGGAGCAAGACGTAGAAAATGTGATAATTTGACTCGCAGTACTCCGGGATGACCGGCAGCCTGAGTTTTTCCCTCTGTTCCAATTCCCGAAGTCCCGCCAGGTAGTTCAGGTGAATCTCCTTTCTGAGATCCTGGATCACGTCAATGTCGTCCAACTGGAACATGAGAACGGCGGCAAGAATGTCCGACAGAACGAAACTGCTCCCGAGGTCGACCCATGTATACTTGTCGACTTCCCCTCGCAGAAAATTAGCGCGGTTTGTTCCCTTCTCCCGAATGATTTCCGCACGGCGGCCTAATTGTTCATCGCTGGTGATAAACGCCCCTCCTTCGCCGCTCACATAATTCTTCGTTTCATGAAAACTGTAGATTCCCATATCGCCGATGGTGCCGAGATACTTGCCTTTGTATTTCGCATTCACACCCTGCGCCGCATCTTCAATGACCTTCAAGCCGTGGACTCCGGCTATTGCGCATATTTCATCCATTTCTGCCGACACTCCCGCGTAACACGTGGGAACGACCGCACGAGTCCTCTTTGAGATTTTCCGCTCGAAGTCCTTCACATCAAGCGTCAAGGTTGTGTCATTGACCTCGCAGAAGATCGGCTTAGCGCCGGCGCGGACGACGGCATTCGCCGTCGAGACGAACGTGAAACTCGGGATAATCACCTCATCACCGGGGCGCAGATCCAGCATCATCATCGCCATCTCCAGGGCATGCGATCCGGAAGTCGTCAGCAACACATGGCGCCCATTGAATCGCTCCTCGAACCATAGTTCCACAGATTTGCACACGACTCCGTCTCCGCCGAGCTTCCCTGATTCGATAACCTGCTTGATAAAATCAACGACCCGGACGTCGACTGCGGACTTGCTAAACGGAATCCTGAGGTTGTTGGAAATGTTCATCGGTATGTCGGGCAACACCCCTTCTTTCATGTTGATGTATAAAACTCCACTAACCGGTTCACAGTCTTCTTCATATCATGGTTCTCTTCGACGAATGCCCGTCCCGCAACGCCATGCTTTTTCCTGAGCCCGGGATCGTTCAGATATGAAGAGAGTTTTCTTGCCAGATCCCGGCTGTCTGCAACGTCGTAGAGCAGTCCATTTACTCCATTCTCGATCTGCTCCATGTTTCCGCCTGCGCGCGCGGCGACAATCGGCAATGATAGGCACATGGCCTCGAGAACGGCGATCGAATACAACTCGTCCCTGCTCGGGAAGACAAATACATCCATTGCACTGAGATATCCCACGACATCTTGCTGAAATCCGACAAGATGAATCTTGTTCTCAAGATGATGCTCTGCCACGAAAGCCTGAAGCTGCCGGAGGTATTCCTCGCAGTGCGATTCAAAGAGTGACTCCCCGGGTTTGACGTTTCCCTTTCGCGTCGGCTCGCCGACAATCACAAATCTTGTTTTTTCCCGCAGTTCTTTCCCGAGATATAGAAAACTCTCCACAAAATCCATGACTCCTTTGCCGGGGTCGATGCGCACCATCGCTCCCACTACCATCTCTCCCGACCGTACGCCCAGCGCCGAGCGGATCGCACGACGTTTATCTTCGTCCGGCGCATATGCGTCCAGATGTCGTCCATATGGAAGAAGATGAATTTTTTCCTTTCGAATAGGATATAGTTTAGCCAGCCGAGCGTTCAGGCCTCTCGAAGACGAAAACACGCCATCGACTCGCTTGTAGATGTAGCGATGCCAAAAATCGTTCTTGTCGGAGGCACCCATATACACACTCAGAAACAGCTTTCGGCGTCGATCCCGACGGAGGGCGAACGACGCAGGCCAGATATCCCGGTGGAAATGCACATGGACGACATCCACGTCGTGTTCCCGAAGAAGTGACTTGAGAAACCGAACGGAAACTAAACTCGCGGGAGAATAACTTGGCAGGTAGGTAAACCGGATGTTCCTGGCGGACAGGAACTCCTCAATTTTCGAGTTCGGTTTGCAGATCGCCGCCACTTCACAGCCGGAGCTTTGCAGGGCCTCCATCAATCCGCAGGCATACATCTCCAATCCCCCCCACGAATCCGACGTGCAGAGGTGAAGTGTTTTCATGTCCGACAGCAATGTAGTTTCGGGGTCAACATTGGTTCTTTTTCTAATCCTGCCATCAATCATTTCGATGAGATTTAATTTGTCGGCTGCGAGTCCTGCGGAATCACATCCGCAGGGAACATTCGGACTCCCGTCACGTCCTCCCGGCGTTTCTCTCCGAGACCCATCAGACTCACCTCAAGATAGACAAGGATCGCTCTAATAACAAATGAACGGTGCGCCCCCTCCAGCGACGGCTTCATGCTCTTGGTCTCAGCAAAAAGAAAAAATCCAATCCGAATTTATGGAGTCCGGGGATCATTTGCAGATTTCCCTGGAGGAACCGGAGCCTGTAATATACATCTGAATGTTTTTTCTTCCGGTCCTGAACCGGAATCTCTGTGGTTCGGGGAGTGTCCTCTGCTCTTCTCGGGAAGTAATCTGTTTTCCAATCTCGCTTTCTCGGCAGGTAGCCGGCACTCCTCAGTCCCCGCTTGACACTGTAGGTTTTTTTCTTCGTGACCACGAAGCCCATCCGATCCATCAATCCGAGCAACGTTCGGGCGGGAAAAAAGAATATGTGGCCGTTCTTGCTCCTTGGGGGTTTTTGCTCGGTGTGATAGAACTCTATCAGGTCCAGACTGTCGTTGTATCCGTTGGGAACGGAGAGAAAGAAAATGCCGTCGGGTTTGATAATACGCCTGCACTCCCTCAGCAGGGAGACCGGGTCGAGCGCGTGCTCGAGAACATTGTTCACATGCACATAATCAAAAAACGCGTCCGGGAAACCGGCATCGGCAAGGTCGCCCTCCACCACATTGAGGTGGAGCGTTTCTCTCGCAAAGCGGACGGCACTTTCCCCGAAATCCGTGCCGAAGACCTCCCAATAGGAATTATTTCGGATACCGTTGATGAAGAAACCCGTTGCGCAACCGACATCAAGAAACCTGCCGCTCTTCTTCCACCGTTTGAGCCTTGCCGCAAACGCCATTCCCTTTCCTTCTTCCCTCGACCTCTCAAAATCATAATACGAAGCGTTGTAGAAGGAGGCGAGTTGTGCCGGGGTGGGAAGCGGGTCGAAACATCTGACGCCGCACGCCGGGCATCCGACGAGGTCAAAGACAGGGTCGGAAGAAAGAGTCGTCTTGCAGAAGAATACGCCGGGAGAATCATTTCCACAAACCGGACACTTTCTCATCCATCATTCTCCATTCATTCAGCCTGCAATTCCGCGACCGCCCAACATTTACGGAAGATGTCGGTGCTATTGAACGCTGCTTCCCTCAGCGATGTCTTTTGCAACGGTGAGGATTGTGAGGTTGCCATCGCTGTCGGACGCCGCGAGCAGCATCCCCTGTGACTCCTGCCCCATCAATTTTGCCGCCTGCAGATTTGCGACGACGATTATTTTTTTCCCAACCAGGTTTTCGGGCTCATAGTGCCGGGCGATGCCGGCAACGATCTGACGTTTCTCATCCCCGATGGAAATCTGCAATTTGATCAGCTTTTCGGACTTCGGGACTTTCTCGGCAGCGAGAACCTTTGCCACGCGCAGGTCGATTTTCTTGAAATCGTCAATGGAGATGACGGGCTTGGTCGTCGGCTTCTCGACTTGCGGCTGGAGGCCGGGGGCCGGCGGCAACTGTTGAATGTGCTTCTGAATAACCGCGTCTTCAATCTTGGTGAATAGAATCTCCGGGGGACCAAGCTGATGACCTTCTTTCAACCCAACGACCCCGGCATTGGCCCACCCTACTTCTGAGGGAGAGCCTTCCAGATTCAGAATTTTCCAAATGCTCCCGGCAGTGAACGGAATAATTGGTTCAATAAGAATCGCCAGAGATCGCACTACCTGGAGGCAGAGGTTTATTGTTTGCGCACAGCGATCCGGATTCTCTCTCAGAGATTTCCATGGAGCATTATCATTGAAGTACTTGTTCGCGAACCGGGCGAGGTTCATAATCTCCAACGCCCCGTTACGGAATCGATAGCTCTCAAAAAACTCCGACGCGGCATCCCGGGTCGAGACAAGCTGGATAATGAGGGCATCATCCGTCGAGCCCTCGCCTCGTGTGTAGAGTTTTTCGAAGTTTGGGGTCGACGGGACTTTGCCTTCAAAATTCTGATGGGCAAATGTCACCGTCCTGTTGACGAAGTTTCCGAGTATATCCGCCAGTTCATTATTGACGCGAGCCTGGAAGTCCTTCCAGTAGAAGTCTGCATCCCGGTATTCGGGCAGATTCATAGTCAGTGTGTAGCGCAGCGCATCAGCGGGAAACTCGGCGAGAAACTCATCCACATCGATCCCCCATCCCCGGCTTTTCGAGAACTTTTGTCCCTCGAAATTCAAAAACTCATTCGCCGGCACATTTTCGGGCAGAACGTATTTCGGCTCGCCGGCATCATTCCACGCCATGATCATTGCCGGAAAGACGATACAATGGAACACTACATTATCCTTGCCGATGAACGCTACGTACTTCGTCGCGTCATCGCACCAATATTCCTTCCATTTCCCGGGTTGTCCGATGCGGGTTGCCCACTCCTTCGTCGACGAGACATATCCGAGAACGGCGTCAAACCACACGTAGATGACCTTTTCCTCATATCCTTTGAGCGGTACCTGAACCCCCCATCGCAAATCCCTCGTTACGGCGCGGTCGGTGAGTCCTTCCTTAAACCACGATTCGCAATACCGGAGCACATTATCCTTCCAGCCATCCTGCTTGTTCTTCTCTTCGATGTATCGTTTGAGACGGGGCTGGAACTCACCCAGAGGAAAATACCAATGGGTCGTTTCTTTCAGGACGGGAGTTTCGCCGGAGACCTTGCTTTTCGGGTTAATCAACTCGGTCGGATTGAGAAAAGTGCCGCACTTCTCACACTGGTCGCCGCGCGCCTCGGGACTGCCACACACCGGACACGTCCCTTCGACATAGCGATCGGGCAAGAACATCCCTGCGCGGGCGTCAAAAAACTGTTTCTCTTTCTTTTCCTTCAGGACGCCCGCAGAATGCAGAACCGCAAAAAACTCCCTGGCGGTTTCGTGGTGCAGCGGAATGGATGTCCGGGAGTAGTTGTCGAAGCTCATCCCGAATTTCTCAAAGGCAGTCTTATTGAGAGCGTGGTACCGGTCGACGATCTCCTGGGGAGTCGTTTTTTCCTGTTCCGCACTGATGGTGATCGCGACTCCGTGCTCGTCGGACCCGCAGATGAACAGAACATCGCGTTTCATCGAACGCTGGTAGCGGACATAGATATCCGCCGGCAGGTACGCTCCGGCAAGATGTCCCAAATGGATCTTGCCATTCGCGTACGGCAGCGCAGCGGTCACCAAGATACGTTCAGGATCCTTGTTCACACTTTCCCTTTGTCAACTCGCAGTTGTGGCGGTACGATTGCTTTCAGAAGATTTTGGAAGAATAAGTTTCCGTAATTCAATTCCAAGATTCAAGAGAATAAGTGGAATATACACATTTTTGTTCAGAAGTGAAATCGCTCGCTGAATCGAACGGGCAACCGCCGCGTCGTCAATTTCGGAGTAATGATCGACAAATTTCTTAAGTGCTTCAAGGTCGTCGATGTTGATGACGCGCCCCGACCCTTCGCGCGAAGCCACCGTGTCCCTCAGCCACGATTGCAGCAGGTACAGGAATTGTTCAATCTCCGACCGCTCCGAGCCTATGGCGATGTTGTCGACGGTTTGCAGGAGGTTTTCTCTCGTCCGATGGAGTGCGGAGCGAAGGAAATTCACCCCTTCGTCCCGTAGTTCGAGCAAGGATGTGCTAATCAGCTCGAGCGCACGCGTATAGCTTCCGTTGGCCAGTTGGGCAATGATTGCCGCGCGGCTTGCGTCGAGTTGTTCACGCCGGACAAGCGCATCTTGAATCTCCTCGTTGCGGAGGATGTCGAATCGCACTTGCTGGCACCGCGAGACAATCGTGGGGAGAAGATAATCCGGGCGCGCGGTCGTCAGTATCAGCAGGTTATTTTCATGCGGCTCCTCGAGTGTTTTCAAGAGCGCGTTCGAGGACTCATCGTTGAGTTGATCCGCATCCATGATAACAAATACGCTCTTTCCATTCCCGAACGACCTCAACGACGAGGTTCTCCTTATCTCCCGGATGCTATTGACTTTAATCGCATTCGCTTTTGGCACGACGATATCGTGGTAAAGGTTTTGCGCTTTTGCCGCGAGTTGCTCCTTGATCGCCGAGATCTGTTCGTCAGTCAGTTTCTCCAGCGGCGGGTCGCCCGAGACCTCGTACTTCCCGACCGGAAGCGAGAAAATGAGGTGAAGGTTCGGATGCTGGAGGGATTGGAACTTCACGCAGTTGGAGCAGGTACCGCATGCTTCGAGAGCCCCATTATTACAGTTCAATGCTTTTGCGAGTTCAATCGCGAGGGCGTCTTTTCCCACGCCGCCCGGACCTGAGAAGAGGTACGCCTGCGCCAGCCGATTTTGACGGAGGGAAGAAATGAGGAAATCTTTTACCCGCTCTTGACCTATGACCGATTTCCATGCCATGCCGTACTCCTAGAATGCCTGTCCAATCCCGAACTGGACCACCCCGTTGCCAAGCACATCACCGAAAAGCCTTTTTTGGAAAACAGTCTGCTTTCCCGGAACTTCTTTGGGGTTGTAGACACGAAACCCATAATCGACCCTGAACGGACCAAAGAACGTCTCATAGCGTAAGCCGACTCCAGCCGCCATCGCGATCTCTCTCGGTTTAAAGTCCGTAGCATTGCTCCAGACATTACCCATGTCAAGAAAATACACCACCCAAATATTGTCGAGAGAAACACCCCCGAGCTTTCCATAGCCGCGGAAATAGTTGATGCGCATTTCCAGGTTTGTTTCGAGAATGAAATTACCGCCAAATTGCAGTAACGAATCCGGCATCGCTCCCAGGTCACGGGCCCTCCAGCCGCGCACACTTCCGCTCCCGCCCGCGAAGAATCGCCTGTTGAGAGGGATGTTCACGGGAAGACTCCTGCTCTCTCCGTATTTGTCCTGGTACCCGATTCTCGCTTTAGCCGCAAGGATATTGTACCGTGTGCTTGTCAGGTCCTGATACCACCGTCCGAGCAACATAACCTCATAGTATTGCGTGAATGGCAAGCCCGTGTGGATGCCCGGAAGAAGTTTGGGGAGGATGCCGGATTCCCCCAGCGTGATGCTGTTAAAGAATCCATCAGTCGGAGAAAAAATATCATTGGTCTTGTCGCGCTGCAGCGTGGCACTGATAATGGAATTGAACTGGGCCTGGTTTTCGTCACGACTCAACGCGGTCCGTGTGGCCTGGTCGGATGTGTCGCCGAGGATTTCAGGGCTCACGCGCTCCAGTGTCCAGTCGATCAGGCCAAACGTGTGCGCCGCAAACTTGTTGCTCAAGCCGATTTTGTTCCTGAGAATGGACAGGATGTACGGTTTCTGCTTTTCCTCGCTGATGGATGTCGTCCACGAGCTGCTCAAATTTCTTGAGAACAGGTACGGCTGGAGAACCTGAAATTGCAGTTCCAGCGCGCCTACCACGGTCGGGTCACGAAATCCGCGACCGCCGAACACTTCGTGAAAGTTCCATTCCTGAATAGACTGTGTCCGGACGCGAATGTGGGTCGCAGAATTGCGCGCATCGCCGAAGAAATTCCGGTTCGTGTACCCAAGACCGAGGCCGAGATTGAAGGCGTTGTTTTCGTCGGAAACGCTGAGCTCGGGAGACAACTCATGCCTTGCGCGGGGACGGACGAACACATCGATGGGAACCGTCGACGATAGCGATGTATCGACGAGCAGGGAGTTGTCCACGCGAACGGCTTCAAACAAGTCGAGGCGATTCAGATTTCGCTCACTGGAGATCTTTTTCTCACGACTGTATAATTCGCCGGGCTGAAAATCAAGCTGGCGGAGGACAATGCCGTCGGTGATATCTTCACGCGGAGGGTCGACATGGACAGTCGCCTCGCCGAAATGATACCTCCTCCCCATCACAAACGTCAACGTGAGACGGAACGCGGCGGTTGGTTTCCATTCAGATTTCCCCGAGTGTTCGCGGTCGAAGTACGCCAGCGGGTAACCGTGATTCCCGAGAAAATCCAGGACCCTGGAAATCTCCGCGACGGCCCGGGATTCCTCATAGGGCATCGATCGCACTATACGCGGTTCTTTGAAAAGTTCTACCAACAGATCCGTCGACAAACTGTCGAGGCCGCGATAGTCGACAGTGTCGACCAGGGAGCGAACATTCTCCGCGATCTCGACCGACAAATGTATGGTGTGTCCGGTGGAATCGATGTGTGACCCTTCCGTGACCTTCGTGTGATAGAAACCGTGGTCTCTGTAGAAGTCCTCCAGGAGTTTTGCATCAGCCGCGAACTTCTCCTCATCGAAGTACTCCGGTTTGGAACCTAGTTTTTCACTAATCTTAAACAGCAACCTGGAAAATACGCCCGGCGTTTCCTTCGTCTGCATGACATCTTTGAGCGTACCGTCGTCGAATGTATGGTTACCGGCGAGCTCAATTTTGTGGATTTCCAACAGTTCCTTAACCGCTGGCTGCGATCCCTGGGCAATTACGATTGATGGAAACACTTCAAGAAAGACGAGGAACCATAGGAAGGGGAAGACAGGAAAATATCGTAGATTCGTGTGCACGCTTATCGAAATGATTCACAAGCAACAAAAAACCCATCCGTAAGAATTTGGGATGGGTCTCACAATGAACTTCACAGGCAGTGAAAATCGACTTCGTTCGATCAGAAGGTGAATGAATTAATAACGATCAGTATTCGCTCTCATCGCCAAAGAAGTAGTCGGATTCAGTCGGATAATCGGGCCAGATATCTTCTATGCTTTCGAAGGGTTCGTCCCGATCTTCCAACTCCTGGAGATTTTCCAGTACCTCGACCGGCGCCCCGGTTCGGATAGCATAATCGACCAATTCATCTCTCGTCGCAGGCCATGGAGCATCGTCGAGATATGATGCTAATTCCATTGTCCAAATCATGATGTTTGTTGGTTGCCCCTTTCAAATCAATTATCTAAATAAGCAAACAACTAACAAAAGAAAGAAGTTCAATTTTGACAACAGAGGATTTCGGCCCAACATCAGTGTGCGTTTTTCATCTGGGCGGCGATTTCTTTCCGATAGTCCTGAGCCTTCACATCATCCAAGAAATAATCCATAGGATTTTGGCGAACGCCTCTGAAGGACACTTCGTAATGCAAATGTGGACCGGTCACCAAGCCTGATTTCCCGCTCTTGGCAATGAGGTCGCCACGCTTCACCCGCTGGCCCTCTTTGACCAGCACTTGCGACAAGTGAGCGTACAACGTCTGGTAGTCATATCCATGGCTGATGACAACCATCAATCCGTAGCCACCGCCGCTCTGACCGGCCACCTCAACAACTCCGTTCCCGGCGGCGTACACGGGAGTTCCGACGTCGTTGATGATATCGAGCCCTTCGTGCGTCTTAAAAATTCCAAGTACCGGGTGCATCCGCATGCCAAACCCTTTGGTGGAATAAGATCCCTCCATGGGTTTGAGTGCGGGTATCGCGGAGAAATAGTCCCTGTTGAAATCACACTTCTGCAGGATCTCCCGATAGTTTTGTTCCTGGAGTTTCGCCTCGCTCGTCAGACGGTCTACCAATGACGAGGACGATTGCAGCAATGCGGAAACGTTATCGGAAGTAAAGCGAAGGTCTGTCGTGGCCACCGAGCCACCGCTTCCACCTTCTCTTGTCTGTTCATCGATCGACGGCAAGTCAACCAGCAAACGCATGCGGTTCCCTTCACTGTGGAGGTCGTCAAGAGTCCGCTGCAAGTCTTTCATCTCCGAATTGAGACCCATGAGCCGTTCCTGCAGAACGGTGTTCTCATGTTTGAGCATTGCGATCTTATCATGCCCCAGACCCAGAAAATCAAAATAGAAATGATTGATCGCCAGGGTCAGCATGATGATGCAGATCGCCGAGCAGAAAATAATTGCTGTCAGCTTCAGCCGAAACCACCGTATCTCCTGGAAACGCATGTCCCCGGGAGAAAATGTGTAATATGATATTCGCCGCTTCATTCTCTATTAAAGTGCAGGATCAGCTAATTCCAGACAATTTGAGGAATTATGCACAAAGGTAAAGAATATTTCCCTGTTTGTCAAGGATTTTCTGAAATTCTTTCCGATTTATTCAAAATCATGCTCAAAATAGTCAATTACGCGCTCCCGCGATTGCTTGCTCTTTTCGGCCAAAACAGCGTCGAGGCGCTGGGAAAACTCCTTCGCCGCATCGTAGCCATAGTGTTTGAGCAGATAGTTGAGGGCGATCACTTCGCAGATGACGGTGACGTTCTTCCCCGGGAATATCGGCAACTTGACCCTCGTGATCGGAACGTCGAGAATCGTCACGGCCTCGTCGTCGAGTCCCGTGCGAGTGTAGTCATCAGTGGGTTTCCACTCCATCAATTCGACGAGAATCTCGACGCGCTTCTGGAATCGAATGGCGCGGACACCGAACATGCTCCGCACATCGATCAGACCGAGACCCCGAATTTCCATGAAATGCTTGACGAGGTCGGTCCCCGCACCCATCAGGATTCCCTCACCCTTCCTCGTAATGGTAACGACATCATCCGCGACAAGCCGGTGACCCCGCTCAACCAGGTCGAGCGCAATCTCACTCTTTCCTATCGCCGAACGGCCGACCAGCAACATACCGATGCCGTACACATCGACGAACGATCCATGGACGACGGTCTGGGGCGAAAACTGATCATCGAGAAAATCGCCAAGGAAGTAGATGAGCTTCGTCGTTTCAAACGGAGTTTGCAGAACTGCCACTTTGCGTTTCCTCGCAATATCCAGGAATCCCTCTTCAACCTTGTTCTTGTTCGTCATGATCAAGCAGGGAATGTCGAACTCAAAAATTTTCGCAAGGGTTCGCAAACGATCCTCTCGCTTGAGCTGCTGAAGGTACCGCATTTCCGTATTGCCAAAAATCTGGACGCGGTCGAATGTAAACAACTGGACGTAACCCGCGAGCGCCAGACCCGGCCGATGAACGTTCTTGTCCTTAATCTCCTTGTCGAACCCGATGTCGCCTGTCAGGGACTTCAGGCGGAGGCGCTCCTTGTTCGCCTCGAAGAGGAAACCGACTGTAATCGCCCGCTTGGTATTCTGCTTAACTTGGAATTTCATGACTTCTCACTCCGATTGTCGTCGCCGGGCAGAGATTCCTTCATCCTTCGTAGTGTACGTTTATCCTTTGAACGAAGTTTCGTTTTGTAGCGGTCGAGCTGGCGTTCCACTTTTTCGATGGCCAAGTCTAACGACTTGAAAAAGTCTTCCGATTTTTCCTTTGCGGTCAGTACCATGCCGAAGACACGAAGGTTGATTTCGGCAATCTTGGTGCTTTTGCGACCATGTTCATAGCTCAGGATGACGTCGCTCCGGACAATCCCATCGTAGTACTTGTCCAGTTTCTTGAGGGACGACAGGGCGTGGTCGCGTAGCTCCTGATGCGCCTTGAATCTTCTTGCCGTAAAATGTATATCCATCGTACCATTCCCTCCTGAAAGTTATTCCGCTCTTGGATGTGATTGCTTATAGATCTCTTTGAGACGCGCAACCGTGACGTGCGTATAGAGTTGGGTCGTCGAAAGACTTTCATGCCCCAGCAATTCCTTCACGGCACGCAAGTCGGCTCCCCGGTTGAGCATGTGTGTGGCAAACGTGTGCCTCAACACGTGTGGACTTCGTTTTTCCAATTCCGAAACCAGGCCGATATACTTGCTGACAATGCGGTAGACGCCCTTCGGATACAATCGCAGTCCCCGCGATGAAAGAAAGACTGTACGGCCGTCACGTTGTCCCGCCGTCGAAATCCCAATCGCCTGCCGCTGGCGAAGGTACTCCGTCAACGCTTCTTTTGCTTTCCTGCCAAAAGGAACGATCCTCTGTTTCTTCCCTTTTCCAAGAACCTTGATTGTGTCATTGCGCATATCGACATCGTCGAGAGTGAGACTGATGAGCTCGGCCAATCGAATCCCCGTACTGTAGAGCAATTCCAGCAGTGCACGGTCACGCACCCCTTCCACCGTTGTCCTGTCGGGCAACTCCATCATTCTTTCCACCGCATGCTCATCGAGGAAAACCGGCAGCTTCCGGGCGAGCCTCGGCGAGGCAACATTCAGCGCCGGATTATAAGCAGAAATTTTTCTCTTGACCAGAAACTTGAAGAATGAACGAAGAGCGGCAAGCTTGCGGGCGATCGTCCTCGCGCTCATTCCCTGTTCGCGAAGATCCCCGAGGAAAAAACGGATAGTAATATGATCGACCGCATCGAGGTTGACTTTCTTGGTCTCGAAATGCCGCAGAAGAAATTCATGGAACTGCGCCAGGTCATTTTCGTACGATGAAATCGTATGGGGGGAATAATTTCGCTCCCGTTCGAGATACGCCAGATATGTTTTCACGATTCCGGTCATTCCATTCACGTCACGCCACCGCGGCGGCCTCTTCCTTCATGACCTCGGCCTTGCACGAAGGGCATTTCAGGTACTCCCCTCGCTCCTTTGCGTACTTCACAACCATGTAGGGAGACCCGCATGTTTCGCACGGTTGCCCGATGGGTTTCTCCCAGGATGCAAAATCGCAATCCGGGTAGCGCGAGCAGCCATAGAACGTGCGTTTGCGTTTTGTTTTCCGCTCAACGATTTGCCCTTCCTTGCACTTCGGACATTTGATATCCATTGAAATCGGCTTCGTGTTCCTGCACTTCGGATAGTTCGAGCAGCCAAGAAACGTCCCGAAGCGGCTCGAGCGCACGAGCATATCTCCGCCGCACAACTCGCACTTCATTCCGGCGAGATGCTGGTGTTTTTCCCGGTCTTCCGGCAGCGGTTTCGTGTTCTTGCACGCCGGGTATCCGCTGCAGGCCATAAACCTCCCATTACGACCCCACTTGATGATCATCGGCTTGCCGCATAGTTCACAAATTTCTTTGGTTGCCTCCTGAATCGATTTCTTGATGGCAGTCGTATTTTTCGAAACCTTCTCCAGGGAACGGCTGAAGGGGAGGTAGAAATCATCCAGAACAGTTTTGTAGTTTCGCTTACCCGAGGCGATCGTGTCAAGCTCATCTTCCATCTTTGCGGTGAACTTCACGTTAAAGATCTCAGGAAAACTCGCGACGAGCAACTTGTTCACTTCCATGCCAAGCCCGAGGGCGAACAATTTCCGGTCGCGTTGTTCAACATACTTACGGTCGATGATAGTGCCAACGATCGACGCATACGTGCTCGGTCGCCCGATACGAAGCGATTCAAGAGTTTTCACGAGGCTCGCCTCGGTGTAGCGAGGGGGTGGAGATGTCTCATGCCGGTGAGTCACGACGGATGCCAGATCCGCCTTTTGTCCCGCGGCAAGAGTTTCCGGAAACACCTCATCGACAACTTCGGGATCTTCCTCTTCGGTCTTTTCACTCTCCCGGTCGACAGCGTCATCATACAACTGCAGAAATCCCCGGAACTTGTACCGAGATGAGGTGGCCCGAAAACTATATTTGCCGCCCTCGACAATGACCGTGGTGGTTTCCATGATCGCCGGCTCCATCTGACAGGCTACGAAGCGATTCCAAATGAGCTCGTACAGGCGGAACAGGTCCTTGTCCAGATATTTCTTCACGGCACCCGGGGCATACTTCACAGACGTCGGCCGGATAGCTTCGTGGGCGTCCTGGGACGCCTTCCCCTTTTTGTATGCCGCAGCATGCTTCGGAACGTACTCCTTGCCATAGTTCGAAAAGATGTATTCCCTCACCGCCTGGACCGCTTCAGCGCTCAGGCGAGTCGAGTCGGTACGCATGTACGTAATCAAGCCGATCGAACCCTCCTCACCCAGCTCAACGCCTTCGTACAGTTTCTGGGCAAGCATCATCGTACGGCTCGCGGAAAACCGGAGTTTGTGGGAGGCCTCCTGCTGCAGCGTGCTCGTAATAAACGGGGGCAACGGATTTCGCCTGACGTCCCTTTTCTGCACATCGGCAACAGAAAATGACTGCCGTTTAATATCTTCGACATAACCGTTCGCATCCGTCTCCGAAGGGATGAAGGTATATCGACTGCGTGTTCCCTGATGCTCGACCTCACTCAAAGTATCCTGTGATGGGACAATGAGCTCCTGGCCGTCGATCCTGAAAAGCTTCGCGAAAAACGACCTGTCGCTGTGGGTTGTAAACTCTCCGACGATCGACCAGTACTCCGTGGGGATAAATGCTCCAATCGCCGCTTCCCGTTCGCACAGGAGTCGGAGGGCAACGGATTGCACCCGCCCGGCCGAGAGTCCATAGAAGATGGTTTTCCACACAAAGGGGCTGACTTTGTATCCGACGATCCGGTCCATGACTCTGCGTGCCCGTTGGGAAGCCACGAGGTGTTCATCGATGGATTCCGGATTCTTCATGGCCTCTGAAATTCCCTTTTCGGTGATTTCGTGAAAGAGGACGCGGTGGATTCTGGAGTTGAGCCCGGAGATCTCCTCGGCGATATCGGCAGCGATCGCTTCTCCCTCCCGGTCCGGGTCGGTCGCGATATACACGTCCTTTACACGGGAAGCCGCCTCTCGCAGTTTCTCGATAACCTCCTCCTTGCCTTTCATCACCTCAAATGTGGGGACATAGCCGTCCTCCAGATCCACTCCGAACTTGCTCTTGGGCAGATTCTTAATGTGACCCACAGAGGCCTGGACGATGAAATTTTTCCCGAGGTATTTGTTGATCGTTTTCGCCTTTGCCGGCGATTCGACGATAATAAGTGATTTATCCATCAACGAGTATTGTCGAGTAAACTGGGATCAATTAATAGTGTTGTCCGAGTTAAAGAAAATCCGTCCGCGTTTAAAATCGTCCCGGTCCGTGTCAAAAACAATCGATGCGACGATCGCCTTGATTTCGTCGACCGTCAACTGTTCGAACCCGCTGAGCATCGAACGCTCGATCACAAGTTCGAGCTCGGTCTCGGTGATGATATTGAGCTGGCGGAGTTGAATAAGATATCCGAACGCTTCGGGGGGAATCACATACTTCTCGGCCGAATGCAGAATTCTGAAGGAAGCGGACTGCTGCTTCGACGCGACCTCAAGGAATTTCACGTCGGATTTCAACCGGTCCTGCAGCCAGGTGAACGCAGTGATGATTTCCTCCTGCGTGTATCCCTTTTGCATGAGCAACGACAGATCGATCTCGCCGAGCGGTTTTTTGGTCTTCTGGACCTCATTCAGCACGTACATCAGTATTTCAACGATCCGTTCCTGAATCATGAATGGTTCTTCGAGAATTGTCGTAGATAAAAATCTTCCGTTTTGCTCATTTCCTCTTTTTGCCGGGGCGTCGCATCGTTATACCCCAGGAGATGCAGGAGGCCATGCGTGACAAGACGCCTGGTCTCCTCGGAAATCGAAACTCGATACTCCCGCGCTTGCCGGCGGGCCCTGTCGACATTTACATACACTTCTCCCTCGAGGTCGTGCGCCGGGCCCTCGGCAAGGGAAAAGCTCAGAACATCAGTGGCATACCGGTGTTTACGATACGTCGCATTCATTCCCGCCATTCGTTTGTCATCGATGAATATGACGTTTAGATCAGCGTGCGAACAGCCCTCATCCTTAAGAACACATCTGGCAAGTTCAATAGTTTCCTTCCGCCGTACCCGGTGTTTCGAGTGCGTGTTGAAAACTCTGATTGAATTCATCGGACCTTTTTCTTCGACGACGGCCTTCTTTCCGGCAGGAGTGTTTCGGTGAGTGAGAGCGCAATCCCGGACAACATCACTTCGGGTCCAAGCCTCGTAAAGTCGCCCGAAAGAATTTCGCGGTCCACATTTGCATAGAGTGAACATCCACCCTCCCGTTCCACGATCAATCCCGACAGTTTTCCTCCGTCTTCGCCGATAAACGTTACCTCGTTCAACATTTCGCTGATCACGAATCCCGAACAAAAATGCAACTGGAGATGGGCATTCGCCGTGTACACAGAGACCAGGTTTCCCCGTTTCTTCCCGATCCGAATATTCGGATAGATCTCCAATGCGATCTTCCGATGACTCTCCGGATTCTCGAGTTCATAGCGGATGTTATTCCCTCTACGCTTCGCGGAAACACCCAGTGCCTTGCCCAGTTTCCTGAAATCGGTTTCCTTGAATTCAAAAGCCATGTCTCTGTCAGTTCGATATCATTGTATGCGCAATAAAAAACCCGACTGTCGGTCCCACTTGAAGAGAGGCAAACACTCGGGGGATAATTTGCAGATTGCTCGCCCAGTTTCCTTCCGTGCCGGCGGGGGAGAAAGAGTATGCGATCTTGCCCTGTTTTTCAGCTTCAAATTCTACTACTATCCCTTTCGCTGCACAAATATACTACCCTGATCGCATCAAAGTCAAATTCTGCCTCCGTCGCCGGGGGTTTCCTAGATTTCCAGCTCCAGCCCCTCAGCGGCTGCCAGGCAATCGAACTTGTAGTGACGATTGTGAATTTCCTTCTGGCATTTCTTCAAGATATCATCGACCTTGTCGTCGCTGTGCGAGGGGTCATGATGGAACAGAATGAGCCGTTTCACATTTCCTTCAGCGGCAACTTTGAGGGTGAACAAATAATGCGAATGGCCCCAGCCGACGCGGTCGACATATTCTTCAGGAGTATACGTCGCATCATGGATCAGTACGTCGGCACCGTTCACGAAATCGAAAATGCGCTGGTTCGGGTCGCCGTCCACACGGGAGTACTGGTCGATGATCACTTCTTCAACATTCCGGATGGCCAGGGCGACCTGACGGTCGAAAGGTTCATTATCGCTGATATAGACGATGGTCTTTCCGCCGTGGGTGATGCGATAACCGATCGCAAACGACGGATGGTTGACATAGATCGTTTTGATCGTCGCGTTGCAGATTTTGAGTTCCTCCTCTTCCACGCGACGGAATTTGAGAGCCGCTTTCAGCTCATTGAGCTGGACCGGAAAATAGATCTTGTTCATCTGGTCCGCGATCATTTTTTGGAGTGTGACCTTATCCGTTTCTCCTCCAATAAACGTGAACTCATTACCCGAAATAAAGGCGGGCTTGAAGAACGGAAATCCCTGGATGTGATCCCAATGGGGATGGGAGATGAGCAAATGCGCTTTGATCGATTCTCCCTTTTCGATCAAGGCGTCCCCGAGATTCCTGATGCCCGTACCGGCATCCAGAATAATGAGCTCATCATTAGGCAATCTGAGTTCGACACACGGCGTGTTTCCGCCGTATCGAACGGTCGATTTGCCCGGCGTGGGGATGGAACCCCTTGTTCCCCAAAACTTTATTCTCATAAGCACCCCTGCTATGATGGTTTTCGATACATGTCTGCGTACTCGACATAGTTTCTCGCAGACTCTTCCAGCATATTCCTTTCTTCCGACTTCAACTGTCGCGCAACTCTGGCCGGAACTCCGGCGACAAGCACACCGCCGGGGAAATCAGCATCGTTGAGGACAACCGAGCCGGCCGCAACCAGCGTGTAGGGTTTGATGCGGGAGTTGTCCAGGATGATCGCACCCATTCCAATGAGGCAATGATCTTCAATCGTGCACGCATGAAGAATCGCGCCATGGCCGACCGTTATATTCGAACCCAGAACCAATGGATATTCCTTGTGCCGCACATGGAGGACACATCCATCCTGAATATTCGTGCGCTCTCCAATCCTGATATAGTTGATATCTCCACGGATCACGGCGTTGAACCACACACTCGATTCTTTACCGATGACCACGTCACCGATGATCTCCGCACTGTCGACAATAAACGCCGACGGATGAATATCCGGAGTACGACCGCGGAAGGGGCGGATCATTTTCCGCTCTTCTCAAAATACCGAGGCGGCTTCCAGCCCGGCCGGTTCCATTTCATCAGCTCGAGCCGGATGTTTCCGATCAAGACCTTCATCTTTGCCAGCACCGGGACGTGCGCCGCGTCATTCGAGAACCAGCCTTCAAAATCGCCGGTGAGACCGAAAACACCTACGAAGTCGGCCCTGCCGTCAAAATAAACAACGTCGATGGGGTAATCCACCGCGTCGATTTTCTGACTCTGCATCTCGTTCTTGAAGTTCAGATACGTGCTGGCCTTCTTTTCATTCACCACGACCGGAACGTTGCTTGCCGTTATTGAATTGACCATGCACCGCGCGAAGTAGAACAGCGACAATCCGTCCTGGTACCATGTGTTCACCTTGAGCGTGTCACGTCTTTCGACGACAGTGGATTTCTCGAGGCCCACCTCCACGTACACGTTCCCGGATGGATAATCGAAATCATACACGAATTTTCTCCACTGCTGATCCTCCACTTTCAAACGCGCCCGAAACCATTGGGCATAGAGCGACTCAGAAAATGAGCTTTCGTAGGTCGTATGAAGGTCTACCAGAGGAACTCCCTTGTATGAATCGATGTACCCCATCGCCCGGTACGTTGTTTTCCCTTCCTTCTGGATCTTGTCCACGATTTTAACCCGCACCTGGCCGATATCGATGAACGCATAACTGACGTTATACGTCAGTTCCTCTCCAACTTGAAAAACAGAATCATATCCCGCCACAAGAGGCAGGCTGCCCTCTTCACCGGACATCCAAACCTTTGCATACGCGTTCATGGACACCGCGAGGCCCAAGGCCAGGACAAGCACGATACAACACTTCGTAAGATGTAAAGTTACGTCCTGCAACGATTACGATAGGCGTAATAAGTTAGAATTATTAGCGGAGCCCAGAGATCTTTTCCGCTTCAGGGAACAGGGTCACGCTCTTCTGGAATTGACTATCGTGCGAAAGCATGACACGCACGGAACCCTGGAAGCCCCAGACGTCGTGTGCGATCTGGGCTTTTGCGAGATCCTTGATGTACACAATGTCATGCTTGTACTGTCCTTCGTCGAATTTCACACCTTTCTTTGCGGCAAGGTCGGTCAGCTCCTTGAGCATGTCGTCGTTCACCTCGAACTCGCGGGCAAACTTCTCGACGTCGCTGCCATATTCTTGCCGGATAGCCTTTCCATTCCGGTCCATGTAGTGAGCCGTAAAGTCGTCGAACACCCGATTGCGCCGGAGGTCGGCGGCGTAGTGCGTCAGGGTATCCCCCCTGATGATGTAATCGGGAGTGATACCTCCCCCGCCGTAGACAACTCTTCCTCCGGCCGTCCTGAAGGCCTGGCGAGTCGAGTCGCGTTCCTCTTTGTGCTCGACGTTCTCACCCTCGGCCTGGTCCTCGATAACGGCGCTGCGATACGCCGCATGATCCGCACCGTACGGACGCTGGATGAGTCGTCCTGACGGCGTGTAGTACTTCGCGATCGTCAGCCGGAACGCCGACTTATCGCTCAGATCATATTGTCGCTGAACGAGACCTTTGCCAAACGTCGTTTCACCTACGATCAGCCCCCGGTCCCAGTCCTGAATAGCGCCCGAGACAATCTCGCTTGCGGAGGCCGAGCTATGATCCACCAACACGATCAAAGGCACATCGAGCAACTTGCCGCTGCCGCTGCTCACGTATTCTTCATCGAATTCCGATCGGCGCCCCTTGGTGTAGACGACCTTCTTGCCTGCGGGAAGCATTTCATCGGCCAGCTTGAATGCTTGCTCGAGAAAGCCGCCGGGATTGTCCCGCAGGTCGAGAACCATTTTTTTCATCCCCTCTGAACGCAATTTCGTTATTGCACTGAGGAATTCATCGTGGGTCGTCTGGGCGAAGCGGTTAATCCTCACATATCCGACATCACCATTGTACAGAAACGACGCATCGACAGTATAAATGGAGATCTTGTCGCGGACGATATCATATTCCATGAGGTCTTTCACGCCCGCGCGCGAGATGGACACTTTCACATGGGTCCCTTTGGGCCCACGAAGTTTTTTGGGAACATCTCCTTCTTTGATTCCGATGCAGGACGTGTCGTTGATTTTCAGAATTTTGTCGCCGCCCAGGATACCGAGAGCTTCACTCGGCCCCCCGGCGATGGGAGAAACAACGAGCAATGTTTCGGAGACGACCTCAAATTCCACCCCGATTCCATCGAATGACCCCTGGAACTCTTCGTTTATTGCGGAAAGCTTGGATGCAGGGATATAGACGGAGTGCGGGTCGAGCTGATTCAGCAGGCCGTTTATGGCGGCTTCGACCAGTTTCTGCGTATCAATTTCTTCGACGTAGTATTTTTCCGTGAGACTCAATACATCTTTGAACTTCCCAAGCTGCTCGAATATGTTGTCGCCAGAGATGACAGTGCTGATTTGCATCCCTGAGAGGAGTGCGAGGCAGCAAAAAATCACAACCGTATACGTCGAAAATCGTTTCTTCATGCGTAACTTTCCTAATGTTTATCTTAAAAGTATATTTAAAAAAGGAGTGAAAGTCAAATCCCTGCGTCACACGCATCAATTTGAAAGAATTCGAAGCTAGTGCCCCTACTTACGCACAAACACTAGCGGACAGGCTTCCAATGATCCGCGACCGAGCGGTGCAGCACCAGCACCGCAACCGCATTAATGAACCAAAGTAAGGTGATCCAGAGGTATCCGTACTTGCGGTAGCGGCGGGGTGACTCCCGCACAGTGAGTGACCGGAAAAATGCTATTTTCCCCTCCCGGCGCAATCTCACGAATAAATCGAAATCCTCACCCGCCGCAATTGCTTCATTATAACCACCCGCTTTCCAAAATAATTCCCTGCGGACGACCTGGCACTCACCCCTCCCCATCCCCACTCCGGTGATGTTCAGTAACCAGAAATAAAGGTTGTAGAAACCATGGAATAATCTGTCAAGGAAACTCTCTTCGCTGCGATAGACGCGCACCTTGCATGTCGCCGCGGCAATGTCCCGCCGGTCCATGATATTGCACATGGCGGGAAAAAAAGATGCGATATCGTCAATCAGTGTGTCGGCGTTGATGAACATGAGGATATCGCCGCGCGCGACGCGGGCTCCGGCGTTACGCCCGATCGATATGGTTTGTTTCAGGCCGCTCTCATTGGTAATGAGGGAATCTGCGTGCGCCCGCGCCACGCCGATGGTCTCATCGGCGCTTCCTCCATCGCTGACGATCACTTCAAGGCGATGGGTACGCCGGAGTTCTTCCGTGAACTGATTCAACGTTTGCGCGATGAGCTTGCCTTCGTGCAACGTGGGGATAACGATGCTTATGCGCGGGTTCTGCAATGTCTGAGCTTACGTCTGTCTTCGATGATAGGAACGGGCCATCGGCCGTTGCTTAACGAGTTGCGGCTCACGTTTCACTCCCGGCACGGTTAGATACAAGGGGGTGCGATACTAACACACTCTCTTTTCACGAATGGAAACTCAACCTGCGGCGCTGCGACGAAACCGAGCCGGTCATAGATGGAGACCGACGCATCCACGACAAATATCTCCGGATCGCCACACCAGACATTCACGTCGCACAGATGATGCGGCTGATAAATCAAGTCGACATTTGGTATATAAATGCTGTCATCGTCTTTGAGGTTCCAGTAGGCATCCATGGTAAACTGTTCTCCGGGAAGCAGCGTCAATTGTCCATTCTGCACCAGGCCGCGATTCGAGAAATTCTTCACCGAAAGATATATCGTTCGGAGGCGGGTCGGCATTCGTTGCCACCAGATTCTCACCGTCCCCTTCACATCAACCGAATCCTGGAAGATATCACTATACACATTTTCCACGGTAAGACGCACGTGAACGACCTGATTGCCCGGCGGGGCGACACGGTCGGGCAATTGTTCCACCAGAGTCGCTTGCAGTGACAACACCCGGTCCGGGAACTTATACGTTGGAAGAGACTCGTTGCACCTCATCAACATCAACCCCAACGAACCCACCGTAAGAGCTTTCATGAGCGTCCCAGAAAGGCTGAACTTACATCTCATACTTGACTCCAATAGAAAAACGGCGCGGGTCATAGTACGCGGAAGGGTCGCCGAGCTGTCCCCCAATGCGTCCGTTCGAATCAGCCCAGCGGGCGTTCAGAGCGTTCAGAAGATTCGACACATATCCGTAGAACGTCAGACCTGTAGGACCGCCAAGGCTCACCCTTTTCGAGAATTTCAAGTTCACCGTACTGTTGCCCGGCAGACGGGCATTGTTGGGAATGAACGGCATGGTTGAGTCCAACGGCGTGTAACCATCTTTCGTCGGATAGTACGTGTACGGTTTTCCGGAACTAAAGGACCACACGACGTTCGCCACGATATCATACGGAAGAGTAGCGTCCACTTCCAGCTTCACCGAATGGCGCACATCCCAGCTCAAGGGATATGGAGTATTGGCCACGGGAAATCCCCATTGCGAGAGATTGAGTCCTTGATTCACATAATCGCTGACACCTTCGGTTTGCATTAACGTATAACTCAACGACCCGGATATCCGTTCGGCGCGGTGACGCGTGAGAACAAATTCAAGTCCTTCGGCACTCGCGAAGGCGTTGTTGACGTACTCGGCATATCCGTAATCACCGGCTGAACGGGCGTTTGTCGGCAGGAGAGTCTTCGAATCAATCTGGTCGATGAACTCCTTCTTGAAGTACGTCACGCTGAGCATATCATGTTCGTCGAAGCCGTATTTGACGCCGATTTCCCAGGCGTGCGTGCGCTCCGGTTTGAGGTCGGGATTCCCTGTCAGCACACTCACACCGCTTCTCAACTGTTGTGGATTGATCCCCGAATACAGGTAGTCGAAAAGGGGAAATTGAAAATAATGACCGTAGTTCATTATGAGAAGTATATTCCATGCGAGGGGAAACGATAGCCCAATACGGGGACTAATCTGCTGCTTCAACGACGCTTTAACATAGTTTGTGACCTCGGATTGGTACTGGCCGGTGGCTGTGTCGAGCGGCAAATACTCCACGACAGGACGCTCACTCCGGGGGTCCAGGAAATCCCAGCGCATCCCGAGATTCACGACGGCACCATCGTGCTCAACGATGAGCTTGTCCTGGAAGTAGGCACTCCCGGAACGGGGGTAGTAGTGATAGGTCGTACTGTAATTAAGTTCCGGCAGATCCGTCAGGACTTTCCCAAAGTAGGTAGTCTGCGGGTCATACTTCACAACGTCGGAAAAGATATCGTATTGATTGAGCTCAAAACCGAACTTCATGATGTTGAGCTGATTCGGCTGAATATCAAAATCAGTCTTGAGCGTGTAGATGCCCTGCTTCGTATCCGACCACCACGCCCTGTTCCCCCGGGTAATGTACTCAAGGAAGAAGTCGTACTGGTAGGGAGTCAGATCCAGATTATACTTAGATCCATCGCCGATCCGCGAGCGCATATACGATTCGCTCAGGCTGGCCGTATAATGGACGGCGTCGGAGAGTGTGTGGGACAGGATCGCCGAGGTGCGGATTGAATTACGACTTTCCGGCGGCAGACCCCCAAGATTGAATCGCCAGCTGAACTCGTAGTCGTGCCATGATTTCAACGAATATATCGCCTGGGTGGTTATCCGCACTTTCGGGGAAAGCGTGAAATCGATTTTTGCCAGACCGCTCAGGTCCTGGGAAATCGGTGAATGAAAGAACTTGTCAAAATCCTGCCACCACCGTGTATCGCTTGCTTGATATGTCGTCGCGCTGAAATAGTGCACCTTTTCCCGTACGATAGGACCGGACAGGGTCAACTCGCCTTCCGTCATCCGGTTAGTCTGTTGGTCCAAATTGCCTGGAAGCCAGTCGTCTTTTTCAACGCGAAATACCTGCGAGTATCGATCACTCCCCCGTCGTGAGATAATATTCACGACCCCCGAGAGGGCGTTTCCGTACTCGGCCTCGAACCCGCCGGTCTGGATCGAGAACTCCGTAATGGAACTCTTGGGCAGTGAACTTCCCAATCCCCCGCCGACGAGGTCTTGCAGGGGCAATCCATCAACGAGGTAAACCACCTCAGTTGATTTTCCCCCTCTGACATTTCCTTCGGGAGTCACGCTTGGAAATAACGTCACTAAATCCTGGACGTTCTGAATCGGCAGTTTGTCAACTTGTGAGCCGCCAAAGGAGAACGTGGTGCTTGTCTCATCCTTCTCAATGAGGGGTCGTTCCGCGACTACCTCGACTTCACTCAATTCGACGTTGGTCGGTGTCAGATCGGCGGCAATCCGGGTCCGGAGGTCCTGACGGACGATGACATCCCTGTAGACGATGGGTTGGTATCCGACGCTCGAAAACCGAATATCGTAGGTTCCCGCTTCCACATTGCTGATACGGAAGTTACCCTCCAGGTCGGAGGCGGCTCCAAGCGACGTTCCGCTGACAACCACACTGACCCCGACGATCGGATCGCCGGTCTGCTTGTCCCGCACTTTTCCTTCTATGACGCCGCTTGTCCCCGCACCGCTGGAACTGACAAACAGGAGAACAGCGAAAAGCAAGACTCCAAAGCGCATGTTTAGTGTTCGGGCTTCATCTGTGGAAAAAAGATAACATCGCGGATGGAATCCTGATTGGTGAACAGCATCGTGAGCCGGTCGATACCGATGCCGAGACCGGCAGTGGGCGGCATGCCGTATTCCAGGGCACGCAGGAAATCTTCATCGAGAACCTGTGCCTCCTCATTCCCCCGCGCTCGCAGCTTCATCTGCTCCTCGAAGCGTCGCCGCTGGTCCACCGGGTCGTTCAACTCACTGAATGCGTTGCACAATTCCTGGCCGTTGACCATGACCTCAAACCGTTCCACGAGGCCTTCTTCCTTCCGGTGTTTCTTGGCAAGCGGCGACAGCTCGACCGGATAATCCGTGACGAGCGTCGGTTGAATGAGATTCGGTTGAACCATCGCGCTGAAGATCTGGTCGACCATCGCCCCGGCATCGGCGTTCGCTTCAACTTCCAGATGAAGATCTTTTACGACCTTCCTCAACTGTTCTTCGGAAGAGCCCCGCACGTCCTTTCCAATGGCTTCCTTGATGGAATCAAAAAGAGTGATGCGTTTCCACGGGCGGACAAAATCGACCTCATGATTTCCGATACGCCATCGGGTCGAGCCGTTAACTTCAACGGCAGCGGTTGTGATCATCTCTTCCACCAACTCCATCATCCACAGATAGTCCTTGTACGCAACGTAGAGCTCAAGCATCGTAAATTCGGGATTGTGAGCTCGATCCATTCCCTCGTTGCGAAAATCCTTCGCGAATTCATAGACGGCATCAAACCCGCCGACGATAAGACGCTTCAAGTACAGTTCATCGGCAATCCGGAGGTACAGGTCGATATCGAGGGCGTTATGATGAGTAATGAACGGCCGGGCAAATGCACCGCCGTAGATCGGCTGAAGAATCGGCGTCTCAACTTCAACATAGCCCCTGGCATCGAAAAACTTCCGGATGGACTTCATGATCGCGGCTCGCTTGACAAATACTTCCTTAACCTGACTATTGACGGCGAGGTCGACATACCGCTGACGGTACCGCAGTTCCTTGCCGGCGAAGGGGTCATACACATGTTTGTTCCCTTGCTCATCGACTTTCTCTTTTACGATGGGAAGCGGCCGAAGGGATTTCGAAAGAATCTGGAGCCGTCTCGCGTGCACGGAAATCTCTCCCATCTTCGTCCGAAAGACGAATCCTTCCACTCCGATGAAATCACCGATGTCCATGAGCCGAAACGCATCATAAACGTCGCCCACGTCGTCCCGTTTGAGATAGATCTGAATTCTCCCCTGAGAGTCCTGAATATGGCAAAACGACGCTTTCCCCATTCGGCGGATGGAAACGATCCGCCCCGCGACGGCCACATTTTGCTGAGGCGCGGCCTCGTTGTAACCCTCGATGATCTCTTTCGAAAAACTGGTCCGGTCGAATGCGTACGGGTATGGATTGATGCCGCGTTTCAAGAGCTCTTCGAGCTCTTCGCGCCTTCGCCGCATCAACTCATTGAGATCCTCGAGAGGAGATTGGTCGGTTGGAGACTTTTGGTCAACTTCCACGGGCTGTCCAGGTTTATGTGAGATTGAATTCCTTCAAAAAATAGCAAAATTGAAGGAAAGAAGCAAGGAAGTTGAAACAAAAAACCTGCTGCGCTGCCTCAGGAGAGTGCACAGCAGGCTGCTACCTTCTCGTGCCACGACTACGAAGTTACGAGTACTTCAAACACGGGAACCGGTTGTTCAAGCCCTTTCACCTGAATTTCACCGAGTGACCGGGTTTGAACTTCATCCTTAACCTTTTCATAGGTCGCCTGCGAAACGAGAATTCCGTCGACCGGTGCATTCGATTCGAGGCGTTGTGCAAGATTGACATTCGAGCCGAGTGCGGTGTACGAAAGCCGGCGTGCCGAGCCCATATTTCCCACGATGACCTGGCCGGTATTAATACCGATACGTATCTGCAACGGGAATTTTCCTTCGGCAACCCACCGTGCACGGATCTCACGCACCTTCACCTGCATGTCAATGGCTGCGCGGACGCACCGCAAAGTGTGGTCGGGTTGAGGTTCGGGGTCACCAAAAAACACCATCAGCCCGTCACCCATGAATTTATCCACGGTTCCGCCATGTTTGAACACAATGTCGATCATCGCATCAAAGTATTCATTCAACATTTGTCGAATCTGGTCCGGTTTGAGCTTCGCAGAGTGAGTCGTGAAATTCTTGACATCGCTGAACATAATAGACAATTCCTTCTTCTGTCCTGCAGATGTGATCATATCCGGGTTCGCCATGATTTCCTTCACAACCGAAGGCGGGAAGTAAGCTTCAAATGACCTCCGGAGAACCTCCTTTTCCTTCTCCTCGTTGAAATAACGATACGCAACGACAACGGACAGCGTCGTCACAATCAACAGCGAAGGGCGAAGAAAATTAAGGATGAGATGGCCGTAGAGAAACAGAAGTGAAGCAGCGGCAACATACAAAATGAGCAACACGACCATACCGACAGACATCGTCAGGGAAGAGAAACGCAAGGAAAGCCACAGCAAGAGAACCATCAGGACTATATCAATGGCCAGCATAAAAGGGCCAGGGACTTCCGTCAGGAAGTCTTCTTGCAAGATCGTGTTGATGGTGTTTGAATGAACCCCGCTCAACGGGAGATTCTCGTCCGTGGGGACCGGGCCGACATCGGCAGAACCGGTCATGACTTCGGCGACTACTGCAATCTTCCCGGAGAGTTCATCTGCCATCATATCCTTCTCATCTTCATTATCGGTCAGACCCCAGACAGTCGCAAAATCGTAATGCCTCAAGGAATCCCATGGACCGATGTAACTGACGACCATACTCCCATGCCGGTCAATGGGAATGGTGATGTCGTGTGCCTCACCGCCGGGCTTGCGGGCACCCGAGAGAACTATGGAGCCCGGTTTGACAGTGACGTTCTCCGGCGGGACATTCAGGTAATCACAAGCGACGCGGAAGTCGATGCTCGGGAAAAAAGCTCCCGCGTAGTGAATAAGCAACGGCACGCGGCGGAGCACTCCGTCATGGTCAGGCATCGTATTGAGGTATCCCGTCCCTTTTGACGCCTTTGCCAACTCCAGGAAGCAAACCAGTGGGTCGTAGCCGTAATAGAAATCTTTTGTATCCCCTTCGACCTTGACATTCCACTTTGTGCCCATGACATATTGAACGTTGTCCGGAATCTCGCCCGTGTCGACCGCCATCGTTGACGAGGTTGCCAACCTGAATGCAGAACCAAGATACAGGTTCTTTGCATAGCCCGTGGCATCAACAAGCAGGCTATCTTCGGTCGGCGTCGTCCGTGCGGGAAAGATAAGATCCCAGAGCTGGGCTGCGACTTTCATGTCGGCAAGATTTCGCGCAACGGCGGCGCGATCCGCCCGACTGAGATATGCATTCTTCAATTCCTTGAGCGTTTTGTCCGAGATGTCGACATGAATCACCGAGCCGTCGTACGGAGGATGGAAGGTCTTGCTCTCCGACCGGTACTGAAAAAGGCGGTCAACGAGCTGAGAATTCCATGATCCGACGACGTTCGGAATGATCCAGAAAAGACCGTAGACAAACAAAAACGAAGCCACGACCAATGCGGTCGTGGCTGCTGCGATGCGTTTATTTTTTATTTTCATAAGAGCGGCTTCGTTATGGATCCAATGCCCCCGTTATTTCTGATGGTCGACAGTAAAGGTCTTGCTGTAGAAACTCTTCGAAGAAATACCCACTTCAACGTCGGTGACATCGAGCTGTTTGGTTTGAGGGGTCACGAGTCCACGGACGTTGCCGCCGATATTGATCGGACGCTCGGCGGCCGAGGCGTAGAGCCCCCGGAATTGTCTCTTCGTGCTTCGAATCTGAGCCAGGACCTTCTTCGCCATATCATTCTTGTACGTACCTTTCGCCGCAACATACTTCGTATAAGCGACTTCGAGATCCGTCAACCGCTCTGCCGATGCCATGAGGTGGAATACTTCTTTGCCCGGATTCTGGTCGAGATAGTTCCAGTCCTGTCCTTTCGGGATGAAGTAGTTCTTCCCAACTATGTAATCCTTCGTAAACTGGGTGAGGGAGTACGGGAACAGCAGTTGAAGTTCCCCGCTGGGGTCCTGATGGATCACATAGACGAAACACGGTTTCGTCAGCTCAATCACCATCTTGACCGAATCCCCGCTGTGCATGACGGTATCCTTCCTGACGGAGACGAACTTCCGCTCGCCCTCAGGACCGACTTTCGCAGCAAATCCCCATTTGAAACCGACCTTGTCGTCCTCATGAGATTGCGCAACGGAAGTGCGGGCAAAAAGGACCATACAGGAGAGTGCCACGAGCACGATCCTCAACAAATTGCGATATCGTTTCATAGTTTGACTCCTTTTGTTGTTTAATGAGTAATAATTGACATCGGTAATTCTTTATCGTAATTGGTCTGACTGCGCGTTGGGTTCTGGTAACCCTTGGTATGCCTCTTCACCTGCACTTCAACGTACGTCATCAGCTCGTTAATTGTAACCACGTTGTCGTTGTTCAAATCGGCTTTCCCCTTCAGGCCATCCAGCAAGTAATACGTGAATACGCCGTGTCCGAAGTCGGGAGATTCCTGGGAGACCTCATTCTGAGCGCTGGCGGTAAACACGACAACACCGTCTTTCGCCTTGGCAAGATTCGTGAGGTACTGGTTGATCGGATTGGTTTTCCCCGATGCCAGGCCGCGCGTGCCCATTTCGGTGCTGATCCCACCGCTGTGGCAAGCGTCGGTCAAGACGACGACTTTTCTGGCATTGATGTATCGATCGAGCACGGTCTGAATATCCCACATCGGGAATGCCGTCGTCCGGAGCAGATTCGGATCACTATCGTACGTCAATAGATAAAGCTGGTCGGGCTTGAGAGGGTTCGGTGCACCGTGACCGGCGAAATAGATGAGAACCAGATCACTGTCGATCGCTTGAGACGCAAAATTATACAGGGCATTGCGGACATTCGCCAGAGATGCATCCTGGTTCAAGAGAACATTCATGTGGTCGCTTTCGAATCCGCCGCCTTCCGGACTCTGAAGGAAATCCGCCAGGGATTTTGCGTCGGCGTCGGCATAGTTCAATTGCGCGATGTCTGCATTCGCATAGTGGGAGATTCCAACAACGACTGCCCACCGTTGCATGCCGATTCCACGGTCTTCCCCGGGATTGATCGCATTCGGTTTCGTTGAACTTTTCTGCACGGCCAATGCAGCGGGCTGCTTCAGCGCCGACAACCTGCGATTGATACCGAGGGTCTTTGATAGTCTCTCCCCCGTTTTTCCGGCAGCGGATATCTGAATTTGATTGTATCCATACACGAGAGGAATTTCCACGGTGATCAAATCCCCCGGCAATTTGTTCTTGATCTCACGACTATTCGCGAGCTCGAGGAGGTTGTTCGAGACCGTAAAGGATGCCCCTTCGAGCCAGATCTTAAATTTCAATCGGGTTGAAATTTTGTCGACATCGCCGGAATCGACGGGAGCGATGACCTCGATCGCCTGGTTGCTCGGCAAGCGCTGGGTAGCAATAGTCAACGAGCCACTATTTTCACATTCATCGAACGCCTCTATATCGACCTGCCCGAATCCGAGCGAATCCATTTTCATCGTTTCCTTGAAACCCTTGGTTTTCACCCCCGGTGGAAACCGCAGGGTATCGGATGGGTCGAGGTCAAACATCTTGACTGGATTACCGGCGACCACAATTCGTGCCACCATGCTGTCGTCGTAGGCGACACCCTCTAAAGTATACTCTTTTTGATAGATCTTTGCAGAACTCGTGTTCGGGTCGACAACCGGGCGAGTTATAACGACGGTCGGAGGAATGGTATCCGGCGGAGCATCGAGCATGAGCAACGTTTTCAGAAAACCGTCCGACGTCGCGGCGCAAAGTGCCTTGTCGCTCACGAAGGCCGCGAAGGAGTAATAGCCACCCGCCAATGAAATCGATTTCAACTGCTCGCCCGTGGATAAGTTGAATACCTTCAGAGAGCTGTCTTTGGCGGTAGAAACGAGCCAGCGACTTTTTGGATCGATGGTCAACGAGGTGATCTCGCCATGTTGTCCGAGAAGGTTATTCCTTGCAACCCACCGCACTGCGTCCCATATCCGCACGGTTCCATCCGATGAACCGGAACTCAGGAAACGACCATCCGGACTCATGATCAATGCAGTGATTTTCCCGCCTTTCGCTGCAAAAACTTTAGCATCGATCGCCTGCACAAAGTCATAGATATGAATATGCCCGTCTGACGTGCCTATCGCCATCCACTTTCCGCTGGGATGAAGAGCCCGACACGTGGCTTGTTCTTTGAAATCGGGAAGGGAGGATATCTTATCACCGGTAATCCAATCACGTATTTCTATACTGCCATCGTTGGTCGCGGTGATCGCCACACTACCTTTCAGCGCATCCAGACCGACAATGGGATTCGATTGAGGTTTCAAAGTCTTTATCAAAGCTCCGTTCGCCAGATTCCAGGAATGTATCGTCCCGCCGGCTGTCCCCGCGAGGAGCGTGCGGCCGTCGGATGAAAAACTCAGAACGGAAATCTGACCCTCGGCACCCTGGAGAGTGGCTTGCTCGGCGAGGGATGTGCCGTCAAAGAGCTTCAGCGCATTGTCGGCCGCTACCAACGCGATCCGGTTGGCCGATGGACTTACAACAATCCGCGGAGGATCCGTTTGGGAGACTGAAACGGAGTGAGATTCCTGTATGAAGAGACCGTGGTGTACCGCCCCCGGGGACCGGGTGAAGGTAACAAGCGGGAGAAACAGAACGAACCAGACTCTCGCCGGCGCAGTCCAGAGAACATGACGTAGTTTATTCATAGTACACTCATCCTTTGGTACCTGATATGAGTATGGATAATTTTTCCCGAGTCTCGTCGAATTCGTATGAACCCCTCAAGAGCCACAAACCCTCGGAGCAGTTGAGCTGGCAAGGCAGGATGCCGCCGGTTCCCCTGGATGCTTCTATTTTCGTCATTTTTTCCCTCAATGTCAAGTAGCATAGTTTCTGTTGTTTCTTGATATTCATTTGTCTATATTTAGACCGTTTTGCTATCAAAAACTACAAAATCCCACAGGGATATGCTATGAAGACGATCACATTCTTTCTGAGTCTATGCCTCCTCTCGATAGCCTTTGGTTGCCTCGCGGAAGGCCAAAATCCATCCGTTCAGATCGTGGCAAAGAAGAAATCGGGTTTGTTCGGGATGGGGTCCCCGAAGCTCATGGAAGTTGCTCTCTCAAACCAGAACAAGGTGAGCCCCCTCAACTGCGACAACGTCAACGGGGGAAAGTACATCTATTTTCTTTTCAAGACGGTAGGTGATTGGGATTTCGATGCCGATTTTGTAAAGGACGACCTGCCGAAGTTCGTCATTGAACAGGGAGAGCAGAAACTCCACGAGGTCTGGAAAGAGGATCTGCCGCAGGAGGGTTCAAAATCTTTTGCTCTCGGTTTTCCAAAAAGCCTTCAGCTTCATCAACCGTTCGTTATCAAGCTCGACATCGGGGACACGCCGAATGAGCAGGAAATGCGCGTGCCGGAAGAATTATGGCCGGGTTATTCTCTGCTGACCTCGCTCGCTTCCAGGGCTGAAAGTCTCGCCAATGGCAAACAATACAAGGAAGCCATCCAGGTGTACAACAGGATTCTTCAGAATAGCGAATTGAAGATTTTTCCCCGCTTCGGCAGCATGCGTAAATTACGTTCCCAGGAATTCGCAAATCATCTCGACGAGACGATTCACTCGTTGGTAATGACCGTCGCCCAACCAACGCTCCGATCGAAGGAAAAAATCAATCAGATCGACTCTTATTTGCCTGAGTTCAGGTTCGTCATCGATTCGCTGCCTAATGTCGCCTTACAGGTCAGTCCCCTGGATTCGAGTGTAAACTCCCTGACAGCGTCGGCAAATGACGCGATTGCCCGGGCCAGAACATGGCGCGATTCCCTGCTGGTGGTCTTCGACAACCAGAATACGCAATGGATCGTGGAAGGGAATCTGATCGGGGAGAATGCTTACCGATACCAGCACATTATCCCGGTTCTGGTATTTGCCTTCTCATCGCTGGATTTCAGCGATACCGCGACTTCTCTGCGATGCACACTCACGGAGGAAATGCAGACGGCGCTCACGAAATACAATATCGGCGAACCGTACGAATCGTTCGTGCGCGTGTGCTCCGACCGGTTCCAGCGAAGGCTACCGATGTTCCCCGGGGATTTTCTCGCAAACCTCCGGCGGGACACTTCGGCATTTGCTCTCCCCTACTATTCGATGCTCAAATCGATTGACGATTTCTATAAGAAAGACTTTGTAAGTTCAAAGAATGAACTCAGGAACGTTTTTCGATCCTGCGACAATCCCGACCTCCTGCCAAGGTTTCATCAGCTCAGAATATTGCTCGATATCAAGCTCGCGCTTGTCCCCCCCGTCGTGATCAGCCAGCTTCAAGAAGCAAAGAAGGCGGAACTCAGCAATGATGAGAGCGGAACTCTCGACCACTACAAACAGGCGATGAGCATTGCCCCCACATTTGCGTACCCGGCATACGCCCTCGCTGAGTACTATTTGAACGCCGGTTTCGCGATCCGGGCAATCCCGTTCTTCGAAAAAGCGTACGAGATCGATAAGACCTTCATTCCGGCGTACCGGGAAGAATACAGGTTCTATCAAAAGAGCGGCAGTTACAAGCCGATGATCCAAATCCTGACACAGGCTCTCCAGAATGGCAACGATTTCTGGGAGATCAACTACAACCTCGGTGCCGGCTACATGGGCGACGGCGACCCCGTCAATGCGGCAAAGAGTTTCGAGCACGCGCTCGCCCTGAATCCAAAGAGCTACCAGACGACCGTGCAGCTCGGATTAGCCCAGCAGACACTGAAGAACTATCCCAAAGCGCGCGAGTATTTCAATAAAGCGATTGAACTTGAACCGGAAAGACCGGAAGCGGTAGACTACCTGAAGAATCTCGACGAGCTTCAAAAAGCCGCACACTGACGCGCGGGGCTGCTCGCGGAAATCAGTCGTTCGCAAGCGCTACGTGCCCCCCCGGAGGCGGGGGGCGTCGCATTTTTCTCTCCTCCCACCACCATCCTAAGAATATCCAGACTCCGGAGCTATTGCCGGAGTTCCGCGACAAAGTGTTGAGTCATCCGCGCCCTGTCCGAATCATCGCGAATAGAAGTCGATCATTCGATTGATCGCAGCGGTACAAACCGGGTCGAAACCGACAAGGCTCAATGAGAACATTCTGCAGTCTGCCGACGGCCGGTAGAGACCTTGTGAAGCATATCCCGCCCCTTCGAACGCGCCGACCTTTCCCGCATACTTTGTGGTTTTGATAAGCTTCTGCTCGGCCTGGTAGAGCGGTTCTCTCTTCTCATAATAATCGGGGGCGAGCCGGTCGAGCTTACCCCGTGCGGATTCGAGGCTGTCGAATTGCACTTTTTCCCAGGGAGTCGGGATGGGTGTCGCCGATTCGACAAAATACTTCCACTTGAAATTATTCTTGTCCGTCAGTGCGGAAATATTCGGTTCCCAGGGTTCCACTCCTCGCTTGTAGAAATCCGTGTACGCGACCTGCGAGCTGTAGTATTCGTCGCCGAGCCCGGCGAAGGAATGTCCAAACTCGTGAACGAAGACATAATCCATTTGCCATTCCATTCCTTCCTTGTCGGTCTTTGTGTAGCACGTCGCGTAGAGATTATAGATTCCGCCGCCGCCGTAGCGGTCGCCGTTGCAGAGAATATGGATGAAGTCGTACGGGACGGCATCCGCGATATCCCTGAGCTTACGATTTTCTTCGGTCAACACGTAACGCGGGGTGTTAAAGGTATTGTATTTTGTGCCAAGCTCATTATTCTTCCACTCATTCTTGTCCGGCTTGTCGATGCCCGATTCCGCCGATTCCACCTCAATCAGCCAGACGTTGAAATCCTTCCTGCGTTCCTTGAACGGGCTCGTTCCCAACAGGAGCTCCGAAAAGTGCCTGGCATCTTTGCGGAACTTTTCCATTTCGTTTTTCGTGTAGCCGTCGCCGAGAATGAGAAGGTCGACTTTCTTTTCCGGCGGGCCGTTGTTGACAAGCTGGACAACCTTGAATTCAGAGCTCCGTTTCTCGCGACGAATATCTTTCGGAGATTGAGGATCGATGAGGGTCGAGAATATTTCATGGAAAATCATTTGCCGGTCGCGCCGGGATATGGTGATCTGCACGCTCTGCCGCGGGTATGGTATACGAATGGTCTCATGAAACGTCCGGTTGATTCCGTCGTTTGCCTCATCCGTGGATTGCCACTCGTTGAACATGGTCGAATAGCCCCGCGAAAAAATTAACTCCGACGTCGCAAGGTCGTAGACGCGCACGAGATACTCTCCAAGATTGAGCGTATCGGTCAGATTCACCTTGCTGCCGGGCCATTGGCCGCCGGCGTAGACCTGGTCAAGGCTGATGACCTCCGACCCTTTCGTTCCGGTATGATAGTAGTCCACGCGCATCGTCTTGTCAATGAAGAAGCGATCGAAAGGCTGTGCGTAGCTGAGTAGTGAGAAGATGAGCAGCAAGCCCGAGACAGTCTTAAGGAAACGGAGTGGATTCATTGATGATACTCCTTCGAGAAATTTATGGAATGAGAAAATAGCGTCGTTGATGCTATTAAAAAAAATGAAGGGCAAAGTAAATCAAAGCCGCGAGCAGCAAGATCATGATGAGAGCAGCCAATGCTTTAGAAATAACCCATAGAATCTTGAATGGAAGCCAGAGAGGAAGGAATAGAATCTTGAGCAGTTTCCCCATAGCGGAGATCCGCTGAGTCAGCGGTCTGTCATTCTGGGTGGTTTCATCGGAACGATCCACCATGCGATAAGGTATCCGACAAAAAAAGGAATGATCCCGGTGGCGAGTGCCAGCACAATCACAACGAGCCGGACGATGGTTGGATCAATGTCCATCATTTCCGCAATGCCGCCGCAAATGCCGGCCATTTTTTTATCCGTCGTCGATCGGTAGAGTCGGGTCATGTGTCGATTGTCACCGGTCAAATATAGAAAGGATTTTGAAGATATTCAAATAGCATTCTTGGGATTTTTTTTGTATCTTTCAATCTCTCGCGCATACTCGATGTTCAACTTCTTACATACCTCACTATGAACGTTCTCGTCCTCAATTGCGGCTCATCTTCAGTTAAATTTCAGATTATTGAGACTGATATTGACCTTATCGAAAAGAACGCCGATCGCAAGCTCGCCGGAGGGCTCATCGAACGCGTCATCGGACAAGCACTCATCACGCTGGAGGTAGTGGGCCGCCCCAAAACGCGGCTCGCGGAAGCGATAAAGGACCACCGGAGCGCGATAGACTATATCCTCCGCTGGATTATCTCGCCGGAATCAAAAATCGAGCACATCAAATCGCTGTCCGATATACACGCCGTGGGACACCGTGTTGTGCACGGCGGTGAGAAGTTCACGATGTCCGTGCTGCTCAACGACGACGTGGTTGAACAAATCGAAGACAGCATCGAGCTCGCGCCGCTTCACAACCCGGCAAACCTGAAAGGCATCGTGGCTGCGCGCGAGTTGCTCGGTCCGGGCGTGCCACAGGTCGCCGTCTTCGATACCGCCTTTCACTCAACGATGCCCGAGACTTCGTACTTGTACGCGATTCCCTATCAGCTCTATCGCCGCCATCGTATCCGGCGGTACGGTTTTCACGGAACCTCTCACCGGTATGTCGCCTATCGTTACCGGCAACTGGTCGGGATCAAGAGGGAAGAAACCAATGTCGTCACGCTCCACCTCGGCAACGGATGCTCGGCGTGCGCCATCAGGAACGGCGAGTCGATCGATACTTCCATGGGCTTCACTCCGCTCGAAGGTCTGGTGATGGGAACGCGCTGCGGCGACGTGGATCCATCTCTTGTCGAGTTCATCCGGCACAAAGAAGGAATGTCGGGCAGGGAAATCGACACGATGTTGAATAAACAGTCGGGACTTCTGGGTATATCCGGCTTGACGAACGATATGCGCGAGCTCATGGACGAGGAACGCGAGAAACAGGATCGCCGCGCCCGGTTGGCGATTGATATCTTTTGCATTCGTGCCCGAAAGTATATCGGAGCGTACCTTGCGGAACTGGGGGGTGCAAACGCAATTGTGTTCACCGGCGGCATCGGGGAGAACAGTCCTGCCATCCGCGAGCGAATCTGCAAAGGTCTCGAATGGATGGGACTCACACTCGACAAACAACTCAATGACAAGATGGCAGGCGGCAACGAAGGAGAAATCTCAGTCAAAGATTCGAGGCTAAAGGCCTACGTCATACCGACGAATGAAGAGCTGCTGATTGCGAGAGATACCGTGCGGTGTGTAAAGAACGTGCCGAGAAGATGGTAGAGACCGGATGGAGGATGGAAGATGGAGGTGCTTTTGGCTTTTGGCTTTTGGCTTTTGGCTTTTGGCCTGACCTACTCCATCCCAGCCAACTCCTTCAACGCTCTCAATTCTCTTTTCGTCAGGTAACGCGACTGACCGCGGGCCAGACCCTCATACGATATGCCAGCATAAGAAACGCGGTCGAGCTTCTCAACCTCATACCCAAGCGCTTCAAACATCCGATGAACCTGCCGGTTGCGTCCCTCATGGATGGCGATACCGACAACCTTTTTCTTGCCCCCCGGAAGAATGTGTATCTCCGCGGGCGCAGTGGTCGCCTCCGATAGTCGAATTCCTCCTCCCAGCTTCTCAGCGTCACCCGGATTCAGCGGCTTGTCGAGCGTCACTTTGTACGCTTTCTTGATTTCAGACTTCGGGTGCATCAACCGGTTGGCAAATTCACCGTCGTTCGTCAGGAGGAGAACGCCCGTCGTATTGCGGTCGAGCCGTCCGACGGGGAATACCCTCTCACGGACACGCACGTAGTCCATGACCGTCGCACGACCTCGTTCGTCGCTGGCTGTTGTAATGCAGTCCTTCGGTTTATTCAGAACGATGTACACAGGCTCATCCAGCATTACAACCTGTTTCTCATTGACAAAAACCCTGTCCTTTCGGGGGTCGATTCTCATACCGAGATTTGACACAGATTTTCCGTTGACTTGCACTCTTCCGGACCGGATGAGCTCATCTGCCTTGCGACGCGAACAGACTCCCGCGTGCGCAATGAATTTGTTCAAGCGAACGAGCATTTCTTGTGTAATCTCTTCTTTCATACACGGCTTTTCATGCTGTTGCGCGGGACGTCAGCGGAATCAAAGAGGTAAGAAACTGTACTAAAGAGACGATCCTAAAGGAATTCATGCGGAGGACTTGGGAAGATACGTAGGGAAGCCGCTTCCGTTCAACCTGATTTCTTGCAATTTCACGGTCTCGCGGTCGTCAATTCGCTTGTTCTGCACGTATATCGGACCGGCGGCAATTGCACCGACCATTACCCTTCATCGACTCCCGGCGACGGCGGTTCACTCCCCTCCTCCGGCGGCAGCTCATGCAGCAGGCCATTTTCCGTCACGACCGTCCGGCCGAGTTGCTCTTCAATTTCTTCGTCGGTCTTGCCCATGCGCTTGAGTATTTCCTTCTCCATCTCGAAACCCTGATCGGCCATGATCTCTTCGATCTCGCGCGGCTTGGGGAGGTCGGACAGGTCATTGATGCCGAAATGTTTCAGAAAATCCTGTGTCGTCCCGTAGAGAAGAGGTCGGCCCGGGGTGACGGCGCGGCCGATGATCGTCACAAGCCCGCGTTCGAGCAGTTTCTGGATGGCGTAATCGGCATTGACACCGCGGATAGCTTCAATTTCGGGCTTCGTTACCGGCTGTTTATACGCAATCACGGACATTGTCTCGAGAACTGCCTGCGATAGTTTTCGTTTCGCCTTCTCCTTGACCATCCGTCCGAGCCACTCCGCAAACTCGGGCATGGTGGCAAATTGGAATCCTCCCGCAACCTGCGTGATACGGTACGAACGTCTCGTGTGGACGTACTCTGCATTCAGCTCGCGGATGATTCCGAACAATTCATCCTCCTTCAACCGGATCCGGGGGCCCGCATTCTCCGAGGAGCCGAGAATCTCGATGATTTGCTTCGCCGTTAACGGCTCATCCGACGCGAAGATGAGGGCTTCAATAATGTGATGCTTGCTTTCCGATAAGGGAATTTGTTCCATCAGGGGCTTTCACTCCGTATTCTGTAAATTATGAAATCGTCCTCATAGTCCGTCGGACGAATGCCTATAATCTTATTCTTCACCATCTCGAGCATAGCAATAATAGTAACAATGATACGAATTTTTTCCGTCATATGCGAGACAAGCTCGAAAAACGTTATCTCATCTTTCAGGCGAAATACATCGGCAATGAAGCTCATTTGCTCGTCAATCGTAACATTCAGTAGCTCAATGTCGTGATACACCTTCTTGGGAACACTATCAAGGACCCTCTTGAAGGCAGAAATCAGGTTGAACATCGTAATGTCCTTCAGGCTCTCTTCCTGGTCTTCCAGCGTGATCGTCTTCGCATCGGAATGGAAGTCCTTTCTGTAGAACAGCTTCGTTTGTTCATGCTCCAGCGTTGCAAGAATCGTGCTGGCTTCCTTGTAGCGCTTGTATTCCAGCAACCTTCTGACCAGCTCAGCCCGGGGGTCTTCTTCTTCTTCTTCCCCCGGTCCTCTCGGGAGGAGCATTTTGACTTTGATTTGCATCAACTCCGCCGCCATGACGATAAAATCACCCGCAACTTCCAGATCGAGCTCCTGGAGCAGATGCAGATATTCGAGGAACTCCTTAGTGATTTTCGAAATGGGGATGTCGTAGATGTCCAGCTCATCACGCTTGATGAAAAAGAGAAGCAGGTCGAGCGGACCTTCAAATGTCTGGAGTCTAACTCTATACGTCAATTCAAATCACAGGGACAAGTTCACAAGAAAAAAAAGACGGCTTGTCGAACTCCATTGACACATGGACTCGCCAAGCCGTCGGGATATTTCTTAATCTTACTTCCCACTCATCAGCACTTCCGATGATGGGGATTATTTCATTAATATCAATTTGCCGGTTTGAACGTCAGAAGCAGATTGCATTCGATAAAAATACACGCCACTGGGAAACTCAGATGCATCCCACGGAATCCCGTATTGCCCTGCATTGAGCGTACCATCATGCAACGTTGCGACAACTTGACCCAGTGTGTTATAAACTTTCAGAGTTACACGGCCCGATTGATTCAAAATGAACGGAATTGTCACCGTGGGATTGAAGGGATTCGGATATCCTTGTTCCAACACAAACTGAGTATGAATCGCAGTGTGCTTCTCGGTAATAGCTGGCGGCTCGATCGAAACCGGAGTTTTACTTTTGTATACTCCACCCTTCGATGTCCCGCAGAAGAGAAAGCCGGCCGGACTTTTCGCAAGTGCAGTACGGGCATTCTTGAACGTTATGCTACTGTCAACCTGCGCCCAGGTCTTACCACTGTCTAAAGAACCAAACACACCATTTCCTAACGTTCCCGCATAAACGTGTCCGTTTGAAGTTACTACAAGTGACAAGACATACTCAAATCCGAGCCGGTATGTGACTTCTTGCCAATACGTTATTGTGACAGGGTTCGTCCTCGAATGAGACGAATCGATGTACGTCATGCGCTGGTACACGCCCTTCTCCGTTCCAACAAAGTCTTGACCGTTAGCACCAATTGCGATCGTATTGACACGCAGATAATTTTGGCCATTAGCCCCCAAGAAATAACTCGCACTCGTGGTATCTATGGCAGTTTTGCTTTTGATGATAGATTTTGCATATCTGACGCTATCAATCTGTAACTTCAATGTATCAGGCCGAATCTTATGACTAAAAGATTTATCCCCATAGCGTGTCAAAGTGTACACTACAGAATCCCTTCCTGTAGTATGTATAGTCGTAGTAGTATTCTTCACAGTATCGACGACCGTGGAATCAATGGTCAAGGAATCAAGAATACGAATTCCGTAATACGAAAAAATAGAAAAACCGGAGGATGTCCAACTCGGGCTTCCGGCACTCGTCGAGGTGTACATGCCTGCGCCATAGGTTCCTACGAGGAAATGGTTTTGAGCATCAAATGCCATGGCAAAAGGATATTGGAAATCAGTGAAAACCGATTCCCAGGTAGTTCCTTCATCGCTCGACACAAAAATCCCGTTAAGACCTGTTGCCACGTAGACTTCTCCTGAATCATCGAAGGTGAACGATGTCACCATAGAATTAGCAGTGTCTGCAATCGATCCATCAGCAACCTTCGTGGAAGTCCACGTATCCCCATTATCCTTTGAGCGATAAATTGACCCCAAATAAGAACCGGCGAATATTGTCCCATTGTGATTAATGTTGAGGGAATAGAAATGCTTTTGTGAACCACCTGTGTTTAGCTGCGTCCACGTCGTTCCGGCATCAGTAGATCGAAAAATCCCACTCCCCAGGGTAGCGGCAAAGATATCATTGTTAGAATTGATTGCCAAACAACTGACGGTGGTTGTAATCGAGGGGATAGATACGCTCTGCCAGAAGTTTTGGCTGAGAGACATTTCAGTCGAAACAACCAGCAGTAGGACAAGCAATGAAGTAGAAGTAATACGAAAGGCCATAGCTACCTCAAGAAATTCTATAAATTTTCGGATAGATTACTTTCGCAAAGCTATCAAAAATATTATTAAAAAGCAAGTCTTTCTTAGCCCTGCCCTATCCCCATAGCATCGTGCACCTCCGCCATGGTCTTTTTTGCGACATCCTTCGCACGATTTTCTCCATCGTGGAGCACGTTCCTAACTTCTTTCGGGTGGGCTTCGTAGAATGCCCTTTTTTCACGCATAGGTCCGAGGTAATCGCTGATACGAGCCGCGGCATTCCGCTTGCAATCGACGCAGCCCAGGGCGCCGCTTCTGCAATCGCGCTCGATCTGCGGAACTTCTGCCGGATTAAACTTCTGGTGGTAGGCATAAAACACCAAACAGACCTCCGGATGTCCGGGGTCGTTTCTCCGGACCTTCTGCGGGTCGGTCATTGCCTGACCCATCTTTTTCTTGATCTCATCGGGAGAATCGGACAACAAGATTGCATTGCCCAGGGACTTACTCATCCGCTTGCCATCCAATCCAGGCAACCGGGCAAACTTGGTAATTTTTCCCTCGGGCTCGGGAAAAACGGACTTGTACTGGGAATTGAACCGGCGGGCAATTTCCCTTGTGATCTCGATATGCGGCAGCTGGTCCTCCCCAACCGGGACCAACTCACCTTTGTACAAGAGAATATCCGCCGCCTGCAAAACGGGGTATCCAAGATGTCCGTAAGAAATATTCTCGATGTTCAGATCCCGCACCTGCTCTTTGACAGTCGGATTCCGCTCGAGGCGGGCTGAAGAAATCAACATCGAGAACAACAAATGAAGCTCCGTGTGTTCTTTGATTTGAGATTGACGGAACATGGGACTATGCTCTGGGTCGATACCCGCGGCCAACCAATCAATCAACATATCGACAGAATTCTGATAAATGTGCGAAGTATCGAGATTGGTAGTCAGTGCGTGATAGTCTGCTATGAGATGATAGTTCTGATAGTCCTGCTGGAGGGCGACCCAATTCTCCAACGCCCCGACAAGATGGCCCAGATGGAGTTTGCCCGTCGGGCGCATCCCGCTTAAGATTCGTTTTTTTGTTGACAAGGAGAATCGGCCTTTCCGGTGAATCGATCTGATGATGTGAATCTATTTCCGATTCCGACAGAATCGGGATGGAGTCAATTCATGAACAAGTAAGGTTTCCACCGTTCATCAATCTTACCGACATAATGACGGATGAACATGAGGTGGTTGGGTCTCATCGGTTTGCGCAACAATTTCATATGCGCCTCATCGGGAGCTCGGTCACCCTTGCGGTTGTTGCAATCGACGCACGCGGTCACGAGGTTCTCCCAGGCATCTTCTCCCGCCTTCGATTTGGGCACCACATGGTCGACGGTCAGCGACACATCACTCCGACCGCAGTACTGGCACCGGTGACCATCTCGACGAAGAATGTTTTTGCGGGAAAGAATGATTTTCTTATAAGGGATCTGGATGTAGACGCCAAGCCGGACGATACTTGGAAACGGCATGCTCATGGAGACAGCGCGCACGCGCTTGCTCTGATGTGCCTCAATGAGTTCCGCCTTTCCAAGGTACAACAGCACGATCGCCTTCTTCACATTGCAAATCGTCATCGGCTCATAGTTCTGATTGAGGATGAGCACCTTGCTGTTGAGGGAACCTCCCAGACTATGTTGAGAGTAATAACTGAAGACTCAATTCTCTCCTTTGGGCTATGTCCGCAAATCCTGTATTATTAATTGCTGACTATCTATAAGAGAATATAGGATAAAATACTTTTTTTGTCAACTCACGATCCCGCCAGACGCTCCCGACCTCGGTTATTACCATGCATTTCCCCTATTTCGGGATTTGGACGGCAACGAACATCGTCTGACCGCCCTGATTTGTCTTTTTGATCCTGAGCAGGACGGCGTCCTCCGCCTTATGGCCGTCGAGGACCGTGCGGAGAGCCTTCGGAGAAGACACCTCCTTCTTGTCAATCTCCAGGATGATATCCCCCTTTTCAATCCCGCGATTGAACGCTTCGCCGTACGGTTTTACGTCCGCGACGAGGATGCCGTAACGGACTTCGTATTCCTCCTTTTGCTTCGCCGTCAGCGGTTGGACTGTCATCCCGAGATTGTCAAACGTAAGGGTCTTCGTCGAGGTCTCGCTCTCGGCCGCCGTATTATCCTTATCTTCCCGCTGGGTCTGCTCCGCGACGTCTTCCCCGGCGTGAGACCTCAATGTAACGGTTTTTTCAATAGTCTTTCCGTCGCGATAGATTCTCAGAACCACGTCGTCTCCGGGATGCTTTCGCGCGACATAACTTTGAAGTTCATTGGGCTTGTTAACTCCCTTTCCGTCGACCGAGAGAATAATATCGCCCTCTTTGACCCCGGCAGCTTCACCGGCACCACCCTTGTCGACACGCTGGACAAAGACTCCTTCCGCCTTGCTGAGGCCAACCGACTTGGCCGTGGTTTCATCCACGGCTGTAATCTGTACGCCGATGAAACCTCGCCGCACCTTACCGTACTTGATGATATCCGACGCGACTACCTTTGCAAGGTTGATCGGTATCGCGAACCCATATCCTTGATATCGCCCGTTGGTGGTCGCGATCGCGCTATTGATACCGACAACCTCACCCGATAAATTGACCAGGGGGCCGCCGCTGTTCCCGGGATTGATCGCAGCATCGGTCTGAATGAAATTTTCAATGCTGTATCCCTTCTCTGTTCCGATGATGCCGATGTTGCGGCCGACAGCACTGACGATGCCGGCGGTGACTGTCGATTGCAGGCCCAGCGGATTGCCGATGGCGAGCACCCACTCCCCGACATCGAGACTATCCGAATCGCCAAAGGCGGCAGTGGGCAGGTCACTCGCATCGACTTTGATAATGGCGACATCGGTGGTCGGATCTTTGCCGACGATTTTTGCTCTCAGCCGGCGCGTATCATTCAAGACAACCTCAACGCTATTCTCCTCCGCCTCGTCCACGACGTGATTGTTCGTCAGGATATACCCCTGCGGGTTGATAATCACACCCGACCCGCCGGCTTGCTCGGGCGCGGGCTCCTGGAACTTAAAATCCGGCCCGAAGAAATGAAAGAAATCCTTGAAGTCCTCCGCGCTGCCTTTGCCTTTCATCGTAACCGTGATACTGACCACCGTCGGGGTTACCGCTTTGGCCACTTCTACGAATGCTCTACCGACTGCTTTAGAGTCAAATGAGGTGTGAATCTTGCCCGGGGCACCGAGCTTGACTGTTTGGTCGCCGGCGAAGCCCAGCTCGACTCCTCCCTTGAAGCTGGATACCAGGACCGCACCAAAAACAATCCCGATGAAAATGAGAAAGATGGCAGCAAGAACAGACTTCTTTGACATACGTCTCCTTTTAATATTAAGTCAGTGATGTTACGCAGAGCTATAATTCTCAGTGAAAATTCTAAATTCGAATACCTGAAACCTAAGCAAATCCTAAATCCGAATATCTAAACTCTAAACAATTCTTAAATCTTAATATCTAAATTCTAAACCAGCACCAAGAACCAGCATCTAAACCAAGACATCCAAAAAAATCAAGAAGGTTGTTGTTCTGATTGGTGTTTTGATTCTTGGATTTAGACCTTGGATTTTGTCCCGCTTCTGGATTCCGCTGGGTAGCGGGATTCTGAGAGGCGGAACTTAAGATTTCGGATTTCGTGCTTTGAGTTTATCTATGATTTAGTGCTTCCCCGCCAGAGGCGGGTGCGCCTCAGGCGCAGAATTTTGGACATCGAACATTGTCTTGCGTAACATCACTTAAGTCATTTATTGAACATACAGATATACTCGAAACAAGAAAAATTGTTTCACCCGGCGGCTTCAACAACCGGTACGATGTGCACTCACGACGACGCCATGACTGCGGAAAAAACCTCTTTCGATTTGAGAGGCCGAATCCCTGTCACGTGAAACTTCAGATAACTCCACAAGAAACTCTGAACCTGCTCCTGGAGCCTTCGTTCGACAGAGAGATTGAGTAATCTTTCGAAATCCGCTTCCGACGAAATATGTTCAAGAATCTTGTACACCTGCCCGGACAATTTCACTCTCTGTCCATTGACTCCGGAACATACACCGCACAACGGTCCGCCTTTGTCCAGATGAAACTCAACGGTTTGGTGTCCCTCACTATCCGCGAGAATATTCCGCCCGCAGCCCGCGCAATTCTTCATCGAAATTTCAAAACCGAGAATCGCGGCAAGATGGATTTCAAAAGTATACAACAAATTCACAAAGTTTTTAGTTGCATCGTTTAGAATAGTCAACGAATGAACAAGCAAATTGAATAACCGCACATTCTGCTCTTCTTCGTGGGCCACACAGCTTACCAGTTCGATCAGGCACATTCCGACGGCCATTTTCTCAAGGCTTTCAGGTATGCTACGAAAGCCGACCTTGAGCTCACAGCCGGAGATCGTCTGGATATCGCGACCTTCCTTCGTGTAAACCACCAGCTCGACATAGGACATCGGCTCCAGGGAGGACCCGAACTTGTTCTTCGGTCTGCGGGCTCCCTTGGCGATGGCACTGAGTTTGCCCAACTGCCGTGTGTAAAAAGTCACTATCTTGCTGGTCTCGCGGTATTTGATTGACCTTAGAACGACCGCTTCCGTCGAAATAATTTCGCTCATCGGATACCGGGTCGTCTATGTCGAGGAGAGGTTGCCGGCCAATGCGCTGCCGCCGAAGTTGAACGGCGGGCGATGAATTCCGTCCTCCGTTATGATCGCGGAAATCAACTCCGACGGTGTAACGTCGAACGCCGGGGAAAGAGTCTGAACACCGGCCGGCGCGATTTGTTTCCCGAAAACTTCCACGACTTCCCGCCCGCCGCGCTGCTCAAGAGGAATCTCTCCTCCGGACGCCATCGAAGCGTCGATGGTACTTGTCGGGGCCGCTACATACAGTGGAATACCGTGATAGCGGGCAAGTACGGCGAGGTTGTAGGTCCCGATCTTGTTGGCTGTATCGCCGTTCGCCGCAATCCTGTCCGCTCCCACAATGATCAGGTCAATTTTCTTCTGTTGCATGAGGGACGCGGCGGCGTTATCGGTGATCAATGTGACCTCCACCCCCGCCTTCATTAATTCCCAGGTTGTGAGCCGGGCCCCCTGAAGAGCGGGCCGTGTCTCGCACGCGAAAACACTTATGGCTCTCGCGCTTCGATGTGCGGTTGTGATGATGCTCAGCGCCGTACCTTCACCGCCGGTCGCGAGCGCGCCGGTATTGCAATACGTGAGAATGGAAGCTTGTTGTGGAATGAGCGCAAGCCCGTGTTCGCCGATGCGCCGGCATTTGTCGGCATCCTCCCGGTGGATGGTGATGGCTTCCTGAATGAGCCCTTCGCGGGCTTCCCCGACTGTCGGGGCGCGCCGGGCCACCTGCTGCATTCTGTTTAACGCCCAGGAGAGGTTCACTGCGGTCGGACGCGTCGACGCGAGGTTGTCCACGGCCTTCCGGAGATGCGAACGAAATGCGTGAACATCGGAATCAGTGAATTTCAAAGAGGCAAGTGCGACAGCGTACGCAGCCGCAATCCCGATTGCCGGGGCGCCGCGAATCTTCAACGTGCGAATCGCTTCGGCAAGAACCGAATAGTCATCGGTGGTAATGTACGTTTCGTCTAACGGAAGTTTCGCCTGGTCGATGAACCTGACCGAGCTCCCGAGCCATTCGATGGATTTCATACGCCATGGTCTCAAACAACTTCTTCAAATCTCGACAACTCTCTGAATTCATGAAATCGGTCCTTGATCCTCAGGGAGGTCAGATCCTCAAAGCGTTCCACGCTAAATCGCTCGACGCAAAAAGACGCGAGAGTGCTTCCATAGATCACAGCGCGTTTGTAATTCTCCTCGGAGAGGTCATCCGTCCGCGCGATCCATCCGATAAAACCACCGGCAAAAGCGTCGCCCGCTCCCGTCGGGTCGTAGATGTCTTCCAACGGATATGCGGGAGCGGAGAACATTGTGCGTTCCGTGATCATCACCGCACCATGCTCTCCCTTCTTTATGATAACGATCTTCGGACCTAAACGGATGATCGCCTTCGCCGCTTTGATGAGATTGTGCTCACCCGCGAGCTGCCGTGCCTCAGAATCGTTGACGATCAAAACGTCGAGGAGTTTCAGTGTTCGTTGAAGCTCGGCGTTGTTTCCGGTGATCCAAAAGTTCATTGTATCACCCACGACAAGCCGCGGTTTGGAAAGTTGTTCAAGGACCCGGCGCTGTAACATGGGGTCGATGTTCCCAAGGCAGACATACGTTGTGTTCCGGTACGACTGGGGAATTTTAGGGTCGAATTTTTCGAAAGCGTTAAGCTCGGTGAAAAGTGTGTCGCGCGTATTCAAGTCGTAGTGGTAGCGTCCACCCCACCGGAATGTTTTCCCGTTTTTCACGACTTCCAGACCCTCAAGGTCGACGCCATGGCCCTCAAGAAACTGCATGGCCGCCTTCGGGAAATCGCCGCCCACGACACCGACAAGCCGGACGGGCGTGACAAAATAACTCGCCGCCGTCGCAATGTACGTGGCCGAACCGCCGAGGGCGTTCTCAACGCGGCCGAACGGCGTTTCGATTGTATCTAAAGCGAGCGAACCGACTACCAAAAGACTCACCGAGAGACCTCAGAAATGATTGGGAAGTTAACCGAATAATGTACAAAAAGAAGAAACGAAGTGCAAAACTGACCAGGTAGTGCATCATTTTCATTCTCGAGTGCACTCCAAAACCCCTCCTGTAATCCTCCCCTGTTAAGGGAGGATGTTCTTGCAGAATGATCTCCCCCAAGGATGTATTGAATCGTATGGGTTCTTCTGAGGTGTAACTGTTTCGGTTTGGTTGCGCGTCAGGTAGCGGCGGGGCAGATAATTATTTGTTATCTCGCTACTTGTACCCAAAAATCTGAGCCTGTCTTGGGAATGTATAATACGCATCTTTCCCGTATTTTGAGTTTTGCAAATCAAATAACATTTTTTGCGCATCCCTTTCGCTCATCATGCCCGACTTCAATGCAGCAGGTGCAATTTCAGCGGCACCCATCAGGACAAAATCTATCGCCTCAGCCATGGAAATGACAGGCTGAACAAAGCATGCTTGCAGATGTGAATACCCTGCCGATGCGATCATCGAGAATAAAGTATCGCCAATATTGAAATCAAGCCCCTGAAGTTTCCCGAGTTGAATAAATAATTCATTCAGCCTCTCGATGGGTTCATTGCGAGGCGTCGTCATTAATGAAGCGGCATGAGGCTCTTCACAGGCAATGACTCCGCCAGGTTTTATATATTTCTTTATGCTGAACAAAACCTGTTTCGGATCCTTCAGATGCATCAACAAGAACCTGGAAAAGGCCAGGTCAATACAGTCACTGTGCAAATCCAGCGATTCTATCGTCGAGCAAACGAATTCAATATTCGCAACTCCTGATTCTTCAGCAGCGTTCCTTGCCATAGCAAGCTGCTGCTCACTGGCATCAACAGCTATAACGTGACCGTTCTTGCCCACTTGTTTCGCGAGCCATGTAGTCATGGAACCGGGGCCGCATCCAACCTCTAGAATTTTTTTCCCTTCGCTCAGTCCGGCCCCGATAAGAAAATTCCTGCTGTGTTCGCCAAACACATCGTTTATAAATTTGAGCCTGTCAAATCCCTTCTTACCAACCTCCAAGACATATTCACCCACCATGTACTCCTTCTTTCATTTGCGCCGGATCACCAACGATTATGGTGCACATGCCGTATAGCATATCGGTGTGTTGGTATTTGTCGCACTCACTTCAATATCAACATCTTCTTGACGTCCACGGATGTGCCTGCCTGCAATCGGTAGAAGTACACTCCACTTGGCAGATCATTCACCTCAACAATTCTCTTGTAATCGCCTGGTTCCTGTTCGCCGCTTACGATGGTGCGGACTTCTCTTCCCAAGAGATCGTAGAGCTTCAGAGTAACAGAAGATTTTTGCGGAAGAGAGTATGCGATTGTTGATGTCGGATTAAATGGATTCGGGTAGTTTTGGAAGAGTGATAATTGACTAATCGCTACCTTCGTTTCGACAGCGCTAACCATAATTTGGGAGCGATAGAATCCGTTGAATTGAGTTCCAGCGTAGAGGTGCCCATCTGGCGTGGCCGCAAGAGCCGTGACGAAATCATCGGGTAACCCGGAAGATTCTCTGAACCATGATACGCCCTCGTTCGTCGAGCGGTAGACACAAAGCCCCGGCGGATACAGATATGACCAGGTGTAGGTGATCAACTGCTCTCCAGCAGGGACTATGTCCCGGATCCAGCGGTCAGTCATGGGAAGAGTCGAGTCGACCTCAGACCACGTATCTCCCCGGTCAGTGGAACGAAACATGCCAGATCCGTCTGAGCCTATGAAAACAAATCCTGCCTGGTCGACAGCGAGGGAATAGATGGGGGTTGTGAGCTGTTTAATCTGCACTTCGGACCAGGTGAGGCCATGATCAGTCGAACGAAAAAGAGCTCCACTAGCGTGTGCCTCGTATGAAAAGTATCCGGTTCCGTCGGAAGCAAAAGCTATGTTAAACCCTTCGGCACCTTCGAGTACCTTGGAGCGAACATGAATTGGGTCGTCCGTCTGGACCCTATTCTTTTTTTCCTGCCCGAATCCCCAAACCCTAACCCACGTATGACCCTCGTCTGAGGATCGATAGACAGCGGCAGGCGTCATTGTAAAAAGATTGTCGTCTGGATCCGCACATAGAACCCACGGCCATATTCCTGTTGCAGATGCAACATTCCAGCTGGCTCCGTAATCTGTTGAAATCAAAATGGTGTCCATGACGACGGCGTAAGCTCTGCCTTTGGAATCGACAGCAACAGTACTCACTTCACCGTATGTCGAGCGGAACGATTCTTGGAATGTTTCGCCGAAATCGCTGGACCTCGCAATTCTCTTGCGCCAAGCTGCATATACGTGTCCACTATTGTCGGAGGCAATTGCCCGGATGTTCGCAGCAATGATACCATTGTTTATATCCTGCCATTTCTGGCCATCGTCGGAGGAAACATAGACACCGAGACCGGAGGTGCCAGCATACAGTCGATTGTTGCCATCAGAACACAACGTTATTGCAGTTTCATCCTGCAGTCCGGTTTGAGTCCAGGTGACGCCTGAATCATCGGATGCAAACATTCCCCAACCACCACCCACAATAATTCTGCCACTTTTCGTCACTGTCAACGCGTAAGCACCATTGCTAAGGGGGGTGTTAATCTCATTCCAGGTAATACCGTCGTCGGTGGACTGATACACTCCGCTGCTGGCTCCGATAGAAGCAACGCAGAAGATGCCGGAGGAATGCACTTGAATATCTTGGCAGTACCAGTATTCATCACCAAGATTTATAAAATTCCATGTGGCTCCACCATCGCTGGAACGATAGATGCCTCGCTCACACCCGGCGAGAATAGTGTGCGTTCGTCGTTCGACACAAAAGCAGAAGACTATCAGGCTATCCGGAGAACAGCATGTCCAGTTCCTTCCACCATCACTTGAACTGAATAGACCCTGCCCCCAAATTCCAGCAAACAGTGTTCCCGCTGAATCTATAGTCAATGCCACAACGCCGCCCGTTATTGGCATCGACCCATAATCCGTCCAAGTTTCTCCTTCATCGCTCGAAATGCTGATGCCGTATTCATGCCCAAGCAAAATTCGACCAGAAGAATCAATGCATATTCCGCCCAGCTGTGAACCATATTTCATCGAATCCAGTAGATAGGTATGCCAGGTTGCCCCGGAGTCGGTCGACTTGAAAAAACGCGAATAACCAATGGCAAATAGATGACCTTGAGAATTGGATACAATCTTCTGGATATAACCACCGTATGGGCCATCCGATTGGTGCCAGAAAGTCGTTTGAGCGGAAGAGAATTCGACAACCAGCTCGGTCATCAGAAATAATACAATGACATTCATCATAATAGCGTTCTTCATAACCCGTCTCCTTCCTCTCTGATGCAAGGCGAAAAAGCGGCTAATGATTGCAAGAAAAACAAGTCGGTTCATGGCAACTTTCTCACGGCAGAAAAACAAAAACCCGCTCCACTCCAACGAATCGGAACACAGCGGGTTTCAAAGAGCTTTTGCCACATTGACCACGACGAAACGTAATCAATGTCCATCAGAAAGTCAAATGACTCCGCAAGATAAAGTACGCTCTCGGTCCAAAAAAAGCACTTCCCGAAAGCCGTGTGACTTTCGGGAAGTCCTAAACAACAAAAAAAGGAATCGCCCTCTATAACTTTACCTGCCGCCGGCTGGAGCTGGTGCCTGTGGCTGCGGGAGAGGTTTCCTCGGAAATTTTTCGTCCCTCATCGCGGCGTTATACGCAAATGCGGCCATGATGACCGACGCCTGCTTCAGGTCTTCTTCCTGTGCACGGTCGTACACGTCCATATTTGAATGGTGCGTGCGGGTTCCGTACTCGAGCGGGTCCTGGATGAACTGGAATCCCGGCAATCCGACCGCGTCGAACGACAGGTGGTCGGTTCCGCCGGTGTTGGAGATGGAGAGTGTGTACGCGCCCATATCTTTAAAGGGAGCCAGCCATGCACGGAAGATCTTTCGTACCTCTTCATTACCCTGCATGTAAACTCCCCGCACCTTCCCCGACCCGTTGTCGTTGTTGAAGTACACCGAGAACTTATCGGCTTCTGGTTTTTGCGTCACTTTGCTCGTCGGTTCATTGGCCGCGCCTTCCCGTTCCCCGAAGTGCCGCTTCACATACCCGGCCGAGCCAAGCAATCCCTCCTCTTCTCCACCCCACAATCCTACCCGGATCGTTCGCCGCGGTTTCAGGTCGAGCGCCTTCAGAATTCGCATCGCTTCAAGAGAAACAGCGCTGCCCGTCCCGTTGTCCGTTGCTCCTGTGCCGCCCTGCCACGAATCAAAATGTCCGCCGACCATGACGACTTCGTCCTTCAGGTCGGTTCCGGGGATTTCGGCGATGATATCATAACTCGAATCCGCTTTCGTGAAACTCACGTCGAGATTGATCTCCATTTTCACCTGTTCACCCTTCGCCAACATGCGGATGATACGGTTGTAATGTTCCGCCGCGACGACAATCTGTGGAAGGATTTTCGGAGCCTTCGGATCATAGACCGCCACTCTTTTTGTGAATGGAGTGTCAGGATGTGTCGGAACAGTCGCGCCCTGAACGAACACCGTTCCTCCGTCACCGGCGAAGCTGATCTCAAGCGTCGCCGCGGCGCCCTCTTCCTGGCACATTTGCCATTTGTGATAGGAGAGCATCGCCCTGGCTCGTTGATCCGCGCGCATCTGGAATCTGAAACCACCGCGCCGACCCTGCATATCCGCGTTCGCGAGGTCCAGTAGTGTTGAATCAGCCAGCCGTGTACCCTCCGGCTTGAAGTGGGCCTCGAGTTCGCGAGGGTCGCTGAGCATGACGATTTTGTTCTTTAACTTGCCCCGGTAGATCTCAAGCGTCGAGTCTTTTTTTGCATCCAGAAAAACCACTTCGGCGTTGACCTTGCCGTTTGTTCCGGGCGACCATGCTTTGGGATACGCGATGATCGGCGACACCGATGGCTCGGTCATCGTGGCGGAAAATGCTTTCAGCGACCAACCCTTTCCGAACGGTCCCCACGCCTCGAGATGCGGGTTGTCCAGTCCAAATTCCGACATCTCCTTCATCGCCCAGTTTGCGGCACGCATAAACTGCGGTGAACCGGTCAAGCGCGGGCCGTAGACATCCGAGAGGTAGCTGAGGATTTCCATCACCTTCGAGTGATTCGTACCCTCATCCTTGATTTTCGCGACCGCCACGGAATCAAACTTTTCCTGGCGTGCCTGGCCAAACGCACCTTGCATGGGTAAACGGGCGACCTGGCCAAACGCACCTTGCACGGATAAAAGTGCGATAAGCACCAAACAAACGAAACAATGCTTCATCACAAAATCTCCTGAATTATTGAGAATAGTGAGCTAGAACAACGAATCAAACGAAACAACGAATGAAACGGATACAACGAAAACAACGAAATGAATCTCCCCGCCGCAAGCAGCGGGGTATCAAGTTGATTAGGTTTATTCTTATTTTCTCGCCGCAAGCGGCGGGGAATTAACCCCTAAGAGAGATTAAACGAATGAAACAAATTATTGCCCGGGCGGATGAGGAAACTCGGTTAATTCAAGTTGACCGCTCGTTCCGGTGAAACCGTTATCCGAAGGACTCCTTCGGAGAAACGGGTTACATTCCAACCTTCGTGGTACATAACCCACGACTTAAGTCGTGGGTTACAAACACAAACCTTTAGAATCGAAGTCGTTTCAACGACTTCCTAAAACGGTCAACTTCAGTCAGTTAATATAACATTTTGGGAATGAATACAAAATAAAGTAGTGGGCCAGTTTGTTGGAAGGGAATCCCCTCCTTGGAGGGGTGTCGACGAAGTCGACGGGGTGGGTAACCGGGGTTGGCACTTCTCTCACACTTCAGAATGCAACCGGTTCCCAACACACCCCTATAGTCCCCTCTCGTGCTGGGGAGTGTCTTCGGCAAGAGGGGACGTAATGGCGTCTCCCGTCTGCCACGTGAGTCATATGTACAATGGTCGACTACATTGACCCACTACCAATTATCGGCGGGGATATCGCGGAGGCATCAGGAGGGGAAGACAATTCCGTACCAACGTCACAACGAATTAAGTGTACTTTTCTCCTGGCCGAGATGGGGAGTTCGGGCGATTGCCCTACGGCGAACCGGCGAATCGGGGATAGAACTCTAAAGTTCCTCCAACTCCTTTCTTATCCTGGATCGCAGCTCCAACATTCTGCCCCTGAGACTATTCCGGAGACCTTGCAGCTGTTCCTGCAAACGCTCCATCCCTTCCCGATTGAACTGCCGGAAAGGGAAAGCGCCAGGCGGATGATCCGGGAAGTAACCGCCGGGCGCTGTGAAATTATCTGAAACATCATCGTCGTCATCCTCTGCCTCGACCTTCAGCGTGATGGTCATCGGTGTCCCCTTTCGAATGATGCTGAGCCTGACATCCGTGCCCTTTTCAACGTCGTTAAACGCATCGATGAGTTCATCGGCGTGAGAAATTTCCTCGCTATCGATTTTCGTGATGACGTCCCCGGCTTTCAGCCCGGCCTTCTGAGCTTCGCTCTCCTTCTCCACTTCAACGACGAGTACTCCTTCCCGGTTAGGAACCTCAAAGTACTCTGCAAGCTGCCGGGTGAGGTCTTCCAGCACAAGTCCATAACTGGAGGAGCAATGGAAGCTGAAACCCGGAAGCCTGAGTCGCGGTGGACGCGGAAACGCTTGAGGGAAGAAACCATTGTCACCGAATCCGAACGAGTAGACGTTTGTGCGCGGTGCCCGATCAAGTTTCGCGGCCAACGTCTTGTGTTCTTCTCCCCTCACGATGTCGATTTTGACTTCTGATCGAGGAGGCGTTTTCCGGACTGCGCGGATGAGATTCTCACTATCGACGATCTTCTTTCCATCGAGCCCGACGATGATATCTCCTTCACGAATACCTGTTTTGTCTGCCGGACTGTCATCCACGACGTCATCGACATACGCCCCTTCGTTGACCTTGAGATGCTTGCTTTCCGCAAATCGCTTGGTGACATCCTGAACCGAAACTCCAAGCCAGCCGCCCTCATTGGTATGATTAGAGACCACCCTAGTTCTCGCATGCTGCGGGCCATATCCGTACACAACGCCCGAGCTCACCAAAACGAACATGGCCAACACGACCTGTAACCTCATACGCCATTCTCCTTCCTTCCTAATAGTTCAAACATGCGGCGTGATCGACGCTTCAACTATTAGACCCGCCAATGTGAAAACGGGTTGACATGCCGGAGATCTCCGATGTGGCTGCATTTGACTTTCTGAACATGTTTTCGTAAAGTTGATGCAAATGACCGAGGCACAATGGTCACGCGCTGTTTTTGTCCTTTGCTTTCTCGAACGGTTAGTTGGAGGGTCTTAAGGTCGAGGTTATCCACACGTAAACGCATGTATTCCATAAGCCGTAATCCCGAACGGTAAAGCAAGCTTGCCGTCAGCATATGGATAGCGGACGAACATGATCGGCAAGTGCAGGATAGCACAAAACAGCGACATGCTATATGGGATGTGCATTATAATTACTAGTTAGGCGTTGCAAAGAGGGCTAACCATTATGTGCAATTCTCCATCATCATTTAATCTCTCTTAGGGGTTAATTCCCCGCCGCTTGCGGCGAGAAAATAAGAATAAACCTAATCAACTTGATACCCCGCTGCTTGCGGCGGGGAGATTCATTGCCATTACTTTGGCAATCGCACTTGTTGGTGCAATTCTTGGCATAATTAATACTTTTTTGTCTATAGACCGACATCGCGTCAAGATCAAAGTCACCCCAAAGGTTTCGTTTCCTGTAGGTCAGCAAGAAAAGAGAAAATGTTTAGCAATTGAGATTCTTAATCTCAGTGACTTTCCAGTTACAATCTCGCAAGTTGGAATTCTTTATAGAGGGACTAAAGACCGTGGTGAAATAGTCTTGCCGAACATATCGGACGGTGGATCATATCCAAGGCGTCTTGATTCTCGTGTCTCATTTACAGTGCGTTCTAGCCCTGAAGTGATATTAGAAAATAAATTTGCTGACGTCTATTGTGCTTATACTGAAACTGATTGTGGAGTTTTGACAAAAGGAAGAAGTGCGGCACTCAAGGGATTAATTAAGGAAGCAAGACAGCGTCGCAACGCCTAACCAGCCGCTCAAGCTAACGGAATAGGGTACGTTAAGCCTGGCGCGCAACGGTATGGTATATTTTGGAAGCTATCAACTTGAAACTCGGTTCGTTCAGAGCAGATTTGAAAGTTATCAGTGCCGCAGCTTAGCGGTGATCCGTTAGGTTGCGCTCGCTTTCTACTCATTAAATCTGTCCATGCTACTTGTCCAATATAATTCAGCCTATTATAAGTACCCAATAAGTATTTCTCGGGGTTATTGGGGACGATACTTGATCGAAGCTGGTCTTTCCAAATACGAAATTGAAAGTCGTTCGAAGTGGCTCACTGCAGTTGCCAACTATTCAAAGACTGACTTTCATAGATTTGTCAATGATAATTTCACAGCTCCGAGCGATATTGAGTTATTGCATTCGATAATTCCTCAACATGGCATTTACATTGAGAAGTTTTTCCATCGAAATACTCGGTTGCCAATTTTGCGGAAATTGGCGTCTACTAAAATTGATTTCCCACAGCTTCAGAGACTGTTCTCACTTGCGTACGAATTAAACTCTAATCTCTTTAATGACAATTCAATGGCTACCTTCTGGATTGTTGATCATATATTTCAGCAACTTCTATTAAATGTCGTATCCGATTCGACTATTTGTAAGAGCATTGCGGCATGGTTTGAAAATTATTCACAACCTCGAAAATGCTCAATATGTGCTAATGAATTTAGAGTTATTGATCTACCAGACTGGATTTATTTTGGTTCCAACGGATATAAAACGTGTTGTTTTCAATGTCCAATTATTGATACTCCAAAAAAAAGTGAACTTACCTTTCTTATTCCTGAGTTTATTGAATCTTGTGGTTTTATTCCCAACTCTGATGCTGGCCCAATAAACTATTCTTTTACATCTCGCTTATCTGTTGATAGATGGAATGAAGTGTTTATCAAATATGGTAAAATGGGTGGTGTTGAACATGTAAAAGCGAAATACAAGTCATGGTTTAGAGGTCTGGCCGAAACAGGTGCTTTACCTAATGGGGTTCTTGCAACAGCTCGAGGTGTTCGATGTTTAGCCAAAGATGGACACGCTTGCCATTCGTTAGATGAGCAACTTATTGATAACTGGTTAAATGATCACAATATTAAACATGAACGTGAACCGATTTACCCAAGTCATCCACAATTGAATCCGACTGGGCGCAGAAGAGGTGATTGGAAAGTAAATGACACCTTTATTGAATATTTCGGTCTTATTGGTGATAAAAATTATGAAAAGAAAATGGACGAAAAGATTTTACTCGCTGGTTACAATAATCTTAACCTGATCGATATTTATCCAACCGACCTTGAGAGTCTAGATATACGACTTCATTCACTGTTACGATCTTAACTTGGACAAATATATATACAATAATTAAGATTATCGTTGCCGCAGCTTAGCGCCCATCTGTTCGGTTGCACAAGGAGAATTTATGAAACAACCAAATGAACTTATCAACGAGCTTTTTGCTAATCTTGATTCTTGGAGGCATCTTCCATCTTATCAACTCGAAAGGCGCGCTGATATTTTCTTCTCTATTTATCTGCCAGACTTCATACAAAGCAAGTTCGGTGCGACAGTCCAGACACTAATACCAGAATTCCCTGTTCGCGTCGGGACCGTTGTCCCTGAAGTTGACATCAATATGTCTTACAAAATCGACTACGTTGCGCGTCTTAAAAACACAGATCGTGTCTTATTCATCGAGCTCAAAACTGACAATCAGTCTCGTCGCCCAGAACAGGACTCTTACCTCAAAAACGCGAAGCAGCAGAACATTCCTTCTCTCGTCAAGGGCATACACCAAATCTATCAAGCGACAAATGCCAAACAAAAGTACGGTAATCTCGAATCAGCTCTTGAACGCGCTGGATTTGTCCAAAAAGATTTTCAGGTAATAGAAACATTGTATGAAATCAATATCATTTATTTGCAACCTAAAGCTGAACCCAACGATTCAAGCGTCATTGGTTTTTCTGAATTTGCAGATTTTGTCGGCAAACATTCTGATCATCTCAGTCAACGCTTTGCAGAATCTTTAAGAAGATGGGCGACGGAAGACGCTGGCATTAACGTCAGTGCAACCTAACCAGTCGCTCCCGCCGGTTTTGCATTCGCGGAAGGCATTCTTGGCCGCACGCGGATTCATCCGCCGAAGTCTTTCTTTTGACGAAGGCGGATCTACCCGCCGAAGTCGTTCTTTTGACGAAGGCGGAAGCTCCAATCCTTTAGGCGGTAAAAACCATACTAATATGAACCAAAGATAAATATGTTTATTCTTGTCCGTGCGGTCACTTACGCTACGCTCTTTATCGGCTTCGTGCTCATATATTTACCGGCTCGCGTTTTGTCTTGGTCGGGCATTGTCCGCCCAACGGCTATTGAAGTGCCGCAGGTTGCTGGGATGGTTATTGGGGCCGCTGGTGCCACGGTCGCTCTGTGGTGCATATTCACCTTTGCATCTATCGGAAGAGGCACTCCGGCACCCTTCGATCCGCCTCGCCGATTGGTGATTCAGGGCCCCTACCGTTTCGTGCGGAATCCCATGTACATTGGGGCAGGACTCGCCCTCGCCAGCGCCGCGCTCTTCTACGGATCGTTGCCGCTTCTGGGTTATACCGGCGTCCTCTTTCTCGCAACTCACCTGTTCGTGGTGTGGTACGAGGAGCCCACTCTACGACGAACTTTCGGGCAAGAGTACGAAGCATACTGCCGCCAGGTTAGGCGATGGTGGCCGAGTATATGAACCGAACTCGCACATCAACGTCCGCACAATGGACCACGAACAACAAGCCCTCCCCGCCGCAGGTTATGCATTCGCCGAAGGCATTTTTTGGCCGTAGGCGGATTCATCCGCCGAAGTCTTTCTTTGCCGCAGGCGGATTCATCCGCCGAAGTCATTCTTTTGACGTAGGCGGGAGCTCCAGTCCGTTGGAACACACGAATTACATGTAGCGTAATTTCACGAGTTCCGCGGCCATTCGCTCGCGGGTGGCGAACCATTAAGTGCATAGAAGATATGGACGGCTGCGGAACAATTTTATGGAATACACGTAACTATGAATGATGATACTCAATATTGTAAAAAGGGAAAAAATGAAAAAAGGAGGTGTCTTATGAGACACAAAATTCTCTTGCTTTCGGGCATCCTGCTCATTGCTACTGTGTTCAATCAGGCTACCGCGCAGACAAAATGTATTTCGATCGTCAAGCTGAAAGACGGTGCGCCTGTTCAAAAGATCGGCGTTTCGTTCTCCATGGTGAAGCTCCTCGCCGATTTGGGAGGAGATTTCAACATCGACGGCGTGAAAATGACGTACAAATCGCTCCTGCAAGCATACCGGGACGGTTCTGTCATGCGAATAAAGGACAGCACCGGAAATGGCGAGACGAAAGTTTCCCGCGGAAAGTTCGATCAGGAAATGAAAGAAAGTTCCGAGATGCACGACCGCCTCATCATTGAAAGCTCCGACAGCGGATCCGTGCCGAAAGTCTCTAAATTACGAGTGAAATCGATTGAAGCGGTGGGCATCTTACTGGCGATGATCGGATCGAAAGACTTCGACAATGACATCGACAAGATCGGATCCGCGCTTGAGCAAGGCGGCGTGCTCTATGTCCGCGATTACGCAAAGGATTCTCGGCTGTGGATTTATGTGAATTGACGGCAGTACAATCGACAGCATGGTGTAAACAACTGCGAAGTAGCAGTGTACGCACGGCGGATGCAAACGCAGGGCACAATTCCTCACGGGTACATAGCATCGGCCGTTTATTAAATGTTCTTCCGTACGCAGTGGATGACGACCAAACCCCTCACCAGGCGCGCGATGAGCTGCGATAATCCGGCTGCACGTCGCCGCAGCTTATTCATCCGCCGAAGGCATCTTTTCGCCGTAGGGGGATTTATCTGGCATGATTCACCTTCCTGACTACCGTCTGTCTGGCGGTTTCGCGCATTCATCCGACGAAGACTTCCTTTGCCGCAGGCGGATCTACCCGCCGAAGGCTTTCTTTGCCGCAGGCGGATTCATCCGCCGAAGTCATTCTTCTGACGAAGGCGGAAGCTCCGGTCCATCATACCGCTTGCGCTTATATGGAACTTAGCGACAATTCAGAAAACGATATTAATGTCACATTATGAAATGAACTTTTTATGAGAAAAATAATAACTTTATTTGTAATAGCAATCGCACTTATTGTTTCATGTAATACTGAAACTGACAACTTGAATCAATTAGTTCAAAATGGTGAGTTTTCAAAAGCAATTAAAATAATAGACCTCAAACTACAGAACAAGACTAAGCTTTCAGCTAATGAGATTAAAATATTACAGAAACAATTAAATGATATTCAGGCAGTAAAAAGAGAATACACCTTGTCGTATGATTCCGTTTATAAAGAATTAAAGGATACAATCCCCGATTTGTCAGAGGTTGATATGAACAAATGGGAGAGCGATTACAGTCTTGAATATTACCTGATCGACGGTGAGAAAAAATATTACTCAAACTGTATTTCGGATCTCTTTAGGGTTAATAAAGAAGCCGCCAGACGTGCGAAGGTACCAGAAAAAGAATATTCTGATATTTCAAAATATCCGCTTGAAACAATCACTTGCTTTGAGAAGGATTCAGTACTAACAAAGAGAATAAATGTGGGATTCAGCTTCTTCCAGGAAATTGGAAGTCTGCCTGATCAGACTTTACTAAAAGCATGGATACCGTATGTCCGGGAAAATAAGTTTCAATCGAACATTAGGATAGTTCATTCGAGCAACAATAATATGATACTCCCCAAAAATGATAATTTGACTTCAATGATCTACTTCGAAAAGGTAATTGATAAAAAGAATAACTCAAACAGAGAATGGAGAAGTTATTTCACAAAACCTTCTCAGAGTTGGATCAGGCCAATGAAAAACCCTGCGTCTATCAGCGATTCTACCTTTGTTTGTCAATTCATCTACGAATATGAATCGAAAGGGTATTATAAGAATGTTAACCCCGGCGATATCCAACCCTACAATACTTCTGATCAGGATTATCAAAAGTACACAAAAGAAACAGAGAGTAATTTGTTTACGCCGTATTTGAAAAATTTGTCCAAAGAAATAGTTGGTGAAGAGACGAACGATTATCTGAGGGCAAGAAAGATATATGAATGGATTTGTAAAAACGTTATGTGGACTGCTCCAAAACCTGTTTTAGGAGACAATGCTGAATATACTGCAAAATACAAGCGCGGGGATTGTAGTGCAAAGTCTAACCTCTTCATCTCTCTTTGCCGGATTAATAAAATACCCGCCAGATCACAAGGTGGATGGAGAATTCAGCCTGATGAGGATCATGCTCAACATTCGTGGGCGCAGGTATATTTTGAACCTTATGGTTGGGTGCCTGTCGATGCAACCGCAGGAGCCCGTCTGATCAATCATAAAGATGAAAGAGTAAGGTATTTCTATTTCGGGAACTGCACTCCATATCATCTGATTATTTATGACGATGACACAGAACTTCTGCCTGAAAAATCTTTTGAATGCATTGACGGTGGAGGGCCACAGTTAGGTGCGTTTGAATGGAAAGGAGGAGATATTGGACCTTATGTAAAAATTGATTCGCATGTTGAATAAGTATCATCGCATATTTTATGAGGTCTTCCGTTATAAAACGGACTTATATATTCTGAACTCGGGTCGACAAAAATGAAATTAAGGTGGATTTGTTTCAACGGCAACTAATAATGGTGTTCATATTATTAAAATACGCAAGCGGTATAACCAGGCTCAAGTCCCGAAGGGATCGAGACTGTGTAAAAACTCTAAACCTTTTTGCATTCAGGCTGTCTAAGTAGTAAATTTTTCCAATAATTGAATACATTCTCGAGCTATGGAACACATCACTGG